>Ga0335084_10000951_pt1 | contig 26117 bp, 25 predicted proteins | sample Lox_Sample_44_FD_206721 | JGI IMG/M metagenome (GOLD analysis project Ga0335084, IMG submission 206721) | Soil microbial communities from Loxahatchee National Wildlife Refuge, Florida, United States - Lox_Sample_4.4 | ecosystem: Environmental > Terrestrial > Soil > Wetlands | place: USA... | reverse complement strand
ACGTCGGCCCGAACCCCGACACGCTGCCGGGCTACTACCCCGTGGGCGTGCCCGGCTCGTGGGCGCACTGGGCGCGGGTATGGAACGTGGACCTCAAGTGGCTGCAGGATCGCTACGCCCCGGGCGGTATGGGCAAGCCCGGCATCACCGTCTCGCGCTGGATCGACGGGGTCATGGAGAAGAACGAGAACATCGACCAGGATCCGAACATCCGTGCGATGTTCTACTGGGGCCACGCGCCGAACTCGCAGAGCCGGGGCCTCGACATGGTCAAGGCGATGAAGATGCTCGACCTCATGGTCGTCGTCGATCCTTATCCTTCGGCCACCGCCGCGATGTCGGCGATGCCGGTGGAAGGCGTGCAGGAGAAACCCGGCCGCGGCGTGTACCTGTTGCCCGCGGCGACGCAATTCGAGACCGAGGGCTCGGTGACCGCGTCGAACCGCTCGCTCCAGTGGCGCGAGAAAGTGATCGATCCGCTGTTCGAGTCGCGCTCCGACCACGCGATCATGCTCGCGTTGGCCCGGAAGCTCGGCTTCGAAGATCAGTTCCTCGGCAAGAAGGACGGCAAGCAGCAGCTGCGGGTCGTCAAGACGAAGGGCGGCTACGACGAGCCCTCGATGGAGGACACGCTCAGGAACGAGATCAACCGCGGGTGCTGGACCATCGGCTACACCGGCCAGTCTCCCGAGCGCCTGCAGGCGCACATGCGCAACATGCACGTGTTCGACGTGAAGACGCTGCGCGCCAAGGGCGGCAAGGACGAGAAGACCGGTTACGACCTCACCGGCGACTACTTCGGCCTGCCGTGGCCGTGCTATGGCAACGCTGCCTTGAAGCACCCGGGCACGCCCAACCTTTACGACACCTCCAAGCACATGATGGATGGCGGCGGAAACTTCCGGGCCCTGTTCGGCATGGAGAAGGACGGTGTCAACTTGCTCGCCGAGGATGGCTCGCACCCCAAGGGCGCGGACATCACCACCGGGCATCCGCAGTTCGACCACGTGCTCCTGAAGAAGCTCGGCTGGTGGGACGAGCTGAGCGACGACGAGAAGAAGGAGGCCGAGGGCAAGACCTGGGCGAACGACCTTTCCGGCGGCATCATCCGTGTCGCGATGAAGAACCATGGCTGCCATCCGTGGGGCAACGCCAAGGCGCGTGCCGTGGTGTGGAACTTCCCCGACGGGGTCCCGCAGCACCGCGAGCCGCTCTACAGCACGCGGCCGGACCTCATCGACAAGTACCCGACCCACGACGACGTCAAGGTGCTGTGGCGGCTGCCGACCCTGTTCAAGTCGGTGCAGGAAAAGAACAAGAACATCGGCAAGGATTTCCCGATCGTTCTCACCTCGGGGCGCCTGGTCGAGTACGAGGGCGGGGGCGAGGAAACGCGCTCCAATCCCTGGCTCGCCGAGCTGATGCAGGAGAACTTCGTGGAGATCAACCCGAAGGCCGCGGCCGACCGGGGCATCCGCAACGGCGAGCAGGTCTGGGTGAAGACGCCCACCGGCGCGAGGCTCAAGGTCACGGCCAAGGTCACGGAGGGTATCGGACCCGATCACGCGTTCATCCCGTTCCACTTCTCCGGCTGGTGGCAGGGCAAGGACATGCTGCCCTACTACCCGGACGGGGCCGCGCCGATCGTGCGCGGGGAGGCGGTCAACACGGCCACGACCTACGGCTATGACCGCGTGACGATGATGCAGGAAACAAAAACCACGGTCTGCCAGATCGAACGGGCCTAAGGGAGAGGAGACGACCATGGCCAGAATGAAATTCCTGTGTGACGCCGAGCGCTGCATCGAGTGCAACGGCTGCGTGACCGCCTGCAAGAACGAGAACGAGGTTCCATGGGGGGTGAACCGCCGGCGCGTCGTGACGATCAACGACGGTGTGGTGGGCGCCGAGAAGTCGATCTCGGTGGCCTGCATGCACTGCTCCGACGCGCCTTGCATGGCGGTGTGCCCGGTCGACTGCTTCTACCGCACCGAAGAGGGCGTGGTGCTGCACGACAAGGACCTGTGCATCGGCTGCGGCTACTGCTTCTATGCCTGCCCGTTCGGTGCGCCGCAGTTCCCGCAGGCGGGCGCGTTCGGCCTGCGCGGCAAGATGGACAAGTGCACCTTCTGCGCGGGCGGTCCCGAGAAAGACCTGTCCAAGGAAGAGTTCGCGAAATACGGCTCCAACCGCCTCGCTCAGGGCAAGCTCCCGGCGTGCGCGGAGATGTGCTCGACCAAGGCGCTGCTGGGCGGCGACGGCGACGTGATCGCGGATATCTATCGCCAGCGGGTGCTGAAGCGCGGCAAGGGATCGGAAGTCTGGGGCTGGGGCACCGCCTACGGCAAGCCGGAGCAGAAGGCCTCGCCGGCGGGGGCGAAATCATGAACAAGGCCGGAAAAGTCGCACTCGCGTGCGCCGCGCTCGCGGTCGCAGTCGGACTCCCGGCGTGCGGTGAGCGCGAGCAGGTGATCGTCTATAAGCAGGGCAAGTACCAGGGCAAGCCGGACGCCAAGCCCTGGGAAAGCGATCCTTCCGCCAGCCTCTACACTTCCTCGAAGTGGACCGCAGGCGACAAGACCAGCTGGGAATCGGCGGTCAAGACCCGCAATCTTTCGCAGAACGAGTACAACCGGGTGCAATAGGAGAGGAGCACGGCGATGAAACCGATTTCGGTTTGGGGGCATCTGTTCGCCGTCGCGCTGGCTCTTGGGGTTGTGCCGGCAAGCTCGCTGGCCCAGCAGGAGACGCAGCAGCAGCGGGCGCAATCCCAGCCCTATAACAATGCTCCGACCTGGCGCGACGTACGCTCCGGCAAGGAGGAGTACACCTCGATCAAGGGGCGGGAGACGGGTGTGCTGGTCCAGACCTACGGGGAGACCTGGAGACAGCTGAAGAACAGTTGGATCACTCCGATCGTCGGCTGGCTGATCGCGGCGGTCGTCGTCGTGATCGGCGCCTTCTACAAGTGGCGGGGCAGCATCAAGGTCCACGGCGCGGCCACCGGCCGCCTGATCCAGCGATTCACGCCGCTCGAACGCTACGTGCACTGGGTCGTGGGAATCAGCTTCGCGATACTCGGCGTCACCGGCCTCGTCATGATGCTGGGCAAGTACGTGTTGCTGCCGGTCGTCGGTTACACGCTGTTCGCCTGGCTCGCCCAGCTCTCCAAGCACCTGCACAACTTCGCCGGCCCCGTGTTCGCGGTGAGCCTGGTCGTGTTCATCGTGATGTTTGCCAGGGACAATCTCCCGCGCCTCTACGATATCGGTTGGTTGATGAAGCTGGGCGGGATGGTCTCGGGCCAGCACGTGCCCTCGGGCAGGTTCAACGCCGGAGAAAAGATCTGGTTCTGGGTCGGGGTGGTGGTGCTGAGCCTGATCGTGAGCGCCTCCGGCTTGGTCCTCAACTTTCCGAATTTCGACCAGGTGCGCGCGATCATGATCGAGGCGAACTTGGTGCACGCGGTCGCCGCCGGTGCGGTGATGGCGGCCTCCCTCGGGCACATCTATCTCGGCTCGATCGGCCTGGAAGGCGCGTACGACGCGATGCGCTACGGCTACGTCGACGAGGCCTGGGCGAAGGAGCACCACGAGTACTGGTACAACGACGTCAAGTCCGGCAAGATCAAGGCCGGCACCGCATCCGGGCTGCCGGTCGCTCCGCAAGCCCAGCACTGAAGAGGGGGAAGACGACCATGAACATCCGCACCGTGATCATGACTGTGGTGATGGCTGCGTCGGCAGGCGCGGTCTGGGCGAAGCTGCCGCCCGCGCCGCCGGCGGATCCGGCCAAGGCGGCCGAGGCGAAGAAGGCAGCCGACGACGCCGCGAAGAAGGACGCCGAGCAACTCGGCAAGGCGCAAGACAGGGCCGTCGCGAACTATCGCAAGAACAAGGGCATCAAGGCCCCGGCGGCCCCAATGGCGGCGAAGAAGAAGTAGGGCGGCCGCCTGCAGCACGCGAGGGCGCCTTCGGGGCGCCCTTTGTATTGGTGGCTCAGCCAGCGAGCAGTCGGTAGACCAATCCGGCGGTTCCGCAGGCGAAGATCACGGGAATCATCCCGTTCCGGTAGCGCCACAGCGCGGCGAGCGCCGCCAGACCCACGACCAGCGAAAAGGCGTCGAAGCGTCCCGAGAATCCATCGGGCCACAGCACGTGCCAGGCGAAGAACGCGGCGAGATTGAGGATCACCCCGACGACGGCCGCGGTGATCCCCGTGAGCGGGGCGGTGAATTTCAGGTTTCCGTGGGTCGACTCGACCAGCGGTCCTCCGAGCAGGATGAAGAGAAACGAGGGCAGGAAGGTGTAGAAGGTCGCGACGGCCGCGCCGGCGCATCCGGCGAGCGCCAGTGAATCGGGGCCCAGCACCGACTTCGTCCAGGCGCCGACAAAGCCGACGAATGCCACCACCATGATCAGGGGCCCCGGCGTGGTCTCGCCCAGGGCGAGACCATCGATCATCTGGGGCGCGGTCAGCCACTGGTAGTACTCGACTGCGCCCTGGTACACGTAGGGCAGCACTGCGTAGGCACCGCCGAAAGTCAGAAGTGCAGCCTTGGTGAAAAACCACCCCATCTGCGCGAACGTGCTTTCCCAGCCGAACAGCGCGATGAGCGCGCCCAGCGTGCCGCCCCAGATGACGAGGAAGGTGGCGAGGATGGCAGAGAATCCGGGCCAACTGAACATCGCGTGCGCCGGCGTGGGCGTCGCGTCGTCGATCAGCGCCGCGCCGTAGTTTTTTTGGGCCGATCCCTGGCCTCCGGTGGCGAACTTGTCGGGCGCGAACCGCCCGCCCAGGTAACCCAGGATGCCGGCACCGAGCACGATGGCCGGGAAGGGTACTTGAAACGCGAAGATCGCGATGAACGCCGCGGCGCTGATGGCCCACAACCACGCGTTCTTCAGCGCCCGCGAGCCGATGCGCCACGCCGCGAAAAGGACGATCGCCGTCACCGCCGGCTTGATGCCGTGGAAGAGGCCGGCGACGAGCGACAGGCTGCCGTAGGCTAGATAGATCCAGGTGAGCGCGGCGAGGATCGCGAGCGACGGCAGCACGAACAGGCTTCCCGCGATGATTCCGCCCCAGGTGCGGTGCATCATCCAGCCGATGTAGGTCGCGAGCTGCGTCGCCTCGGGTCCCGGCAGGACCATGCAGTAGTTGAGCGCGTGCAGGAAGCGCTTCTCCGAGATCCAGCGTTTCCGCTCGACCAGGTCCTGGTGCATCATCGCGATCTGCCCGGTCGGGCCGCCGAAGCTGATGAAGCCGAGCTTGAGCCAGTAACGGAACGCTTCGCCCAGGCCGACAGGGGCAGGAGCCTGATGGGGATTCGAAGCGGCAGTGTCCATGGATTTTCCTCGAGTCGTTATACTTTCCCGGTCGCATGCTGACAAGCCCGGACAATCCCCGATGACGAAGGCACGAGCGGAATTCCACCTGCGCGTGGTGAAGGGCAAGGTCCGGGCGATCGGACCGGGCAAGGTCGCCCTCCTGGAAGCGATCCGGGATACGGGATCGATCTCCGCCGCAGCCCGCAAGCTCCGGATGTCCTACCGGCGCGCGTGGATGCTGGTGGACGATCTCAACCGGCGTCTGTCGAACGCCGTGGTCGAGGCTGCCCCGGGCGGCAGGTCCGGAGGCGGGACCACGCTCTCGCCGACCGGGCACAAGCTGGTCGCCCTGTACCGCGACATCGAGCGCAAGGCGCTGCGGCACACCTCGGCCGCGACGCGCAATCTCCTCAAGCTCCTCGCTGAGTAACCCGGTGTCGGACACCAGGCGCCGGGTTTATTTGCATCGCTATATATGTCAGGATATAGCGATATGCGCTTGTATCACGTCGCAATTCTCGCCCTGGGCATCCTGGTGTTCGCCCGGACCGCTGCCGCGGGTACGGTTACCGTGTTCGCCGCGGCGAGCCTGAAGGAGGCTCTGGACGAGAACGTCAGGGCGTACCGTTCCGGGACGAGTGACCGGGTGGTGGTGTCCTACGCCGCCAGTTCGGCGCTCGCGAAGCAGATCGAGGCGGGCGCGCCGGCGGATCTGTTCATCTCGGCGGACCTCGACTGGATGGACTACCTGGAGCAGCGGCGTCTCATCAAGACCGACACACGGCAGAATCTCCTCAGGAATCGACTGGTGCTGATCGCCCCCGCCGACAGCAAGGTGTCGGTGAACATCGCTCCGGGCTTCCCGCTGGCGAGCATCCTCGGAAGCGGCCGCCTCGCCATGGCCAACCCCGACGCCGTTCCCGCGGGCAAATACGGTAAAGCCAGCCTCGAAGCGCTTGGGGTCTGGAGGGACGTTCAGTCGAAAGTCGCCGCCGCGGAGAACGTGCGCGCGGCGCTGGTGCTCGTTTCGCGGGGAGAAGCGCCGCTCGGGATCGTCTACCGGACCGATGCCGCGGCCGACCCGAACGTGCGCGTGGTGGGCCTCTTCCCGGAGAACACCCACCCGCCGATCATCTACCCGATCGCCGTGACGGCCGCCGGCAAGCCCGCCGCCGGGACGTTCCTGAGCTGGCTGAACAAGTCCGAAGCGCGCGCGATCTTCCAGAAGCACGGCTTCCAGTGATGATTCCGACGCCGGAGGAACAGGAAGTCCTCTGGCTCAGCCTGCGCGTCGCGTTCTGGAGCGTCCTCGTCAGCCTGCCCTTTGCGGTGGCGGTGGCCTACGTCCTGGCGCGCGCGAGCTTCCCGGGGAAGACGCTGTTCGACGCGCTGGTGCACTTGCCGCTGGTGCTTCCTCCCGTGGTGGTCGGTTTTTTCCTGCTGCTTCTCTTCGGCCGGCGGGGGCCCTTGGGTGAGATCCTCGAGCACTGGTTCGGCATTGTCGTTGCCTTCCGCTGGACGGGCGCCGCGCTCGCGGCCGGCGTCATGGGTTTCCCCCTGATGGTGCGCGCGATCCGGCTCTCGTTCGAGACGATAGACCGTAAGCTCGAGGCCGCGGCGAGCACGCTGGGTGCGGGCCGGGCAGGCGTGTTCGTCACGGTGACGCTGCCTCTGGCCCTTCCCGGCGTCATCACCGGCGTGCTGCTCTCGTTCGCGCGCAGCCTCGGAGAGTTCGGCGCGACCATCACCTTCGTATCGAACATTCCCGGCGAGACGCGCACGCTGCCGCTCGCGATCTATACCTTCACGCAGACGCCGTCCGGGGACGAGGCCGCCATGAGGCTGAGCCTCATCGCGGTGCTGTTGTCGCTCGCTGCGCTGTATGTTTCGGAAGTCCTGGTACGCCGTGCCGCGAAGCGGGTGAGGGGCGATGACGCTGATAGTCGACATTGAGCGCCGGCTCGGCGTTTTCCGGCTGAAGACGTCCTTCGAGGCCGGCGCGGGCGTCACAGCGCTCTTCGGCCGTTCGGGCGCCGGGAAGACCTCCGTTGTCAACGCGATCGCCGGCCTGCTGCGCCCGGACCGGGGTCGAATTGTCATCAACGGCGAGCCGGTGTTCGACGGAGAACGCGGGATCGACGTGCCGACGCCGAAGCGGTGCATCGGTTACGTGTTCCAGGAAGGGCGGTTGTTTCCGCACCTGAACGTGCGGCAGAACCTGAATTACGCGGGCCTCTTCTCCCGCGGCATGCCGGCGTCCGAGTTCATCCACGTCGTCGAGCTCCTCGGGTTGAAGGACCTCCTCGATCGCCGGCCCGGAAACCTGTCCGGCGGCGAGAAGCAGCGCGTCGCGATCGGGCGGGCGCTGCTCTCGAGCCCGCGCCTGCTGCTGCTCGACGAGCCGCTCGCTTCGCTCGATACTCACCGCAAGAACGAGGTCCTGCAGTACATCGAGCTGATCCGCGACGACATCAAGATCCCGATCGTCTATGTCAGCCACGCGGTCGAGGAGGTCGTGCGCCTGGCCGATACCGTCGTGCTGGTGTCCGCGGGCGAAGTCGCCGCGGTCGGTACGGCCGAGGAAGTGATGGGGCGCCCCGATCTGCATACGGGCGTGTTCGAAGGCGGTGCGGTGATCGACGCGAAGGTCATCGAGCAGGATATGCAAAACGATATCGCGACGCTCGCGTTCGACGGCGGCACGCTCAGTGTTACCAAGGTGGATGCGCTCATCGGCGAGCCGGTACGGGTGCGCATCCGGGCTCGCGACGTTTCGATCGCGCTCAGGCGCCCGGAGGCGATCAGCATCCAGAACATTCTGGCTGGCACCGTGCGCGAAGTCCGATCCGAGCGTGGCGGCGAGGTCGACGTCGCGATAGCGGTGGGAGGGGTTGTGGTGCGCTCACGCATTACGCAGCGGGCGGCCGACCAGCTCGGGCTCCGGCCGGGTCTTTCCGTCTACGCACTGGTTAAGGCCATTTCTCTCGCGCGTGCGGGCTCGCCCTGAGCCGCGCCGATAGGCACTGACGTTCATATTGTGCCTCGCAACCTCGGGTGCTAGTTTGCCTTGCCAATTTCGAGTGGCGCCATCCGAGGAAGAACAGATGATTCACTCAAACACACGGCAGGGCGCGTCAGCGTTGAAGATCATTCGTCAATGGGTGATGGGCGCATCCGCGCTCGCCCTCGCTGCGCTGGCCGCGCCCGTCGCGGCGCAGACGGCCTGCGCGCCGGGGTCGCCGCAGCTGATCGTCTACCATGCGGGAAGCCTGACCGCCGCTTTCTCCCAGGTCGAGAAACTGTTCACGCAGCAGACAGGCATCTGCGTGCTCGACGTGTCTGCGGGAAGCGTGGATCTTGCGAGGCGAGTCACCGCCGGCGGAGAAGCGTGCGATATCTACGCCAGCGCGGATTTCGAGGATATCGACGTTCTTCTCAAGCCGGCGGGCTTCGCGCGCTACAACATCATTTTCGCCCAGGGCGGCATGGTGCTCGCCTATACGACCGGCAGCAGGAACGCGGCGACCATCGCCGCACCCGGTGATTTCAATCCGCCGGCATCGGTGCCCGATGCGGCAGACGATTGGTACTTGCAACTCACGCGCCCCGGGGTGACCGTCGGGAGCTCACATCCGTTTCTCGATCCCAGCGGGTACCGGGCACACATGATCTTCGAGCTCACCGAAGACCACTATCGCGCGCCCAACCTCTACGACACTCTCCTGACGCACTACGTTCTCACGCGGCCCACGGACGCGCTCGGCAAGACCTACGACTACCAGATCATCTACGAGCACAGCGCGCTCGCCGCGTACATTGCCGACGCGACCAAGTCCTACCGCTTCGTCAGGCTACCCGACGACGTCGGCCTCGCCGATCCGGAGAAGAACCGCGTCTACGGCAAGGCCGGTGTGATCATGCCAGGCCTTCGTGTGCCACGGACTGCTTCCAGCGTTCGGATTCCGGCGACGAGAGTGCAGTGGGGTCTTACGATACTGAACAACGCCCCCAATCACGAGAACGCCGTCAAGTTCCTGCAGTTGCTGTTCGGCGCCCAGGGCGTCGCAATGCAGGCCGCGACAGGTCCTGCGCCCGTCAGTCCGCCCCTGGTCAGCCACGAGGATTTTCGCGATCTCCCGCCCTCGCTGCGCTCGGTCGTGAAGGTGGAGCGGCGGGATCAATGACCCACTGACCAAGAATAAGACGGACCCGTTGATCGGGCCACCCAGCTGTCTGGAATAGGCATCCTTGTTCATATGGCTTCGATTGGATCTGTTCCAACATGTAGCTTCGTTCATATTTTTGTATTTGCATATGAATGCTAGTGTCTTCTCCGTTTGCACTCGCATTGCCTTGGCGCGGGAATTTCTCGCCAAGCGACAGATGCCAGCGTTAGAAAAATGCAATCCACGAGGGGGGCTGAATGGACATGAATCGCAGACAGTTCTTTAGGGTTTGCGCCGCCGGAATGGGCGGATCAAGTCTAGCGATGATGGGCTTCTCGCCCCAGGCCGTTTTGGCGCAGGTCCGCAACTTCAAGCTGGCGCGCGCGACCGAAACCCGCAGCACCTGCCCTTACTGCTCGGTGAGTTGCGGCGTCATCATGTACACGCTCGGTGACAACGCCAAGAACAACAAGGCGAGCATCATCCACATCGAGGGCGATCCCGATCATCCCGTAAATCGCGGCACGCTCTGCCCGAAGGGAGCGGGACTCCTCGACATGATCCAGAGCCCGAACCGCGTCAAATACCCCGAAGTTCGCGAACCTGGCTCCAAGGAATGGAAGCGCATTAGCTGGGACGAGGCCTATACGCGCATCGCCAGGCGGATGAAGGAAGACCGCGACAGAAACTTCGTCGCCAAGAACGCTGCAGGCCTGACGGTCAACCGCTGGAACACCACCGGGTTCCTCGCCTCGAGCGCCGCGAGCAACGAGTCCGGATACCTCTCGGTCAAGGTCGCGCGCGGCCTTGGCATGGTCGCCTTAGATACCCAGGCCCGAATATGACACGCGCCGACGGTGTCCAGTCTGGGCCCGACATTCGGCAGAGGAGCGATGACCAACCACTGGGTCGACATCAAGAATACTGACCTGGTCCTGATCATGGGCGGCAACGCCGCCGAAGCTCACCCCTGTGGCTTCAAGTGGGTCACGGAGGCCATGCAGCACCGCAAGGCCAAGCTGATCGTGGTGGATCCGCGCTTCACGCGGTCCGCTTCCGTGGCCGACTACTACGCTCCGATCCGCGTTGGCACGGACATCGCGTTTCTGGCGGGCGTCATCAACTACCTGCTCTCCAACAACAAGATCCACGCCGAGTACGTCAAGAACTACACGAACGCGGCGTTCCTGGTGAACGAGAAATTCGGATTCGACAACGGATTTTTCTCGGGCTACAACGACGAGAAGCGTAGCTACGACCGTAGCACTTGGACCTACCAGATGGGCAAGGACGGGTTCGCCATGGTCGACGAGACCCTGCAGAATCCGCACTGCGTGTTCCAGCTGATGAAGAAGCACTACTCGCGGTACACGCCAGAGATGGTTTCCAAGATCTGCGGCACGTCGAAGGAATCCTTCGTCAAGATCTGCGAGATGATCGGCGGCACCGCGACCCCCGACCGCGTCATGACCATCATGTACGCGCTTGGCTGGACCCAGCACTCGGTCGGCTCGCAGAACATCCGCGGCATGGCGATGATCCAGCTCCTGCTCGGCAACATGGGGCGGGCGGGCGGCGGCGTGAACGCGCTGCGCGGGCACGCCAACGTGCAGGGCATCACCGACATGTGCCTGTATTCGGAAGTCCTGCCCGGCTACCTGGGTGCGCCGACCGATGCCGACCCGACGCGCGAGGTGTACCTGGAGAAGCGCACGCCCAAGGCGCTGCGGCCGAACCAGATGAACTTCCCGCAGAACTTCCCGAAGTGGCACACCAGCCTGATGAAAGCCTGGTACGGGAACGCCGCTATTAAGGAGAACGACTTCGGCTACGACTGGCTGCCGAAGAAGGACGGCGCCTACGACGTGCTCGACATCTTCGAGCGCATGTACCAGGGGAAGATCAACGGCTTCATTTGCCAGGGGTTCAACCCGCTCGCGGCGATTCCCAACAAGAGGAAGCTGGGTATTGCGTTCGCCAAGCTCAAATATCTGGTGATCATCGATCCGCTGCACACCGAGACCGGGGAATTCTGGAAGGACTTCGGCGAGTTCAACAGGGTCGAGAGCGAGAAGATCCAGACCGAGGTGTTCCGGCTGCCGGCGAGCTGCTTCGCCGAGGAGACGGGCTCGTTCACCAACTCGGGCCGCGTGCTGCAGTGGCACGTGCGTGCCGTCGAGCCGCCCGGGGAAGGCAAGACCGATGCCGAGATCATGTCTAGCCTGTTCGTTCGGGTCCGCGACCTGTACAAGAAGGACGGCGGCGCGGTCCCCGAGCCGATCCTCAACCTGGCCTGGCCGTATTCGAATCCGTCCAATCCCGCTCCCGAAGAGGTGGCGCGCGAATTCTCGGGCAGGGCACTCGCCGACGTGCTCGACCCCAAGGACAAGACCAAGGTCCTGGTCAAGGCCGGGGAGCAAATGCCGGGGTTCGGCCTGCTGCAGGCCGACGGTTCGACTTCCTGCGGGAATTGGCTCTACTGCGGCTCGTGGTCGCAGGCGGGCAACCTGATGGCGAGGCGCGATCTGTCCGATCCCTCGGGTCTCGGCTACTACCAGAACTGGGGCTACTCCTGGCCGGCCAATCGCCGCATCATGTACAACCGCGCGGGCGCCGATCCCTCGGGCAAACCTTGGGACGCGAGCCGCAAAGGCGTCGCCTGGACCGGGTCGGCCTGGGCTGGCTTCGACGTACCCGACATGCGGCCGGATGCGGCGCCGGACGAGCACGTCGGCCCGTTCATTATGACGCCGGAAGGCGTGGCACGCCTGTTCGCGGTCGGCCTGATGGCCGAGGGCCCCTTCACCGAGCACTACGAGCCCTTCGAGACGCCCCTCGGGGTGAATCTCATGTGCCCGACCAACCCCAAGGCGGTCAGCAACCCCGCCGCGCGCGTGCTCAAGGGCGACATGGAGGTGTTCGGCAAGGCGGCGGAGTTCCCGTACGCGGCCACCACCTACCGGCTCACCGAACACCACCACTTCTGGACCAAGAACTCCGAGGCGAACGCCATCGTGCAGCCGGCGCAGTTCGTCGAAATCGGCGAGGACCTGGCGAAGGAGAAAGGCATCGCCAACGGGCAGATGATCAAGGTGCGCTCCAACCGCGGCGAGATCAAGGCGGTCGCGGTGGTGACCAAGCGCATCCGCGGGCTCGATTGCAACGGCAAGAAGGTGCATACCGTTGGCATTCCTATTCACTGGGGGTTCGTAGGCTTGGCCAAGAGCGGTTACCTGTCGAACACGCTGACACCCTACGTCGGCGATGCGAATTCGCAGACGCCCGAGTTCAAGGCGTTCCTGGTGAACATCGAGAAAGCCTGAGGAGAGCGCCATGACCATGCAGTCATCCCTCGACATCCAGGCGCGCTCGGCCACCACCACGCCTTCACCCAGCGTCCGCCACAGCGCGGCAGTTGCGAAGCTGATCGACGAGTCCAAATGCATCGGCTGCAAGGCCTGCCAGGTCGCGTGCATGGAGTGGAACGAGCTGCGCGGCGACATCGGCAGCAACGTCGGTGTCTACGACAATCCGGCGGACCTCGATGCCAACACCTGGACGCTGATGCGCTTCGCCGAAGTGGAGAGCGCGGAGACGCCGCTGCAATGGCTGATCCGCAAAGACGGCTGCATGCACTGCGCCGAGCCGGGCTGCCTAAAGGCCTGCCCGTCTCCGGGTGCGATCGTGCAGTACTCGAACGGCATCGTCGACTTCAAGCAGGAAAACTGCATCGGCTGCGGCAACTGCATCACCGGCTGCCCGTTCAACATCCCGCGCATCTCGAAGAAGGATCACAAGGCCTACAAGTGCACGCTGTGTTCGGACCGCGTCTCGGTGGGTCTGGAGCCCGCGTGCGTCAAGACCTGCCCCACCGGCGCGATCACCTTCGGCAGCAAGGAGGACATGGTCCACTACGCCGAGACGCGGGTGGGCCAGCTGAAGGAGCGCGGCTTCCAGAAGGCCGCTCTGTACGATCCTTCCGGAGTGGGCGGAACGCACGTCATGTACGTACTCAAGCACGGCGACCAGCCCGAGCTCTACAGCGGCCTGCCCAAGGATCCGACGGTGAGCCCGGTGGTGAGCCTGTGGAAGGGCGCGTTCAAGCCGCTCGCGCTGCTCGGCATCGGCTTCACGGCGCTCGCCGGGTTCTTCCACTACGTCAAGGTCGGGCCGAACGAAGTCGAAGAAGACGAAGCGGTGAAGTAGGGGCGCGGAGAGGACACGTATGAAATATTTGCAACGCTATACCGAAGGGGAGCGCAGCCTGCATTGGGCGGTTGCGCTGCTCTTCATCCTTGCGGCGCTTTCGGGTTTTGCGTTCTTCCATCCATCGCTGTTCTGGCTGGTGAACTTCTTCGGCGGTGGACCGTGGACGCGCATCCTGCATCCCTTCCTGGGCCTGGGCATGGTGCTGCTGTTCGCCTATCTGGCGATGCGCTTCTGGGAGCACAACAAGCTGAATCCGCAGGATCGCGCTTGGCTCAAGCAATGGCGCGACGTAGTCAACAATCGCGAGGACAGGCTGCCCGAGGTAGGAAAGTACAACGCGGGGCAGAAGGTCCTGTTCTGGGTCCTGGTCGCCTCCCTTGCGACGCTCCTGTTGACCGGCATCGTGTTCTGGCGATCCGTATTCCCGGACTTTCCGGTGTGGCTGGTAAGGCTTGCGTCTTTGTTGCACGCCCTTGCCGCCACCGTCCTGGTCATCGCGATCATCGTGCACAGCTACGCGGCATTCTGGGTGAAAGGCTCCTCCCGCGCGATGCTGCGCGGAAGCGTGTCCGAAGCCTGGGCGAAGAAGCACCATCCCGCCTGGTATCGGGAGACGAACCGGTAGCCCGCCGTCCCGCTGACTTCCCCGTCCCGCAAGAGGCGGGGGCCGTTGCGCGTGCCGCACGATGACTCAGAGAATCCTCGATCCCCACGAAATCCAGGCGCGTCCGGCGTCCGAGATTCCGTTTATCAGGCTGCCGCAGCGCGGGTCGGTGTTCGCCGACCGCGCCGCGCGGCTCGAGCAGCTCGCGCAGGGGCACGCGATGCAGGATTACCTCGGTTTTATCGCCAAGGTCGCGCACGCGCAGGACCGGATGCTCGGCGAGATGCCTCCCCTGGCCCTGCCGCCCGCCGAGTTTCTTTCGCGGTCGCGCGAGCGCGGCATGCCGCCGCTCGATCCGAACGCGCTCAAGAGGGACCCGCTGTGGTGCGATTTTCTGCGCAGGATGCTCCGGTACCTGGAGCCGCAGACCGGTGGCATGGTGAACGGGGTGGTCAGGCGGCTCGACGCGGAGCGCGACGAGTTCTACGAGGCACAGGCGAGCAAGCTGCTCGCGGGAATCAGCCTGGGCCTCGATCTAGCCACGGCGCCCCTGATCGGGGCCGGATTGCAGGTGGTGTGGGTGCATCTGGTCACCACGCTGGGGGTCGACGCCTTCCGGCCGATCGACGTTCCCAGCATCTGCCCCGCGTGCGGCTCGCGGCCCGTCGCCAGCGTCACGCGCAGCGGCGGAGCCGAGAACGGCCAGCGCTTCCTCCACTGCTCGCTGTGCTCGACCGAATGGCACATGGTCAGGATCAAGTGTACGAGCTGCGAGTCGACGAAGGGCATCGAATATCTCGCGGTCGAAGGTGGGACGGAGGCGGTCAAGGCCGAGACCTGCGACGAGTGCGGTACCTATCTGAAGATCCTCTACGTGGAGCGCGACCCGCGGGTCGAAGCCACCGCGGATGATCTGGCGAGCATCGCGCTGGATCTCCTCGTGGCCGACACCGGCAAACTGCGCAGCGGCCAGAACCTCATGCTCATCCACGGCGACTCGGAAGAATAGCCCCGCCGCCCCGTGTCTATCGTGAATAGCGCGAGCGCAGAACTGTCGAAGCTGCCGTCGGTCGACCGCGTACTCGCCTTTGGCGCGGTGAGCCCCCTGGTCGAGAAGCACGGCCGCCATTCCGTCACCGAGGCCGTGCGCGGATTGCTCGCCGAGCTGCGCGCCCGGGCCGGCCGCGTCGACCTCAGCGAAGCGGGGATCGCGGCGCAGCTGGAAGAAATCCTGAGTGCCCGTGCCAGGCCGAACCTGCGCCCGGTGTTCAACCTCACGGGGACCGTGCTTCATACCAACCTCGGCCGCGCCTTGCTGCCCGAGGAGGCCATCGAAGCGGTGCTCACCGCCATGAGATGGCCGGCGACCCTCGAATACCACGTGGAAGGCGGCGGGAGAGGAGACCGCGACAAAATCGTCGAAGCGTTGCTCTGCGGCCTCACCGGCGCGGAGGCCGCGACCGTGGTCAACAACAACGCCGCCGCCGTGTTTCTCCTGCTCAATACGCTCGCGCTCAAGAAGGAAGTCGTGGTTTCGCGCGGCGAGTTGATCGAGATCGGCGGCGCGTTCCGGCTGCCCGACATCATGCGCCGTGCCGGGGTGAAGCTGGTCGAGATCGGCACGACCAACCGCACCCATCCGAAGGACTACGCAGACGCGATCGGACCGCGCACTGCGATGCTCCTGAAGGTGCACTGGAGCAACTACGCGATCTCGGGATTCACTTCTGTCGTGCCCGAGAAGGAGTTTGCGGCGATCGCGCGCGCGCGAAACCTGCCCTGTGCCGTCGATCTGGGCAGCGGAACGCTGGTCGACCTGACGCGATACGGATTGCCCAAGGAACCAACCGCGGGCGAGGCGATCGCAAACGGCGTGGACCTCGTTGCTTTCAGCGGAGACAAGCTGCTGGGCGGACCGCAGGCGGGGATCCTGGTCGGGCGCAGGGACCTCGTACAGCGGATCAAGAAGAATCCCCTGAAGCGCGTCCTGCGCGTCGGCAAGATCACGCTCGCGGCGCTGGAAGCGGTGCTGCGGCTCTATCACGACCCCGACAGGCTGGCGGCGCGGCTGACCACGCTTCGCCTGTTGACGCGCGAAGCCGGGGACATCGCCGCGCAAGCCGATCGGCTGTTGCCCGAGCTCTCCCGCGCGCTCTCCGGGCGCGCGACCGTCGCAGTCGAACCGATGATGAGCCAGATCGGCAGCGGAGCCTTGCCCGTCGACGTCCTTCCCAGTGCGGGATTCGCCATTCGTCCCCTCGCGGCTGGCGGACGAGGCCGGGCCCTGGCGAAGATCGAGGCCGCGTTCCGCGCGCTCCCGATCCCGGTGATCGGATTCACGCGCGACGACGCTTTCCGGCTCGACCTGCGCTGCCTTCAGGACGAGCAGGCCTTCGTCGAGCAGATTTCCTCGCTGAAGGTCCCCGCGTGATCATCGGCACCGCGGGCCACATCGACCACGGCAAGACGACGCTGGTGAAGGCGCTGACCGGCGTCGATACCGACCGCCTGAAGGAGGAGAAGGCGCGCGGCATCTCGATCGAGCTGGGGTACGCCTATTTGCCACTGGAAAGCGGCGACGTGCTCGGTTTCGTCGACGTCCCGGGACACGAGCGCTTCATCCACCACATGCTCGCTGGCGCGACCGGAATTGATTTCGCACTCCTCGTGGTGGCCGCGGACGATGGCGTGATGCCGCAGACGCTGGAACATCTGGAGATCCTGAGCTTGCTCGGGATCGCCCGCGGCGTCGTCGCCCTTACCAAGATCGACCGCGCCGGCCCGGAGCGCTCCGAGGAAGTCGCCGGCGCGGTGGCGGCGCTGATCGCAAGGATGCCCCTCGCGGGCGCGCCGGTGTTCAAGGTGTCCGCGGTCACCGGAGAAGGTATCGGGACGTTGCTCGGTCACCTTCGCTCACAAGCCGCCGCGTTCACGCGCCGTGCGGCGCAGGGCCTGTTCCGCCTCGCGGTGGACCGCTGCTTCACGCTGGCCGGAGCGGGAACCGTGGTGACCGGCACTGTGTTCGCGGGCGGCGTGCGCGTCGGCGAGGAGCTACTCGTTTCTCCTTCCGGACGAGAGGTCCGCGTGCGCAGCATCCACGCGCAGAACCGCGCGGCGCGTGAGGCGCGGGCCGGCGACCGCTGCGCCTTGAATCTCGCGGGCGTGGCTAAGGATGAGGTCGAGCGCGGCGAGTGGATCGTGTCGCCTGCGCTGCACGCGCCGAGTCCGCGCATCGACGCGAGGGTACGGCTGCTGCCCGGCGTTTCGCGCGGCCTCAGGCATTGGGCGCCGGTGCACGTGCACATGGGAGCGGCGCACCTGACGGCACGCGTGGCCCTGCTCGATGCGGACGAGGTGCCGCCGGGCGGATCGGCCCTGGCGCAGGTGGTGCTCGACGAGCCGCATTGCGCCTGCCACGGCGATATCTTCGTGCTGCGCAACCATGCCGCCGATCGGACGATCGGCGGCGGCACCGTCCTCGATCCGGACGCTCCGGCGCGCCGGCGACGCTCGAAGGAGCGCCTCGCGGTGCTCGCCGCGCTCGAATCGAGCGAGCCGTCGCTTGCGCTCGAGGCACTGCTCGCGGGCGCGCCTTTCGGGGTCGATCTCGCGCGCTTCGCGCGCAGCTTCAACCTGTCGGTCGACGCGTCTGTGCCGTTCGGCGAAGCGGTGCGCCGCGTCAAGGCGGGCGGAGCGGACATCGGCTTCTCGCAGTCCCGCTGGTCGGACCTGAAGCGGAAAATCTGCGACGGTCTCGCCGCCTTCCACGCGAAGAATGCCGACGAGCTGGGGCCGGACGCGGGCCGCGCGCGCAGGATGTGGTTGCCCCAGCTTCCCCCGGCCGCCTGTGCGGCCGTTGTCGACGAGCTGGTGGGGGAGGCGAAGGTGAGGCGCAGCGGTCCCTGGCTCCATCTTCCGACCCACAGCGTGAGCCTCTCCAAGGCGGAGCAGCAGCTCGCCGAACGCCTTCTTCCCCTGGTCGAGGAAGGCCGCTTCGATCCCCTGTGGGTGCGGGATCTCGCGCGCAAGGCCGCCTCGACCGAGGTCCAGGTGCGGCAGTTGCTTCTCAGACTCACGCGGCGAGGTGAGGTCTACCAGGTGGTGAAGGACCTGTTCTACTCGAAGCGCGCCGTGGCGGAGCTGGCGGCGCTGGCCGCGGAGCTCGAGCGCGCCGACGGCGAGGTGCGCGCCGCGGGGTTCCGCGACCGCACGGGTCTCGGACGCAAGCGCGCCATCCAGATCCTGGAGTTCTTCGACCGCGTCGGCTACACGCGCCGCGTCAACGAGGCGCACCGCTTGCGCGGCGACAACCTGCTGCAGATCGCGCCAAGGGCCCCCGCGCAGCCGCAGGCGGGCACGGGACGATGAGACGCCATGGGCAGCGCAGGTCGCAAGAGGTCCGTCCGGCGAACGATTCACCGCGGCCTCGGCATCGGCCTGGGCGTGTGGTTCGCGCCATCCATGAGGTCGGAGCGGCTGAGACTGCAACTCGCCGCGCGGGCGAAGGGATGAGGATCACAACGGAAGGGATTCGCCTCCGGTGGGGCGGCCGGGCTTCAAACCCGGTAAGGGGCGTCAGACGTTCCTTGGTGGGTTCGACTCCCTCTTCCTTCCGCCAGTTCAAGAGGATGCCGTAGTGGCGTGCGTGCGCGGCTGCGACTTCCCGGAGGATCGCCACTACCACCCTCGCTACAACGTGTGGTTGAAGAGCGAGGGTCCCGGGCTCGCGACCCTGGGCGCCACTTCCTACGGAGTGGCGCTCGCCGTAGAGTTTCTCGCGTTCGTCCCCAAGCGGGACGGGACCGAGGTGGACGCAGACCGCGCGGTCGGCCTGCTCGAGTTGGCCAAGACCATGATATCGGTGCGCACGCCGATCGCCGCGACCATCATCGCCTCGAACGAGGCGGTGGTGAAGCGGCCTGAGACGATCAACCAAGACCCGTACGGCAGTGGTTGGCTGGTCAGGCTGCGCGTCGCGAGCGAGCTGGAGGAGGCGCCGGGCCTTCTCTCTGGCGCGGAGATCGCGCCCGCGTTCGAGGAAGCCATGCGCCTGGACGATTTCGACGGCGCGCGGCCCTGATGGTGAAGCGTCTGGCCATTCTGTTGTGGGCTGCGGACCCGGACAGGCCCGAGATCTGCGCCACGCCGTTCTTTCACGCCGCTGCCGCGGCGGCGATGGACACCGAGGTCGAGATTTACTTTACCGGCCGCTCCATCCGGCTCCTCGCGCAAGGCGTTGCCGAACGCATTTACCCCGGACCGACACGCAGGCAATCGGTCTATGGGTTCATGCAGGAAGCCGCCAGGCACGGAGCCAAATTCTTCGCCTGTCCCCAGGCAATGGAGGAGCACGGCGTATCCGAAAGCGATTTCATTCCCGAAGTGACGGGAACCGCCGGCGCGGCGACCTACATTGGCAGATGCCTCGAAGACGGCTGGAGGACGCTGGTCTATTGACAGGCGCGCTCATCCGCTGCGCGCCGACTTCACCTCCGGAAGGAGGACGCCGCCGCTGGCACGCGCGCCGAGAATCACCTCGGCGTTCAGAGTCTCGCCGACGCCAGACCAGTCGTAGCCGGCAAGGCTGCCAGCAATCGCGGCGAACTCCGGGCTCTTCAGCACCGCAATCAGCGAGCTCACCGGCTTGGCATTGACGATCTCGCTGCGGCAGGCGAGGTAGTAGCGCTCGCGCAACAGCGGAATGAATCCGAGTTTGTACTGCGTCGCAGCGGCCTCGATGCCGAAGCCGACGTCGCACATGCCCGAGGCGATGGTCGCGGCGACCGCGAGGTGCGTGAATTCGAAGGTTTCGTACCCTTCGATCAAGCCCGGGTCGATCTTCGCTTCGCGCAGCAGCTGGTCGAGCTCGAGGCGCGTGCCCGAGTTGGGCTGACGGTTGATCATTTTCACGTCGCGCCGCGTGAGGTCGGGCAGGCCGCGGATCTCCTTGGGGTTGCCGGTGGCGACCATGAGTCCCTGGGTGCGGGTTGCGCAACGGATGAGCGTGTGGTCGCGTGCCTTGAACGCCCGGCGATGGAAAAAAAAGTCCGTTTCCAGCCCTCCCTCTGGAAGATGGAAGCCGGCGATGTCGCAGCGGCCTTGCGCGAGGGCGTCCAGGCTTTCCAGGCTGCCCTGGTACTGCAGGTTGAGCTGGATGCCGTGCATCTTCTGCAACAGGTCGCGCACGTGGGTGAGGGCAAGATCGTGGCTCGCGTGCATCACCAGAGTGGTCGTGCCGCGCAGCAACTCCGCGGAGAGCTCGTGCTCGAGGTCGCGCTGGACAGTCTCGATCTGCCGCTCCAGGCGCGACCTTGCCGTCTGCTCCGCCCACATCAGTTTCTCGCCGAATTCCGTGAGCTTGGCGCCTCGCCCGCGCGCCAGGCGCACCAGCGGCCTGCCCACGGCCTTTTCCCACTTGCCGAGGGAGCCCCAGATGTGGCGGTAGGAAAAGCCCATGGCTTGTGCCGCCTTGGCAAGGGATCCGGACGCTTGAACCGCTTCGAGAAGACGGAACAGCAGGGGGTCGGCGAGCTCAGCCTCGGAAGTACCGATGCGCCAGGTCGTCTCGATCTGAATCTTGATCATATGCAGGGTCGCACACGAAGTGCGAGCAGGAGAAAATATAGCAAATTCCTTGGTTAAGAGTGAGCCAGCCGGTGTACATGCATATTTGATGGAATGTTCCGCCGGATCTCACTCCGAGTGTTATATGCAAATCAATGCATATTTAAAGAAACTCCCGTCGCCAATATCATCCACGGGTGTCTGAAGCTCTCGGTACGGCCCTGAAGTTGCTCGCCGATCTCGACCCCAAGCTGGTCGAGATCGTCCTGCTCAGCCTGCGGGTAAGCCTCTCGGCGGTGGCGATTTCGGCACTGCTCGGCTTTCCCCTCGGCGCGGCCATCGCGGTCGGCCGGTTCCCGGGCCGCAAGACCCTGATCGTGTTCCTGAATGCCTTCATGGGCCTGCCGCCGGTCGTGGTGGGCCTGATCGTGTACCTCTTGCTCTCCCGCGCGGGGCCGCTCGGCGGTCTGGGAATCCTGTTCACACCCTCGGCGATGGTAATCGCGCAGACGCTGCTGATTCTCCCCATCATCGCCGCGCTTTCGCGCCAGGCGATCGAGGACGCGTGGCGCGAGTACGAAGAGCAGTTGCGCTCGCTCGGCGCCGGCCGCGCGAGCGCGGCGTTCACGCTCCTGTGGGATACGCGCTTCTCGCTGCTCACCACCGTTCTCGCCGGATTCGGCCGCGCGGCCGCCGAGGTGGGAGCCGTGATCATCGTCGGCGGGAACATCGACGGGGTGACGCGCGTGATGACGACCACGATCGCGCTCGAGACGAGCAAGGGTGACCTCCCGCTTGCGCTGGGCCTGGGGGTCATCCTGATCGCGATCGTCGTCGCGGTGAACGCGGCGGCCACTCTGACCAAGGACCTGGCGCAGCGGCGCTACGGATGAGAAACGGCGCCATCCTGCCGCTGCGCCTCAGCGACGTGTCTTTCACGGCCGGCGGGCGCACGATCATCGACGGCATCTCGCTCGAGATCGAAGCCGGTCCCAGCACGATCATCGTGGGTGCGAACGGCGCGGGGAAAAGCGTGCTGATGCGACTCATGCACGGCTTGCTCGATCCGTCCTCGGGGCGCGTCGAATGGCATGCGCGCGAGCACCGGGGCGCGCCGCGAAAGCAGGCGATGGTTTTCCAGCGCCCGGTGATGCTGCGGCGTTCGGCGCAGTCAAACGTCGCGTACGCCCTGAAGGTCGCCGGGATCCCAAAGGCACAGCGTGAGCCGATGGTGCGAGAGTCGCTCGACGGCGTCGGGCTTGCGCACCTGGCGCGCCGGCCGGCCCGGGTACTGTCCGGAGGCGAGCAGCAGCGGCTCGCGCTCGCTCGCGCCTGGGCGCTGCACCCGGAGGTGCTGTTCCTCGACGAACCCACGGCCAGCCTCGATCCGACCGCGACGCGCGAGATCGAAACGGTCATCCGCGCCTTCGACGCGGCCGGCACCAAGATCGTCATGGCGACGCACAACCTCGGCCAGGCGCGGCGCCTGGGCGACGAGATCCTGTTTCTCGACCGCGGGCGGCTGATCGAGCGCGCGCCGGTCGAGCAATTCTTTTCCAAACCGCAGTCGGCGCAAGCCGCCGCGTTCATAAAAGGAGAGCTGCCATGGACTTGATCCGGAGACTACTGTTGCTCGCGGCGCTGGCCGCTGCGCTTCCCGCACTCGCGCAGGAGAAATTCATCGTCGTCGCCTCGACCACTTCGACCGAGCAGTCGGGCCTGTTCGGCCACATCCTGCCCGCCTTCCAGAAGAAGACCGGGATCCAGGTGCGCGTGGTCGCGCTCGGCACGGGCCAGGCGCTCGACCTCGCGCGCCGCGGCGATGCCGACGTGGTGTTCGTCCACGCGCGCTCCGCCGAGGAGAAATTTCTCGCCGAGGGCCACGGCGTGAAGCGCTTTCCGGTCATGTACAACGATTTCGTGCTGATCGGCCCGAAGGCCGACCCCGCCAAGATCGCCGGCGGCAAGGACATCCTAGGGGCGCTGAAGAAGATCAAGGCGGCAAGCGCGCCCTTCGTGTCGCGCGGCGACAAGAGCGGTACGCACATCGCCGAGCTCGATCTGTGGAAGCTCGCGGGTATCGACATCGCCAAGGAGAAAGGCCCCTGGTACAAGGACACGGGGCAGGGCATGGGCCCGGCGCTCAATACCGCGTCGGCGATGAACGGCTACATCCTCGCCGACCGCGGCACCTGGATCTCGTTCAAGAACCGCGGCGAACTCGCCATCGCGGTGGAAGGCGACAAGCGATTGTTCAACCAGTACGGCGTGATGCTGGTGAACCCGGCGAAGCACCCGAACGTGAAGAAGGATCTCGGTCAGGCCTTCGTCGATTGGACGATCTCGCCGGAGGGGCAGAAGGCGATCGCCGAGTACAAGATCGGCGGGGAGCAGCTGTTCTTTCCCAACGCCGGTGCGCCCGGAGCATGAGGGTCCGCCGCGCCCTTGCGGTCTGCGTCCTGATCGCCTTCGGCGTTCCGGTGATGGCACAGGAACCGGCGCTGCGCCTTTACGCCGCGGGCAGCCTGCGCGCAGTGATGACCGAGATCGGTGCCGAGTTCACGCGCGCGGGCGGCGTCAAGGTGCAAGGCGAGTTCGGCGCATCGGGCCTGCTGCGCGAGCGCATCGCGAAGGGTGAGCCTGCCGACGTGTTCGCATCGGCGAACATGGAGCATCCGCAATGGCTCGCCCAATCCGGACAGTCGGGGCCGGTGGTGCTGTTCGCGCGCAACCGGCTGTGCGCGCTGGTGGCGCCGGGCGTGTCGGCGACGCCGGAGACGCTGCTCGAGCGTATGCTCGATTCGAAGATGAAGCTCGGCACCTCGACGCCCAAGGCCGATCCCTCGGGCGACTACGCCTGGCAGGTTTTCGAGAAAGCCGAGCGCATGCGGCCGGGAGCGTTCGCCGCCTTGAGCGGGAAGGCACTCAAGCTGACCGGCGCTCCCGATTCACCTCCGCCGCCGAAGGACCGCAGCATCTATGCGAAGCTCGTCGCCGATCGCTCGGCGGACATCTTCCTGACCTATTGCACCAACGCGACGCTCGCGCGCGTGGAAGAGCCTGCGCTTCAGGTGGTGGCGCTGCCCCCGTCCCTCGCGGTCGGGGCGGACTATGGTCTGACCGTCCTCGACCGGGGCGGGCCGGCTGCGGCGCGCTTCGGGCTATTCGTCATGTCCTTGCGCGGGCAGGAGATCCTCGCGCGCCACGGCTTCTCGGCGCCGGCGCTGCCTTGAGAACGACACGGCGCGCGTTCATCAAGGCGATCGGCGCCGGCGCGCTCGCGCCGCGCCTCCTTCGGGCCCAATCCGGCCGCTCCGTCACCGACTCGGTCGGGCGCCGGGTCACGCTTCCCCCGCGCGTCGAGCGCGTCTACGCGGCGGGCCCGCCCGCGTCGATCCTGCTGTTCGCGATGGCGCCGGACAAGGTGCTCGGCTGGACCTCGCCGTTCCGTCCGGACGAGCGGCCGTTCGTCCCGGCGCGCTACGCCGACCTGCCCACGTTCGGCCGGCTGACGGGTCGTGGCAACACGGCGAACGTCGAGGTCGTTCTCGCCGCCAGGCCGGATCTTGTCTTCGACTACGGCAGCACCAGTCCGACTTTCGCCTCACTGGCCGACCGGATTCAGGAGCAGACCGGAATTCCCTATCTCCTCATCGACGGCGCCTTCGACCGCATCCCCGACGCTTTCCGGCTGCTGGGCGGCATCATCGGCGTCGACGAGCAGGGAGCGCGCTGGTCGCGCTACGCCGCCGACACCCTTGAGGACATTCGCGCGCGAGTCGCCCGGGTCCCGGAAGCGAGGAGGCCGCGCGTGTACTATGGTCGGGGACCGAGCGGATTGCAGACCGGTCTTTCCGGTTCGATCAACATGGAGAGTATCGAGCGTGCCGGAGCGAGAAACGTCGCTGCCGAGCTGGGGCAGGGCGGCCTAGTGCAGGTGACGATCGAGCAGGTGCTGCGCTGGAGCCCGGAGGTCATCGTCACTACCGATCCGAATTTCTTCGCCGGCGTATGGGGCGATCCGTCGTGGAGGTCCCTTCCCGCGGTGCGCGAGCGCCGCGTGCACCTCGCGCCCGGGCTGCCGTTCGGCTGGATCGATTCCCCGCCCTCGGTAAACCGTTTGGTCGGCCTGCACTGGCTCGGCCGCATCCTCCACCCTCAGGCGTTCACCGAGCCGCTGCGGCCCATCGTGCGGGATTTCTACGCGCGCGCCTATCACCAGACGCCGAGCGAAAGCCAGCTCGACGCGCTGCTGGCGACCGACAAGCCGCCCGAGACATGAGCGCCGCGAAGACCTCCGCGGCCCTCGCGCTCTCGGCCGTCGGCCTTGTCGCACTGACCGTTGTGGCGTTTGCGATCGGACGGTTCCCCGTCGCTCCGGGCGATTTCGCCGCGGTAGCCTGGGCGTGGCTGAGCGGCGGCACGCCCGACGTTCCGGCAACGGTCCAGACGGTGATCCTCAACGTAAGAGGGCCGCGCATTCTCGCCGCGATCGTCATCGGCGCAGTGCTCGCCGCGGCCGGCGCCGCCTACCAGAGCCTGTTCCGCAACCCCCTGGTGTCGCCCGACATCCTCGGCGTTTCCGCGGGAGCCGCCCTGGGCGCTGTGCTCGGCATCTTCTTCGCGCTCGATGTCGTGTTCATCCAGGCGCTGGCGTTCGCCTGCGGCCTGGCGGCCGTGGCCACCGCCTACTTCATCGCCGCCCGGATGCGCGGGCACGATCCCATCCTAATACTGGTGCTCGCGGGCGTCGTGATCGGCGCGCTGCTGGGAGCGGGAGTCGCCCTGATCAAGTATCTGGCCGATCCCTACAACCAGCTCCCCGCGATCACGTATTGGCTGCTCGGCAGCCTTTCCGCGGCGACCCGTGCCGACTTCCTCTCGGTGCTCCCGGCCGCCGCGGGCGGGATGGCGGTGCTCTGGCTGCTGCGCTGGCGCATTTCGGTACTCGCGCTCGGCGATGACGAAGCCGCCTCGGTCGGCGTGGAAACGGGTCGCATCCGGGCGGCAGTCATCGCCGCGGCCACGCTCATGACGGCCGCGGCCGTGTCGATTTCCGGTGTCATCGGCTGGGTGGGTCTCCTGATCCCGCATCTCGCGCGCCTTATCGTCGGGCCGGATTTCACGCGCCTGCTCCCGGTGGCGACCCTGTTCGGGGCGGCCTTCATGTTGGCGGTGGATACGGTCGCGCGCACTGCGGGGCGCATCGAGCTGCCCCTAGGAGTGCTGACCGCCGTCATTGGC
>Ga0335084_10000950_pt1 | contig 26123 bp, 18 predicted proteins | sample Lox_Sample_44_FD_206721 | JGI IMG/M metagenome (GOLD analysis project Ga0335084, IMG submission 206721) | Soil microbial communities from Loxahatchee National Wildlife Refuge, Florida, United States - Lox_Sample_4.4 | ecosystem: Environmental > Terrestrial > Soil > Wetlands | place: USA... | reverse complement strand
GCAATGTCCCGGCCCCCAGAGTCCGCTCGTCGACATGCACAGGTTCCTCCGCGGGCTTTGCCGCCGAACTGAACCGCGACGCGATCACCTTGTATCGGGCTTCATCCACCTTCCCCTTGATCATGTCGAGCCGCTTCAGGTGTCCCGGCTCATATGGATCCACTTCGGCCGACCGATCCAGGCATTCCGCCGCCTTGGCAAACTCTCCGGTGCTGCAGTACAGCTCAAATAACTTCAGCAACGTCGAGCAATAGTCGCTCTCACGATTCGAAGAGTTGTACAGCTCGCTGAGGAACTCGAGCATCTGCGATGATGCCCGCCGCGTCGAGGTGAGATCCTCCATAATGGCGGTGAATTGACGCCGCTCTCCGCGCCGCCGCTGGAACTGCTCCAGCTTGCGCGCTAGCCCGACCGCCTCGTCATCCAGTTCCCCATCCAGGAAACTTCCAATCAGCCCGATCACCTGTTGCACCCGCGCCGGATTCTGCTCAAACAGCGACCACACCAGCGGCTCGGCTTCCGCATATCGGCCCGCCGCCACCAGCGCATCCGCGAAAGTCTCCCGGAAATCCTGCGGGACTGGCCCCGCATTGAGTTGCGGCTCCAAAATGAAGATCGCCGCGCCCACCTGCCCTTTCGCCAGCAAACTCTTGGCGTAGGCCAGCGCAATCGATTGATCGGACGCATCCTCCTGGTAGGCGCGTTCGTACCACTGGGAAGGATCTCCGCCTTCCGCGGTCGCCGCCAGCGCCACGCGCTGAAACGCCGCCGCGGCCGCCTTCCGATTCCCCAACTCCGAAGCCAACTCCGCCACCCGCAGCAGATTCGCCTGCGTGGGCTCAATTGACACAATCCGATCCAGAACTTCCGCCGCCTCCTGCTTCTTCCCTAGCTTCGTCAGATCAAGCAGGGCCGCTTCATACGTCCCCACGGCGAGCTTCTTGTTCGATCCCTCCAGCAGCTGCCCAAAACGGAACTTCTGCTGCCACGTTGGACTCCCATGCCGCACCAGTTTCTTGTAGGTCAGGCTGGCCCGCGTGGCATCGCCTGCCGAGACTTGCCGCTCGAACAGTTCGCCGAGTAATTTCACCGCGTCGGCGTTGCGATTCAGCGACAGAGATAAGTCCGCCGTCAGTTGCCGAACCACGTCATTTTCCGGATCGTCCCTCAGGACCTGCAGGTATTCTTCGAGCGCCTCGGCAGTCTTCCCTTTTTGCAGGAGTTTTTCCGCGCGCTCAATGCGCTTGCCCACTTCGGCTCGGTCCATGCGTCGCGTGATCTCAGGCATGCAAAAGGGGCGGAGTAAACCCTGCTCCGATTCTAGGAGTGCCCTCCACCCCCAGCAATGCGGTAACGCCACCCCGCGATTACGAAGGTCACAGTCCGACTCCCTTCCAACCGCTAAAGTTCTGTGTGTGCCACGGATCCAGCCGATGGGATCCCGCAGTCAGTCCCACTGCTTTGAAAGCTGATTAGTGTCGTTCATTTCACCTCCCGAAGTACCCTGGCTCTGACGGGCCAATGTCCCTTTCCTTGGTTGCTCACAGGCAACGACGGTTGCCGCTCTAAAGAGCTATCTTCTTTTTTAGGCTGGATCTTAGTGCCTCAAGCAAACAGGAGTCGAAGTTCAAGGTGAAGAAGGAAAATAAACAGCAAAAAGCTCTATGGCCCGAACTGGAACAACAGGAGAAAACCCGCGAGGAACTCCGCAAGAAGCTCTTGCACGAAGAACTGGAATGTGCGTTGCGGCTCGAAATTGTCGACCGCCTCATGACGGATCTGAAAGTCGACCCAGCCAGCTTTCGTAAGTTGTGGATTCAACCTCTCATTGCGGCCGGCGTAAGCCTCGATTTAGCATTGCTCTGCATCGCGCAATCTCACCATCAGCCAAACTGACAACTGCTCTTCGAGCATGTGGCAATGAGGCCTCGCCGCCCATAACCGTGCACATGGAAGGCTTCACTCCACCTCCAACATCGCCTGATAGCTCTTGTTCGGCCCCACCTCAATCTTCTGCGCATGCTCCAGCCGCTTCTCCAATAGCGATAGGTTCGCCCACTCCAGATCCCATCCATCCTCGATTGCCAGCACCCGATAGCGCCCCGGTAACACGTCGACCAACGTGAATGTCCCATCACTGTCGCTCTCATCCCGCCGGAACTTCGGCAGATTATTCTCCGCATCTTCCGGCACCAGCAGAATCATCGCCCCCGCAACCGGCTTCTTATCTCTCCGCGCTGTTCCCGTGATCTTCGACAGCGCCGACGCCATCTCGATCTCCAACTCCACCGGCTTCCCGCCGGTGATCTGCACGGTCTGCCCCGCAACCTGCGCGCCAGCAGCCTTCAGGCTCGACACAATCGAATTCGGCCCGTTCGTCGCGTATACCGAATACGTCCCCGGAGTCAGGAAATCGGTAGCAAAACTGATCTCGCCCTTGTCGCTGATGGTCGAGTCCAGCACTTCCCCGGCGCGGCTGTTCCAAAGCCTCACATATGCCTGCTCCGTCAGCTTCTGCCCGGCTTGCATCCGGACCACGCCTCCAATCGGAGTCACAGCCGGAGCACTCTCCGGGTCCACTTCCGCATCGTCTGTGAGATTAAGTAATGTCGAACGCTGCGCCCGGACGTTGGACTCTCCGACCGAGACTAGCTGCAACGCATATCGGCCCGGCGCCACTCCTCGAATCTCGATGGCATCCTCTACTGGAACCTGTCGCAGCGCGGTCTGATCAATCTTCGTATCGAAGATCTTCTGCTGCAGCGCCACACTCATGGGCTTTCCTGGGTTGGCGAGTGCCTGATCCACTCTCACACGCAGGGCCGGTACCGGACTCAATGTGAAATCAGCCGTGACGTCCTCGCCCTCGTTCAGCGCAATCTGCGACGCCGCTACCACATCCGTAACGCCAGGATAGAAAGTGGTGGGGTACGCAATATCGAACTCCGGTTTTTGCGAGAACGCAGAATTCCCCGCCGCCTCCGCTTGCTGCTGCAGTCCGCTGAACCATGGAGACGCTGACACCGCAACGTAATAGTATCCCGGCTCCAGGTGAGCAAATCGGTATTGCCCTCGATCATCGGACGCCGTCTGCGTCACAAGAGACGTCTGGCTCAATCCGAAACTTGCATCCCTGCGAAACAGATAGATGGTCGCACCGCCGACGGGCTCATGGTCATCATCCTCAATCACGCCCATCACACGCCCATCGGGGCGCAAGCGAAATACGATGTTCTCCGTGTTCAGCCCCGCTCCCACCACCGTTGCGCTGGAATAAATTCCATGCTGCTCGAAACCCTGCCGTCTGAAGCCTTTTGCCTGCGCATTGAGCAGATACTTGCCTCTGTCCGTGACCGTAAACACAAACGCCCCGTCATCCGCCGTGAGCAGCTTCTGTTCCGTCTCTTCGAAGTCCTCCGCCTTCCCGAACCACACCTCGGCCCCGGCCAGGGGATGCCCATTTACAACATTTACGACCTTCCCGGAAACGCGAAACTTCGCAGGAGCACTCTGTGCGAAAGCCTGCATCGCGACAACGGAAAAAAGCGCGAAGCAAACCAGCCTAGGGGGGAACAGCCGCCATCGGCTGTCCCGCGCGACAAGGCCCCGCTGCGTCGGCGCGGAGGCTGCACCTCTTTCCACCTTGCCCGCTCCGCCGGACAAACTCACTTCTCCACCGCCGTCAGCCCCAGATTCACCATCACCGTCCCGCGCCCCTGTACGCTGATCTGCGCCGCGTCCGAAAGATAAGCATTCACAACGTCCGGATCGGCATACTCCACCCCATCCCCACCATTCAGCGCCACAATCGTATAGTCTCCCGGCGCCACACCCGCAATCGTGAAGTTCCCCCCTGCCGCAATGGTCGACCGGATAGAGTTTCTCGCGCCATGCGCCTGCACTAGCAGCACAATCACATGTCCAGAGTCTCCCGCTGGCGTCACCTTTCCACTCACCGTCCCCGCGCCGTCGCGTACTACGACCTCGATCGGGGAAGGTTGCTCTCCCTCTACGACGGTAAGATCGTCACTGAGCAGATCGACCCCTCCCCTCTGCGCTGACTTCACCCACCAACCCCCATCTGTATTGATCTGTACTCTGTAGGTTCCCGGCGGAAGATTCGGAATCCCACCTGCTTGCCCTGTCCACACATTTGCGCGAAATTGCGAGACGGATTCCAGTTGCACAACCACTCCTGGAACACCCTGCGGCATGGATACTCTCCGTTCCGATCCAGTCCCGCCTTGCTCTCTCACAACCTCAAGGGGAATCGTAGTCGGCACTTTTAATGCTACGTGTAAATCCCTTTCATCCGCACGGATCACCACCGTACCCGATGCAACAAGATCCTTGCCGTCCGGTGTCTGCGCACTGACGCTGTACGTCCCGGCGGGGACGTTCACCTCAAACTCTCCGCCCTGCACCGCCACCATCTGCGTGTAGTCGACCTCGTCGCCGGCCTTTCTCTCGAAAGTCACAGTGGCAACGCCACTGTTCGCGCCTACACTGCCGTCCACGGTGTATAACGGTTCGCCGGCCAGCGCAAAACTCGCCTCCACCTCCTGGCCCGCGGCCACTTCGATGGGTGCCGCGGCGCTCATTTCCGCCACGCCCGGATAGAACACCTTGGCGAAAGTCTGCTCCCGGGCGTTCGCAATGCCCTTCTGGGTTAGCATTGCAATTGCGCTCTGCTCGACGGCCACATAGTATGTTCCCGCCTTCAGTCCAGCGATGCGAAATTCTCCCTCTTCGTTGGTGACGCCTCCCCGGTTCGATGGGTCGAGGCTCCACACCATCCGCCCTTCCAGATTCCTCCGTCCAAACACCTGGACATGAAACCCTTCCAGCGGTTGCTCGTCTTTTGTTGTCACACGCCCGCTGATCACGCCCCACGGCGTGAGTTTCAGAACAACATTCGGAGCGTCCTCGCCCACTCGCGCCGGAGTCGAACTCGCACCCTCATCCGCGAAAAATCCCGGCTTCATCACCGTCAGGAAGACAGCGCCCTCCCTCAGCCCCTCCAGCACAAAACGCCCGCCAGCATCCGTAAGCGCTGCGCTGCCGTTATGCCCCGATACCTGCACCAGCGCGCGCCGTACCGGCCCGCCTGTCACCGAATTGATGACGCTGCCCGACAGGAAGAAGTGCGCTTCCGCTTGGCTTTCCGTCGTCTCATCCGGAGGGGTTGGGACGCTTGAGTCTTGCGCCATGCCGCAACCGGCGACCAGACACACTTCGAGCGCCCAAACACCAACCCGGAATAACCCCCAACCAGAAGTGATCCTCACGCCAGTTTCTCGCCTGCAAGAAAACAATAAGACGTAATGTTGACAGACGCTACTGCATCGACCCAAGTTCCCAAGGTCACGCGCATCTCACAACAAAATGGGTGCCGGGTGCCCCACTTCCGGCCGATGTTGCCGGAAGTGCGGATGTTCGTGAGAGCAAGCCGCCCGCAAACCCTGCTCTCCCAGATGCGGACCGCCGTAGAACAGTTACCCATTCAATCAATTTTCACACTGCCTGGTAGCTACCCGCTGTGTTCTCTGCAGTCCTGCCTCAGCGGACTCAGCGTTAAGCAACCCTGATTCACCCGACGTCCATGCTATGTTGCAGCATGCCCACGGCGTTCGCCGCTCCTCCCGAGACCCATGAAGAAGGCCTTCGCCATCAACTCTCAGCATCCCAAATGGCTATGGTCGCCGTCGGCGGCTCCATCGGCACGGGACTGCTTCTCGGATCCGGCGCCGCCATGGAAATCGCCGGCCCAGCAGCCATCCTCAGTTTCCTCGCCGCCGCGTTCATCAACTGGACCGTCGCCATGGCCCTCGGAGAACTCGCCTGCGCCCATCCCGCCGCCGGGAGCTTCGGCATTTATGGCGATCTTTACCTGAACTCCTTCGCCGGATTCATCGCCCGCGCCGGATACTGGGCTGGCCTCGCCCTCGCTATCGGCACCGAAATGATCGCCGCCGCCACTTATATGGCCGAATGGTTTCCCGCTGTGCGCGCCTATGTCTGGATCATCCTCTTCGGTGCCGCCCTGCTCGCGGTCAATCTCCGCAGCGTCGGCTCCTACGGACGCATCGAATTCTGGCTCTCGATGATCAAGCTCGTTACCATCGTCGCCTTCATCCTGATTGGCGCCACATTACTCGCCTCGCGCCGCGCCACCCCCCAATACACCGCGCACGGCGGATTTTTTCCCAATGGATTTCTCGCGCCCGTAGTCGCTCTCACCTATGCGATCTACAGCTTCGGTGGCGTCGAAATGGTCGCCGTCACCACCGGCGAATCCCGCTCCGCCGAAGAAACCCCGCGCGCCGTCTGGATCACTTTCCTCACCCTCGCCTTCGTCTATGTCGGGGCCATGGTCATCCTTGTCGGCGTAATGCCTTGGAATCACGCCGGAGTCGGCGAAAGCCCCTTCGTCACGACGTTCCGCACGGTAAGGATTCCCCACGCCTCAGGACTGATGAACTTTGTCGTCCTCACGGCCGCGCTCTCCGGTGCCAATGCAACGCTCTACGTCGCCTCGCGCATGATCTTCTCTCTGGCCCGCACCGGATGGGCGCCGTCCAGCCTCGGCCGCCTCAATCATGAAGGCTCCCCCCAGAACGCCGTTCTGCATTCCGCGATCGGGATCCTCTTTGCTCTCGCTCTCGTCCTCTTCGCTCCCGAAAACGCCTTCCGCTATATGCTGGGCGCCGCTTTCACAGGGATGATTCTCTCCTGGCTGGTCTCCCTCCTCGCCCACATCAACTTTCGCCGACGGCGTTCATCCGACGATCTGGCAGCCCTCCCGCTCCGCTCGCCGCTTGGAAGCTGGGGATCTTTCTTCGGACTTGTCGCTGTCACCGTTGCACTGGCGCAAACCTGGCTGCATCCCCTGATGAATCTGTACAGTGGTTTGGCCTTGCTGGCTGCATTGTCTCTTTGCTACGTATTTCTTCGCGCCAAACCTACCCATCGCAGTTCCGCGTAGGAGGTTTCCCCTGGGCCTCGTTTTTGGATCCCTTCTCTCGCGAACCTCAACCCAGTTCCCCTGTGGTTCTCGGGTTCCTTGTGGTGAGTTTCGTTTGCGAGTCGAGTTTGGTTTAAGTCCGCCTTACCGTAGAGGGTTGAAGCATCCCGGCGCTGCGCGCTTTGAGATGCGCTAAACTTGCTCCCGGAGACGCGATGAATTGCTCGATAGCCATCTCCGCAATCATTTGTACCATCGTCATCGTGCCTGATGTGTCCGCCCAGCAGTCCTTGACTAGTCAATCGACTGCATCTCGCGCCGAACTCTGCGCCCAGGTCGACACCCTCCCCCGAGCCGTCCAGCGAGGCTGTGTCGATAAAGTCCGCGAGTTCCTCGCCGCCAACGGCATCGACAGCAAAAACGGCAGCGAATCCGAAGCTCTTGTTACCGCCATTCGCACTGGCAATAAAGAACTTGTCGAGATACTCATTGCTGCCGGAGCCCCGGTGAACCCCTCGGAAACCAAGCTCTGGCCTCCACTCTCTGACGCCGCCTTCACCAAGCACTTCGACATCATGAAGCTGCTGATCGCCTCCGGAGCCAAAGTCGATGCCCCCGACCATCGCGGTTCAACTCTTCTGGTTAGCACCGGCTTCTTCGATCCCAACGTCACAACAATTCTTCTAGAAGCCGGAGCCGATCTCAATGCCGCCGATCGCGAGGGCCAGACTGCTCTGATGAAGGCCTCAGATCGCGGCCTTAAACAGACGGTCAAAATCCTGATCGACCATCACGCCGACATCAACCAGAAAGACGTCATGGGACGCACAGCCCTTATGCACGCCGCCGCCGGTCGATACTCCACTGCCATCCCTCTCCTTCTCGAAAACGGCGCCGACCCCAACGCCCGCGATTACGAAGGCAACTCCGCGCTCGACCTCGCCGACAAATCCAACAACCTCGGCGCTATCGCCATGTTGTCGCTGGCGGTAAAGCGTTCCCGCTGACGAACAGCCACAAACATTCATTTCACGGGGATTGTCATGAGTGCAGTCGCGATCGCTGCGTTGGTGTTCTCCGCGCTCTCTGCGGAAGTTCTCAGCGATCTCTGCGGTTAGATCTTTTTTGAGGCGACAAAAAAGGCGCCGGAAGACCCGGCGCCGTTGAGAACGTCTCGCGAGATGCGGTCAAGCGAGAAGGCAAAATGTGCTACTGAAAGCTGATAGCTGAAAGCTCACTTACTCTCCGCCACCCCCGGCGACGGAGCTCCAAAATCCCGGCGGCCGTTCGCCACCGCCTTTGCTCCACGCGCTGACGGCTGATTCACCGCCGCCGTCCCGTACCGCTCCAGCAGCATCGGAGCCATCGCATTCTCGGCTTCCTTCACGAAAATCATCTGGTTCTCCGAAGCCATGTCGACGCGCACAAAGTCCCCCAGCTTCACCTGCCCGGTGGCGACCAGGTTTGCCAAAGGAAACACCAGGTTCCGCTCAATAGCCCGCTTCAAATGCCGCGCGCCATACCGCGGATCGGTCCCTTCCTTCAGCAAGTATTCCTTCACCGCCGTAGTACAGTTGAACACAAACTGATTCGTACCCGCGGCCATCAGCACGCGCTGCTGCACCATCCCCAGTTCGATATCCAGAATCTGCGACAGGTGCTCATCGCGCAGCGTCTTGAACACCACGACCTTGTCGATGCGGTTCATGAACTCCGGCGTAAATTTCCGCCGCGCCGCCTCGACTGCCGTCCGCTGGATCTTGTCGTCGAACGCCTCATCGACCTCCACCACCTTCGGCGCGAACCCAAACCCGCCATCGGCCAGATTCATCATCTCTCCGGCCCCAAGGTTCGAGGTCATAATGATGATGCATTGCGACAAATCGACGCGCCGGTTATCGCCCAGCGTCAACGTCGCCTTGTCCAGAATCCCCAGCAGCAGTTGCCACAACGAGTCCGATGCCTTTTCAATCTCGTCAAACAGCAGAATCGACAACTTCAATTTCTCGGTGAACCACTGATTCAATGCTTCCTGCGTCAGCAGCGGATGCGTCTCCCGATGTCCCAGATATCCCGGAGGCGATCCAATCAGCTTGGCAATCTCATGCGAGTGCTGGAACTCCGCGCAGTCGATCTTGATGCAAGCCCGCGCATCCCCAAACAGCGCCTCGGCCATCGCCTCGACCACCCGCGTCTTCCCTGATCCGGTCGGCCCCAGAAACAGCAGATTCCCCACCGGACGCCCCGGCGGATTCAGTCCCGCCAGAAACATCTGATAGATCTCCACGACCTTCTCAATGGCCTGATCCTGTCCCACGATCCGGCGGCGAAGGGCTGCTTCAAACTCTCCTGCATCGTTGCTGCGTCTGTTCGGATCGAGCACTGTGGCGAGATTCGTTCTCATAAGTTCGTTGCCCGCTTCTTGCCGGACGTTCCCTTTCGGCCGTTTAGGCTCTCCTATTGAGATGTTTCTCCGGACTTTGTAGGCCAAACGTCGTCTTTTGGACTACCGTCTTGGAAGCCCCCAGAGTCTCCAAGAACTTGGCATCCGTTACTCACGGAATAAGCAAACGCCTAGCCACCCCCCAGCGGAAATCCCCAAAACTCAAAAGTCTTTTATTCGCGTCGACTTAGACCCTATCGCGCGGGATTCTCCACTTCCCGTCCTCCGCCTCCTGAGAACCTGAGGGAAATACTTTGCACCATCACGGAAGGAACATGTACAGCCGTATACCACGAAGAGGCAGCCGCCTCGGCTGTCTCGCGACGGCGAAGCCAAGCGCACCCCGCAACGATCCTCGTCACCAAGCATCCCGCACCGAAAACCGGAAATCCAACCGCGGACCACTGACCATGCCCAACCGTGTTACGCCACCCGTAACTAGCGGCAACTCAACCCCACCTCTACCATCGCCTTGTAAACGGGGAGGATCGCTTGCGCCTTTCGTCTGTCCGGATCATCGCGGGAACTTCTTGTCTTCTTTTCGGCGCTGCTGCCTGGCGCCTGGCACCTCACTCAGCCAACGACTTCGTTGCTCAGGCCCAAACGGCCAAACCCGCCGTCGCCACCCAGAACACGGGCAAGTTACAGACAGCCAGCGTGACTACCAAGCCCTCCATCCCCGATCCGAAACCCCTGGCCGCGCCGGGCACCGAAGTCTACACCGCCAGACGCGGAGAAGCTATCCCCACCGTCGCCCGTCGCTACCTCTCGAAGACCTCCTATCTCACGTCCTCCGAGCTAGCCGATGCGATACGTCAGGTCAATCACAAGTCCGATTCGAGCAACATCCTCAAAGCCAACGAAAACATTGTCATTCCAGGAATCATCTCCGCCCCCGTCACTGAGAAGACCATTCCCATCGCCAAGGACTTCGAAGTCCGCGCCATCTATCTCACCGGATTCATGGCTGGCAGCGAGCACGGCCTGAGGGTCATCAAGCACTGGCGTGAAGTCGGAGGCAACGCCGTAGTCTTCGATATCAAGGACTCCGACGGTAGCGTCACCATTCCCTTTGAGCATCCGCTGCTCGGACCGCACCCGGTTTATCTCCACGACGTTCCGAAGCTTGTCCACTTCCTGCACCGGCAAAACATGCATGCCATCGCCCGCATAGCCATCTTCCGCGATGAGCGCCTCGTCGTGAATCACCCCGACCTGGCCGTCCAGTCGAGAAAGAATCACACCGCGTGGCGCGAAAACGGCAAGCTAGTTTGGACCGACCCCTCCAATCCTAAAGTGCAGGACTATGACATCGCGCTGGCGAAATATGTAGCCGGACTCGGAGTGGACGAAATCCAGTTTGATTACGTGCGCTTCCCCGCCGAAGGCGACCAGAAAGACGCTATGTTCGTCTTCCAGAAAGACCAACCGGAGACGGCGGCAGCCGAAACAGAGCCATCAGTCAGCCCGGATTCGACGTGCCTGGTCCCAGCTCTGAAGCCTCGCCACAAGAAAGGCACCAAAGGCGCCACCACTGCATCGACAGAAGCTCCCAAGATGCAAAAGGGCCCATGCCCGGTCGCGAAGAAACCCCTCGGCCCTCAGCGTTCCGACGTAATCACCGCCTTCCTCAAGAAGGCTTATAGTGAGCTCCACCCCACAGGCGTCCTCCTGAGCCTCGACGTTTTTGGCGTCATGGCCTGGCAACGCCCCATTGACCTCTCCCACACCGGCCAGGACATCGTGAACATGGCCCACTACTGCGACGTCCTTAGCCCCATGATCTATCCCTCGCACTTCTTCGGCATGGACGGCATCGCCCACCCTGGCGACGAACCCGCCCACTTCATCGGCGAATCCATGGACCGCTTCGAACTCATCACAAAAGGTAGCGGCGTAGTCATCCGCCCCTGGCTCCAAGCCTTCCACTGGCGCACGAAAACCTATTCCCCTGAATACATCAAAATTCAGGTGGAAGTCGCCCGCCAGAAAGGCGGCACAGGATTCCTGTTCTGGAACGCCGCCAACGACTACAGCAAGCCGTTCACCGCCATGCCCGAGATGAAGTCTGCGAACTACAAAGAGCGTTCGAAAGACAATCCAAAATACTTCCGCGGCGACGAACTCCCCACCGCCACCGTGCAGGCGTCGCTCAATCCCGCACCACAATCGGCCACACGCTGATCGATGCGGTAGCGGAAACGACTTGCAACCTGTGTCTCGCGCCTGTGTGCATGCCGAGGCCCCGTCCGGAGGCAGAGCCGAACGGGCCCGTGCGAATTTGAATCGGCCCGGAACCCGCGCAAGCACCGAGCGTCCCACCTTGAACCTGACTTCCTGTTCGCTTCCGAACACGTTCGCCCGTTAGCGGACAGCCATCTTCGGGGCGTGCCTCCCCGGATGTGCCCTTCCTCGAATGCGTTCCACAACTTTCAGACCGTAACGAGTGGTTAAGGGATTGCATCGTGTCTGTGACAGCCATTCTGTCCACAAAGCATCGTCTGTCTGTGTATGTGCGGCTGTTGTCATTTCCGCCAGATGCCCGTCTGACCCCTGGGGCTATACCGTTTTACGAACAGCGAGGAACCATGAACCTTTCGGTGTCGGTTTCGCATACTCCCCAGCCTCGAATCATTTCTCTGCTCGAGTCTCTGGCGCGAGACCTGCGCCTCACCTTCCGCGCGCTGCGCCGTAAGCCGGGATTCACCCTCACTGTGGTGATTTCCCTGGCACTCGGCATCGGAGCAAACACGGCCATCTTCAGTGGCGTAGATGCCGTTCTGTTGCGCCCGTTGCCCATTCCGAACCCGCGGGAGCTCGTTACGATCGATGTTGCGGCTTCGCATCTGACACAGTTTGGCGGCTCGTCCTACCTTGACCTCACCGACTTCCGAAGCCGCAGCCGCGCTATTGAAAACCTCGCGATCTCGCAGGTTATGTCCGCCGGCATGACTGCTGGAGAGGGCGAACCACAAATTGTCTACGGAATGCTTGTATCTGGAAGCTTCCTTTCCACGCTGCAGGTTCACCCAGTTCTGGGCCGTGATTTTCGTCCCGAAGAAGACAAAGTCCCGGGAAAGTATCCAGTCGCCATCATCAGCAGCGACCTGTGGGCCAAGGCCCTTGCCAACGACAAGAATGTGATCGGCAGGGAAATCAAACTCAATGGCCGCGGCTTCACCATCATCGGCGTGACTCCCACATCATTTACTGGAGTGAGTTTGTTTTTCCGCCCGGACATCTACGTCCCTACGATGATGGCGCAAGGCCTCACGAATGACGGCAACGACATGCTCACCCATCGCAGCTATCGCGGCTTCGACATGATCGCTCGCGTCAAGCCCGGCGTCACCCTCGCTCAGGCTCAATCCGAAATGGATGGCATCATGCGTGACCTGGAGCGCACCTATCCCGACACCAACAAGGACACCACCGTATTCCTCAGGCATGAAATAGACCGCCGCTTTGCCCTGGGAGTTCAACTGCCGGCGGTGCTGATGGCATTGACGGTGCTCGTCCTGCTGATCGCGTGTGCGAATGTCGCCGGATTGCTTATGGCCCGATCGACCTCCCGCCTGCGCGAGATCTCCACCCAGTTGGCGGTCGGAGCCTCCCGGAGCACACTGGTGCGGCAACTCCTGACCGAAAGCGCCGTGCTCGCATTGCTCGGCGGAACAGCCGGCGTGTTGTTGGGCTACGCATGCATCCGGGCATTTGCCGCCATGATGCCGTACTCCCCTGTCCCCAGTGGACCTGAATTTCGTCTGGATCTGCGGGTTCTCACCTGTGCGCTGTTGGCGTCAGTGGCGGCGGTTTTTCTCTGTGGACTCGCGCCCGCGTTCTCGGCAGTGAAGGAAGCCATGCTCACCATCACCACCAACGTTCGCGGTAGCGCTGCCGAGAGCCGAGCCTTCGGTGCATTCGGGCGCCGCGCTCTGATCGTCGCACAGATTGTGTTGTCTACCGTGTTACTGATGGCAGCCGGACTTTTTCTCAAGGCCTTCACGCGGGCCCAGCAGACAAATTTAGGATTCAATCCCGATCACGTCCTGCTCGTCATGATTGATCCCAGCGTTCGTGGATATTCCTCGGCCAAGTCGATTCAATTCCTGCAGCAACTCCTCGATCTGACGGCGGCTTTACCTGGGGTGAGATCCGCAAGTTTGGCCAGCTTTGTTCCCTTTGTCAACGGATCCTCGTGGGACCTGTCGATTGACGGCTACACCGGAGCCGGTGGCGAAACTTTCATCGATACTGGCACCAACCAGGTCGCTCCCGGCTACTTCAAGACCATGCAGATTCCGCTCCTGAGTGGCCGCGATTTCACCACCCACGACGCCGGAAAATCGCCGTTGGTTGCGATCGTGAACGAGACTTTCGCACGACGATACATCGTGGGCGATGGCCCTTTGGAAAAGGCACTGGGCCACAACCTTCGATTGCGCGACCACGACCGTATTTCGCTTGTGGGTGTGGTCAAGGATTCCTCCAGTGGTGCGATCGGTCTCCCGGTGTTTCCGAAGTTCTACACGCCTTATGCTCAGATGGGCGGTGCCAACGCAACGCTGCACGTGCGTACCGAAGGCGACCCGGCGGCCATGACCGCAGCGATTCGTGAGCAGCTTCGCGAGATCGATCCCGAAGTAGCGCCCTTCTCCGTTGTAACTCTCAGAACTGTTGTATCTAGCCAGGGACTCTTCCAGTCCCGCGTCGCGGCTGTTCTGGCTGGTGCATTCGGAGTGCTGGCGCTATCCCTGGCCGTTGTCGGTCTCTACGGCATCGTTGCCTTTATGGTCGGACGCAGAACCCAGGAGATCGGTGTCCGCATGGCGCTCGGCGCCCAGCGGAGCAAGATTCTACGCATGGTTTTGGCGAATGGAATATCGCTCGCGCTGGTGGGCCTTTTGCTTGGCGGAGTCGTCGCATATCTGACCGCGCCGCTAATGAGCGGTTTGCTTATCGACGTCAGTCCCCGCGATCCCCAAGTCTTCGTGCTGATCGCGCTGGCCCTGATCGCGGCGACGCTGGGAGCGAGCTGGATTCCTGCTCGACGCGCCACTCGCGTCAACCCCATGGACGCTCTGAGAAGTGAATAACGTGGAATGCGAAGTCCATCGACGCTACGCCTCGAACCGAAACGGGTTGAATGGCGCGACGCCGAGCTGCCGAAAATCGCTTTCATTTCTGGTCGCCACCTGCAGCCCGTGAACTCGTGCCGTTGCGGCAATCATCGCATCTTCGATTAGCTCCGAAGACTTCCCTGCCTTCACCCGTGCCCATTCGCGAAAGCAGGCCGAGTCCATGGGAATGACGGAAAATGATCCCTCTACCATCGCTAGCCAATTCTCGATCTCAGCCGCCTTGGTGGCATCACTCTTTCGTGTCACTTCCACACCTGCCTGCAATTCTCCGATTGTCACCGACGAAAGGAATATCTGCTCGGGCAGGAGTGTTCTCATCCAAGCCACAACCGCACCATGGGGCTTGTTTCTGCGTAGCTCAGAGACGATGTTTGTATCGAGCAGATAGCGAATCACTGGCAATCGAAGTTACTCGAATTCCGGACCGCTGAAATCGACTGGGCGACGGCTCTTCCATTGACCACGCTTCGGCACAATGTCCTCAAATCGCGGCGCTTCGCCCAGCAACAACTCTTTAATGTTCGGTCGACGCTCGCGCTGCAGCCTCCGCCACTCGTCGGCCGCAACGAGCACAGCCTGCTCCACTCCGCGTCGCGTCACCACTTGTGGCCCCTTCTCCAACGCCGCATCAAGAAATTCGCTGAAACGCGCTTTGGCTTGTTGTAATTGCCACGTGCTCACGTCGCTTTTCATAACAACAGTCTATGACTAGTCATCTGACTAGTCAATAATGCGGTCGCTTTTCCACCAGCGTTTGTCGCCTCATTTCGAACCTGGAAATCGATATAAGTCACTATTTTGCAATATTTTAACGCTAACTCCTTTAATTGTAATATTTTACAGGACATCGAAACTGCGCTCGCCGCTTAAGCCTAATCTTTTTAATATTTTACAGAGTTACCCGGCAGGAATCGCAATCCCGTTCCTCCCTCGAGACCGAGCGCAAGTCATTATTACGCAATATTTTACCTGCAATATCTTTATTTTTAATATTTTACGAGCTCTTCCAATACTCACAAAGAAGCAACTCGCCTGTTTTCAATATTTTACCTTCTGCTATAGGAATATCTGATTCGCGGACACCCAACACCCAGTCCAGTGGTTGCGTTCTAAGCGTGACCTCTATCACGCCCCTTTGTGATCCCACTCATCGTTCAACAGGGCCCATCCCCTGTATCTCAGATCACATGCCGTAGCGTGCCTGAGCCGCTTCCCCACTCGGGCCCGGAAAGGCCGACGTGTTCAAGGACGTCGAACATCTCATCCGCCTCGCAGCCGTGATGCTTCTGGCGCTGCTGCTCTTCGTTGTTCTCCGCGCCGCCGTTGTCCCCAGGAGTTTTGGCGAGTACGGACATTACCGCGGCAACGCCATCGCTGAGATCGCCGCTCGCACTCCGGCTTTCGCGGGTCACGAAGTCTGCGAGGGCTGCCACACTGACGTTGTCGACCAGAAAAAACTTGGCCGTCACGTGAACGTCCCCTGCGAGGCCTGTCACGGCGCTCAGGCCCGGCACGCCGGCGACCCCGCAACCGTGAAGCCGCAACTTCCGGACACGGCGGTGATCTGCGCTCGCTGCCACGAAGCGAACAGCGCCAAGCCGAAGGCATTCCCGCAGGTGGTCTCCGCCGACCACTCGGGCGGTCTCGCCTGCAACACCTGCCACAAACCGCACACCCCCAAGATCGAAGACGAACCTGCAGCCAAGACCGCAAGCCCGAAACCCACAACAGGAGGGAAGAAATAGTGGACATCACCCGCCGCCACCTCCTGCTGCTGCTACCCGCTGCCGCGGTCGCCTGGAAATATGTGCAGGCCGGAACACCCGAAGTCGCTCCGAACTACAAGATGACCGAGCACTGGTGGGGCATGCTCATTGACATTCCCAAGTGCATCGGTTGCGGCAGCTGCGTCCGCGCCTGCGCGGAAGAGAACGATGTGCCCGACGGCTACTTCCGCACCTGGATTGAGCGCTATCACGTTTCCGATTGGAAGATCGAGCGGCCGCAAGTGGAATCGCCGGATGGCGGGAAGCAGGGTTTCCCGCCCAACGAAATCAGTGACGGAAAGAACTTTTTCGTCCCCAAGCTCTGCAATCACTGTGCTGATTCCCCTTGCACGCAGGTCTGCCCCGTTGGCGCAACGTTCGTCTCGCCCGATGGCGTGGTTCTGGTCGACAAGAACTACTGCCTCGGGTGTCGCTATTGCGTGCAGGCGTGCCCCTACGGATGCCGCTTCATCAATCCCAAAACCAACACGGCGGAAAAATGCTCGCTCTGCTACCACCGCATCACCAAGGGATTGACGACAGCATGCTGCGAGGTCTGTCCCACGGGGGCTCGCCAACTCGCGGATCTCAAGAATCCGAAAGATCCGATTCACGAATTCCTGCGCACTCACACGGTGCAGGTTTTGAAGCCGCACATGGCCACCGGTGCAAAGGTTTTCTACAACGGGATGGATGGCTCAGTGAGATGAGATCGGTGCGATAAGGAGGCTCGTTGCAAATTCCGGTTGAAGGCTTCATGTATCCGAACGAAGTGGAGCTCCAATGGAGCGTTCTCATCGTTCTTTACCCGTTCATCACGGGCCTTGTAGCCGGCGCGTTCATTCTTGCGTCACTGGAACGCGTCTTCCGCGTTGAAGCTGTACGCCCAACGTATCGGCTTGCCTTGCTGACCGCACTCGCCTTCTTGCTGGTTGCGCCGCTGCCGTTGCAACTGCATCTCGGCCATCCCGAGCGATCTCTGGAAATGTATCTGACGCCCCATCGCTCGTCCGCCATGGCGATGTTCGGCTTTGTTTATCTCTGGTATCTCATGGCGGTTCTGCTCCTGGAGATCTGGCTCGACTACCGGCGGGATATCGTCCTGAAGTCGCAAACGTCGCGCGGACTGCCGCGAATTTTCTACCGGATTCTGACGCTTGGTTCCGCCAACATAAGCGAGCGTTCGCTGCGAATCGATGATCGCGTCGGATACGTAATCACCCTTGTCGGTATTCCTTCTGCCTTTCTTCTGCACGGATACGTCGGCTTCATCTTTGGGTCGGTGAAGGCGAATCCCTGGTGGTCGACTCCGCTCATGCCCATCGTTTTCATCTTTTCGGCGATGGTGTCGGGCATCGCGGCTGTAATGTTGCTCTACATGTTCTCAACGCGGCTCCGGGGACATGAAATCGATATCCGCTGCCTTGACAAGATCGCGCAGTACCTGTTCTACACGTTCGTCATCGACTTCAGCCTGGAGATGCTGGACCTGCTGCAACGCATTTACGAAGCCGACGAATCGTTCCGCAGTCTGGATTTCATGGTGCACACGCGGCTCTGGAAGTCGCAAGTGATCGTGCAAATTCTCCTGGGTACAGTGACTCCAATTGCCCTGCTGGGTATCACGCAGGTCTTGAAGCTCACGGAAATGGTCCGCAAGCGTATCTACACCCTTGCTGGCTGCCTCACCCTCGTCGGCATCTTCGCCATGCGCTGGAACGTGGTGATCGGCGGCCAGCTTTTCTCGAAGAGTTTTCTGGGTTACACCACTTATAAGATGGGCTTTGCTACGCGCGAAGGACTATTGACCGCGATTGTGCTGATGCTTCTTCCCTTCGTGATTCTCTGGGTCTTGGTAAAACTCCTGCCGCCCTGGCCGGACGCGAGACCACTCTCCGCCTCCGGTACAGCTCCGGCTCACGGAACCAGCTAGCCCACTCCGGGCAGATGCGGAGTTGCACATGCCGCAAGCTGTCGACAGCATCGCCACACTGGAACAACTCACCGAGCAGGTGCGCCAACTCGAACGGCGCGTTGCCGTTCTCGAAGGACAAAGAGAAAAAACCTCGGAAGAGTCAGACGCAGCCTCCATCTCGCTGCAGCGGCCGCGCCCTCCGGCAACCTGGCGCGGATTCCCTCCTCTGGAAACGTCGTCGGGAGCGGTGTCGATTATTGGCAAAGCGGTACTCGGGATGGCCGGCGCCTATCTGCTGCGTGCCCTCGCGGAATCGAGTTCGATTCCGAAAATGCCTGTTCTGCTGGTTGCGATCTTGTACGCATGCTTCTGGATGGTCTGGGCATTACGCGTTCATGCTGCGAGTCGACTCGCGAGCGGCGTTTATGTTGTCAGTTCCGCTTTGATCCTCTCGCCGCTTTTGTGGGAATGCACAGTCCGCTTTCGGGTCCTCTCCCCAGCGGTTGCAGCGGCGGTGACGGTGGCGTTCGTAGCGCTCGCCATTGCCTTGGCGTGGCGAGAGGATCTGCAATTGATTCCGTGGGTCGCCACTCTGGGATCGGTCGTTACCGCCCTTGCACTGATTATCGAAACCCATGAACTGGTTCCTCTGACAGCGGCGCTGCTCGCCGTGGCGCTGGTAACGGAATCCACGGCATGCCTCGGACACAGACTGACCCTGCGCGCCATTCCGGCCCTGGCCGCGGATTTCGCCGTATGGCTGATGGTATTCATTCTCGCTTCCGAAATCGTTCCCGACGGATACAGTCCCGTCTGGCCGGGTACGATCGCAATACTGTGCTTCGGGCTTCTCACGATTTATGCCGCAAGCATTGGAATACGCAGCTTTGTTCTGCGCCAGCCCATCACGCCGTTCGAGATCGGGCAAGCCGTGGTCGCCTTTGTAATCGCGTCCTATGGTGTGCTGCGGGCGCTTCAGAGCTCCATTGCGCGTCCGCTCGGCGCAATCTTCTTGTTGATGGCGGGCATCTGCTACTGGGGAACTCTATCGAGGTTCACGGAAGAATCGCAGGTTCGCAATCGAAGAGTATCTGCGAGTTGGGCCGCAGCCCTGATTCTCGCCGGATGTTGGTTGTTGATGCCGCCGAATCTGCAGATTCCCTTCTTAACGATGACGGCTGTGGCCGCGACATTGATGTACACACGCACCCGGAAGCTCACTTTGGGAATGCATGCTTCCGTATATCTGGCGGCAGCAGGAGTTGTCTCTACTCTTCCGGCCTACGTTGCCGGCGCATTGGCCGAAAGCGTGCCGGGGGCTCCGGATTGGCGCATTTGGACCCTGCTGGCCGGTGCCGGCCTCTGCTACTGGTTTGGTTCATTGACGCGAACAGATCGGCGCAGTCATCGGCTACTGTGGGTTATTCCGGTGGTTATCGTGATACTGACGGCCGCAGCTCTGGCTGTTTCGGTGATCGTGAACGTTGCATTTGGACACCACGATGTTGCAGCTTCAACGCTTTCTGTGATCCGAACGATCGTCATCTGCGGCGTCGCGCTTGGTCTTGCAATGCTTGGTTCGCGGCTGGAACGTGCTGAACTCGGGTGGATTGCCTACGCAGCGGTTGCACTCGGCACGCTGAAGCTGTTACTGGAAGACCTGCGCTTCGGCAACGCCGCATCGCTTGTCGTCTCCCTTCTCTTTTACGGGTTGATCCTTATCCTTCTGCCGTGGTTGTCGCGCAAGCTGCAAAGGTCGTTCTGACCTCGATTCGGCGCGCTGCTTGGATGGCTGCTTTCAAGTTGGCGCAATAGTTGGGCTGAAAGACAGATTACGATGACCCCGTAAACTCCATGGCATCAGCCCTGCAGAATCCGGTGGACGATCTCCGCGTTCTCCCGCACTTCATCCTTGCCGCGGGGAAAAACTCCGACGAGGACCCCGTCATTCGGCTTGATGCTGCTGAAAGCTGTGCGGAATGCCTGTTCGACTCCTCCGCTATCCACTCGTCCGGCGGCAAGAATCTTGAAAGCAAAGCACGGCTTGCGCGTCTGGCGCATGACGCGGTACATGCGTGGGGGGTCGCTCTGGATATAGATTTCGTGCGGCATCTCAGTGATCTCTCCGTTGAGAATCTTCCTCCATTCGTCTTGAGTACGGGTGCGGTTGTAGACGCAGCCGGCATAGAAATCGACATCCCACCCTTCTTCCTCCACTTGAGAAATGACCTCCGGCTTATGCGTCCCGACTCCGACGATGGTGCCGAGATCGCGCACCATCTTGCACCAGTCGCGCACGGTGTTCATCTTGCCCTGCTGAAATGCCCGATCGACCACTTCGCCCTGCCGGAACATCGCGAGAGGCTGAAGACTCTTAGCCTGTTCGAGCGTGGCGTTGTCGTCGTGCAATACCTGGATGATCAGGTGCATCTGGCCGCCCTCGGCGCGGAAGCGAAGCCAGTCCTGCGGCATGCGCTCCAGAGCCACATAGTTGAATGCATTGATGCCAAAACGTGCCGCCTGATGCATGACGGCACAAACCCGGTCCGAGGTGTACCACTCTTTCATCGCGCCCGAATAGTTGCTGTTGTAATGCGAATATCCGCAGAAAGGATTTACGCCGAGCACCATGCGGCTGATCTCAGCATTAAAGAACTTCATTTTGGGGACTTGCACATCCGCGGCAGGTATGGGAGCCGCGGTCGTTGAAGTAGCCGGGAGTGACGGTCCTGCTGGCATCCCGTGCGCATCGAGGGCAGATGCGCTCGACAACGCGGCTGCGACCACGGCGCCAGACTGCAAAAATCCTCTTCTCGTAGGCATGGGCGTCCTCCGTGCAGAGTGCAAGATCTACGCCCAATGACATTCCCTGCGTGCAATCTGGTCAGTGATTTCTGTCACAGTTGGAAGTGACAAAGAGAAAGGCGGGCTTCTGCCGTAGGCAGAAATTGGTACCTTCTTTACCTCGAGATCCTGCGCTTCTGCCGGGCGACCTTCGCACCTTGCTTCCCGAGGGCCGTGCGCACCGACTTGGGAAGGTGCGCAATTGTCTTTTTCCTCCGAGCTGCGGCCGCCGCCTTCTTGATGTTTCTGCGTGCCGCGTTTTTCTGCTTTGTGCTGGCCATGTGCATCACCTCAGCAGTGGATGCCCCACGCCAACATCGGGTTGACGCAAATCTCCGGTCGTTGGGGGAAACTTGAACGCAGAGCGGATGGATTGGCGTCCCTGTTTGCCGATCCCTTGCGCAAGATAAGCGGTGGGTATCTAGCGGCCTTCCAGCTTGATGTCGCCCACGCCGACATGCGCACGCAGTTGATATTTCCCGTCACCGTGGTACTTCAGGCTCTTTCCGAGCCAGCCGCTGGTTTCACCGTAACCCTCACCGTTGACATCGCCGATGCCAGTACTTGCCTTGACCGTTCGATAGGCCGAATGCTCCGTGGAAATACGGATATCGCCCACTCCCAAGCTCAGATCTTTATCGCCTTCGATGCTATCGACGGTCAGGTCACCCACTTTCTGATGAACGTCGAGGTGGGTATTCACGGGAACTTCCAATAGCACATCGAACTGAGTGTTTCCACCCGTCGGAGCAAGGAATTCAACCGTCGCGTCGTTTCCGTGAATGTCGAAATTGACACGAGCTTCTTTGAGACCGCTGTCCCGGCGAGACTTCACGGTATACTCCAACCGGATTTTGGTGGAATCGCCGCGCTTGATGCGGAGATCGCCGACACTGAGCCGCACATGCAGGTAACCGCCGGCCGCGAAGTCGCGCGAGTCCGTACGCGTCTCTTGATAGCGCCCATCATTTGCCCCGCAAAAAGGAACGAGAAAGAGCCAAAACAGTATGACTCTGCGGATTTGCCTGAGATGGAAGACTGAGAGTAGAGACATGGAGCACCTCTTGGGCACACCACTACCATTTCTTGGTACGTACGAAGGGCCCTGTCAGTTCCAGGAGATTCGGAGCAAGGACGTAACCTCGGGCAGAGGGGATCAGCTTCTGAAATCGGCGATGCCGTCAGAGACAAGTTGCACAGCGATCGCAAGAATCAAGAACCCGAATATCTTGTTGATGGCACCAACGGCGCTGGGCCCCAGCCTGCGCACCAACGGCCCTCCCAGCCAGAAAAAGAGAACGACGCTGAGGGCAATTCCTGCGATGCCGATGACCATCCCGATATAAGCAGCGGCATTGTCCACATGCGCTGCCAAGGCCATGACGATGCCGATCGCACCCGGGCCGGACATTAGCGGCATAGCCAGTGGAGTTAGCGAAATATCCTCCTTATCTTGCGCTTCGTTGCTTTCTTCGGGAGTGATGCGAGCGTGTGAGGTCACCATGCCCCAAGCGGTATTGGCGACGATCAGGCCTCCGGCGATCTTCAAGACTGGGAGGGATATGCCGAAGAAGTAGAGCACAAACCGGCCGAAGAAAAGAAAAGTGACGAGAATAACGAAGACCCAAATTCCCGTCTTGACCGCAGTACGGCAGCGGTCGCGGGGAGCCCACGATGATGTCATGGTGAAGAAAATGGGAATCCCGCCGAAGGGGTCAACGATCGGGAACAGAGCGAGGAATGTGGCCGCGGCCGAAGCTGGCAATGTACGCAGGAAGTGTCCCAGCGCGTGAGCGGAGGTCATGGGCTAGCGATATCCTTCAAGCGTTTTCGCCGCGCGCTCCAAAGCTGCGGCAAGCGTGGCCAACTGTTGGCGCAAGCGCTCGCTGTCTCCCTTGTCGATGGCCTCGTTCACGCCGGGAATCACTACCGCGGCGTAGCCGGTGTACTCTCCTGGGGCGTAAATTGCGTGGCGGAACCACGGGCGATTGGGCAATCCCTGAGGCACGAGCAGGGCACGCTCCGTGGCGAGCAATGCCTGGTTCAGCCTGGAAGCATCCGGAGGTGGATTCTTCTGTTTGGCCAGGATCTTCGCGCCGGCGGATTCGAAGTGCCGGGCCGCAGCGTTGACCGGATCGAAGTCGAGAGCGTGAGCCCCGAATTTGTCGTCGGATCGACGCTTGGCCGTTTCAAGATAGGCAACAACTTCTTTTGCGTACTCCTCGTAGTCATAGGGCAAGACATCGGCGTCCGCCATGCGCACGGCTTCGAGTCCGAACACACGGGCCATCTGCTGCTCGTAAGCAAAATCCGGATCGCCAAACTTCTTGAACCAGGCGAAGTTGTCGAAAACAGAGTGGTAGACACCGTATGGACCGCTCGAGCTGATATCGGCGGAAGGAATCCCGAGATGCTGGAGGAATGCGGTGTAGTCAGAACCGCTGCCTAAATCTCCGACAGGCACGTCGCTCTTGATCTGGGCCGCCGGAGTACGACGGCTTTCCCCAATGGCCTCCGTAGGCGACTGCGTGGCGGGTGTTGCTTCCGGCTGCGACGCCTTTTGCCAGGCTTCGTAGACAGTTCCTCCTTTCGGACTGGGGACCACCTTGGTTACATCACGCAGGAACTGCTTGAGGCTCGGTACCGCCGAAGCGCCGAACTTAGGACCCGAGACCGCCACATCCACGTTGAAGTAAGCCGGGGAGTTGCGGAGTTCGACTTCATGCTGCTCCACCCATTCGGTGGAGCCCATCAGGCCTTCTTCTTCGCCATCCCAACTCGCGAAAACAATCGTGCGTTTCGGCTTCCAGCCCGAGCGTAAGAGTTCTCCGATTCCGTGGACGGCCTCCAGCATAGCCGCGGTGCCGCTGTTGGGATCGACTGCGCCGTAGACCCAGGCGTCGCGATGGTTACCGCAGACAACCCATTGCTGGGGCATTTCGGTCCCCTGTACTCGTCCGATGACATTCCAGAGGGTCCGGTATTGATAATCCTGCTTCAAGTGGATTCTGAGGCGGGAGGGCCCGGGACCAACGTGATAGGTGAATGGCAGAGAGCCCTGCCACTCGCGCGGTGAGTCTGGACCACCGAGATGCTGCAGTACGGGCCAGACGTCCTGGTACGAAACCGGGGTAACCGGGATCTTCGGCATCTGCGCCGATTGTTGGGGCGAGATTCGCTGTGAGTCGGGCAGGGATGGAGTCGATGCTACGCCCGGAGTTGTGGGATCGCCGGGGAACTCGAACATATAGCCGACGGACCCGCGCTGTACGCCTGTGTCGGGACGCCAAGGGCCGTCAGGATATTTGTCGCCGCGGCGCCAGCCATCGTCGGCGGGATCGGAATAGATGATCACTCCGGCGGCGCTGTGCTCCTGGGCGACGAAAGCCTTCACACCACGAAAGTTCTGACCGTAGCGAACCAGCACGATCTTGCCACGCACGTCGATTTTCAGTTTTTCCAACTTCTCGAAATCTTCGGGCGTGCCGTAATTCGCATACACCACGTCGGCCTCGACGTCGCCTGAAGGAGACATGCTGTTGAAAGGAGTGACAACCCGAGGATCGTCCTGAAAGGGATCGTTGCTGACGTGCTCGCGCGTGGGACCGTGCATCTCCACGCCTTCGGGCGCCGTCAAGTCGACGCTGATTTCGGCGGGATAGTTGATCCAGACCTTGTATTCGACGATTTCCGTTTCGAGACCTGCTGCGCGGAATTTCTCCGCGACGTAATCAGCAGTGACCTTGTCTTCGGCGGTGCCGGCCATGTGGGGAGCTTTGGTCAGGACACGCAAATGCTCTTCGGCGAGTTTGGCATCGGGAACGGAAAGAAATCGAGTTTCGGCGGTAGCTTCAGTGGCCGGGCTCCGAAATCCGAAGATTACTTCATTTGCCGAACCGTTTCGCTCGGCGCTATCAGATGAACCGGTTAGCAGAATTACGGGCCACAGCAGGCCCGCGAGGAAGTGTTTCATCAGGATTCCTGCACTCGAATTTAGTAAGGTAGCACAGCAGAAGGGACTATGGTCGAACCTGCCCGGACCCGATGATTTCGTACTTGGAGGATGTCAGTTCGGCGAGGGCAAATGGGCCGCGGCAGTGGAGTTTCTGCGTGCTGATACCCATCTCAGCGCCGAAGCCAAATTCACCACCATCGGTAAAGCGCGTGGAGGCGTTCCAATATACTGCCGCCGAGTCTACCTCGCGGAGGAACTTGCGGGCATTCGTTTCGTCGGAAGTAACGATTGAGTCGGAGTGCTTCGTCGAGTAATGGTTAATGTGGGTGATGGCATCGTCGACATTCGCGACTACGGCGATCGCCATGCACAGACGCAGGTATTCTTCGTACCACTCCTGCTCCGAGGCAGGCGCGATAGGCAGCCCTGCGGTCAGAGTTCGTGATTTTCCGTCGCCGTGGAGTTCGACCCCAGCATCGATCAATTTTTTTGCGATGCGCGGGATATACTCGGCCGCCACACGCTCGTGCACCAGCAATTTTTCTGCTGCGTTGCAGACCGATGGCCGTTGAGTCTTGGCATTGATCACGATGTGATCGGCCATGTCGAAGTCGGCTGAGGCATCGACGAAGATGTGGCAATTCCCCGCCCCGGTTTCGATTACCGGTACCGATGAGTTCTCGGTGACGAACGTGATGAGACCCGCGCCTCCACGGGGAATGATCACATCAACCAGACCTCGGGCTTTGATGAGTTCGCGGACGGTTTGGCGCGTGCTGGAATCGAGCAGCTCTATCGCGCCTTCCGGAACTCCGGCCACTTCTGTCATGATGTCGACGAGGCGCTGGTTGCTGCGGGCGGCTTCCTTACCGCCGCGCAGAACGATCGCGTTACCAGTCTTGAGTGCGAGGACAGCCGTGTCGACCGTGACATTCGGGCGGGATTCGTAGATGATGCCGATTACCCCGAGCGGGACGCGCACCTTTCGAATACGCAGGCCGTTGACCTTGGTCCATGCGGCGAGAGTCTCTCCGATGGGATCCTGTAAGGCCGCGACATCGCGAACTGCCTGTGCCATATCTTTGATTCGGGCAG
>Ga0335084_10000949_pt1 | contig 26124 bp, 24 predicted proteins | sample Lox_Sample_44_FD_206721 | JGI IMG/M metagenome (GOLD analysis project Ga0335084, IMG submission 206721) | Soil microbial communities from Loxahatchee National Wildlife Refuge, Florida, United States - Lox_Sample_4.4 | ecosystem: Environmental > Terrestrial > Soil > Wetlands | place: USA... | reverse complement strand
GCGCAATGCATACAGGGAGTATTCGTCGAAGCTGCCGTCCCAGGGCCGCTGGATCAGACGCCCGCTCGGCGTGTAGTAGTGCGCCGTCGTGAGCGCGAGCCCCGCGCTGTCGATCGAATAGACCGACTGCACGAGCGCCTTGCCGAACGTGGTCTCGCCGATGACGAGCCCGCGGTCGTGGTCCTGCATCGACCCGGTGACGATCTCCGACGCGCTGGCGCTCTGCCGGCTGACGAGCACGATGAGCGGCACGTCGGTGTACTCGCCCTCCATCACCGCGCGGTAGTCATCGTCGGCGTTCTCGACGCGCCCGCGCGTGTAGACGATCATCTGCCCTTTGTGCAGGAAATGATTCGCAACGGCGATGGCCTGGTTGAGCGGCCCGCCCGGGTTGTCGCGCAGGTCGAGGATCACGCGCTGCATGCCCGAGGCCTTGAGCTTCTTGAGCGCCGCCGTCAGCTCCTGGTCGGTCGTCTCGGAAAAGTCCTGGAGCCGCACGTAGCCGGTGCCGGGCGCGATCATGAACGCCGTGCGGACGGTCGTGATGTTGATCTCGTCGCGCTCGACGGTGAGGCCGATGAGCTGGCTCACGCCGGCCCGGCGGATCGCGATGTCGACCGTCGTGCCTTTCGGCCCCTTGATGCGCTTGACGACGTCCTCCGTGCTCCACCCTTTGGTGTCGTCCTGGCACGGCTTGCCGGCGGCGGCCTTCGCGTCCGGCTGGGCCGTCGCGTCCGGCGCGCACGGCACCCTGGCGATGATGTCGCCGCGGCGGATGCCCGCCCGGTACGCCGGCGACCCCTCGAAGAGCTGCGTCACGGTGATGTCGCCGTCCACGGCCTGGATGCTGATCCCGATGCCGTAGTAGTGCCCTTCCTGGCGCTCGCGCATCTGCGCGTACTGTCGGGGCTCGAAGAACGTCGAGTGTGGATCGAGCGTGCGCAGCATGCCGTCGATCGACGAGTAGACGAGTGGCGTGGTGTCCACAGCCTCGACGTATTCGTTCTCCACCGTCGCGAGCGCGGCGGTGAAGACGCGATAGCGCTCGGTCTCGCGGTCCGCCCTTGCCAGCACGCGCGACCCGAGCACCCCGCCCACGAGCGTCGAAAGCAGCACGACCGAAAGCGCGACGCCGACAGATCGATTCCGCATGGTTCCTTTCATCCTACCAAAGCCCCGGCCCCGCCGGAGCCTATTTTTCCGCGGCTTTCGGCCGTTTCTTGCCGAACATCCAGGCCACGCCGATGCTCAGCACGTAGAGGGCGACCATCGGCGCCGCCCAGATCGTCTGGTTGACGGGATCGCCCGAGGGCGTCACCACGGCGGCGAGGATGAACGCGACCAGGACGGCGTAGCCAATGTTCTTCAGCATCCAGCGCCACGTGACGATGCCGAAGCGCGCGAGAAAGAAGACGACGATGGGCATCTGGAACACGGTGCCGAAGCCCAGGACCATCCAGATGTAGAACGTCGCGGCTTCCTTGATCGTCGGGAAGAACGCGACGTGTTCGTTCTCGTAGCTCGCGAAGAACCGGAACATGCCGGGGAACGCCACGCGATGCGCGAACCAGACGCCTGCGGAGAACAGCACCGTCGCGCTCGCGGCGAACGGCAGCACGACTTTCTTTTCGCGCGCGTAGAGACCCGGCGCGACGAACAGCCACATCTGGGCGAAGACGAACGGCGACGCGATCAGGAACCCGACCAGCAGGCCGAACTTCATCTGCAGGACGAAGCCGTCGGTCAGGCCGTTGATGATGAGCTTCCCGCCGAACTGCGAGAAGTAGCGCGTCATCGCCTCGTAGAGGTCGCCGAGGAACCAGAACGACACCGCGCAACCCGCGCAGATGGCGTAGAGCGAGTAGATGATGCGGCGGCGCAGCTCGTCGAGGTGCTCGAGGAAGCTCATCCTCGAGCGATCGCCTTCGGCAGGCTCCGTGTCCTGAAAGGTGTCGGTGGCGAACTCGGAAGTGTCCGTCGACATTTACGGCCCCGGGGGTGCCATCGCGCGGCGGACGCGGCGCGCGCTACGACCCGTGCTGGCCTCGCGCGATGGCTTCGGGCGCCGCCGGCGATCCGATCGCGGCCGGATCGGTCGGCGCGTGCACTGCCGGAACGGCAGGCGTCGCGGCCGGCAACGCCGGCGCAGCTGGTGGCGCCTTCTGCTCGTCGAGTTTGATCTCCTCTTCCAGCGTGTTGCGCAAGTCGTTCGACGCGCGCTTGAACTCCGCGATGCTCTTGCCGAGCGACCGGCCGAGCTCCGGCAGCTTGCGTGGACCAAAGACAATCAGAGCGACGACGAAAATAATGAGCAGTTCCGGAATACCGATGGGACCCATGACCGACTCCTCGCCCCAGGGCTCGTCCACCCAGTATACCGCGAGGCCCCCACGATCGGCCGTGGGCACGGATAGTCCGCGAGGGCAAAAGTGCCGTGTTTGCGTTGACTTGGCGTGGAAGCGAGCGGTAGCATGACGGTCTGTGGTGGTGGGAAGGCCGGGCATCTATCTCCGGCGTCAATCCGTCAGTAGGCGGGCACCACGCCCGCCCGTCAGTCTAGGTGGACCTTCATGAGACGACTCTTCAACTACTGCTTGCTGAGTACGCTGCTCGCGGTTCCGACCTGGGCCCTCGCACAAACACCCCAGACGCGTCCCCAGCCGTCGTCTTCAGGTGCGTCCTCGACGTCGGAAGACACCCGACCCGGGACCGCGACGGTCTCAGGCGACACCGGTATCTGGTACGTGCCGACCGGAGAAGTGCTCCCCAACAAGAAGTGGTCCATGAGCTTCCAGCGGACCAACGTCGATGAGGGCCAGGGCTTCGCCGACATCTCGACATTTCCCGTGACGTTCGCCGTCGGCGCCGGCAGCCGCACAGAGATCTTTGGCAGCCTCTCGATCGTCACGCGCATCGACCGTGACACGCGGCCGCTCTTCTTCACCAGCACGTCGAACGAGACGTCCACGGGCACCGGCGGCGGCCTCCTGCTGGACTACCCGCTCAGCCGGAAGGAGTTCACGAGCAAGTTCGGTGAGTTCTGGCTCGGCGGCAAGTTCAACCTCACGTCCCAGGCCAACAACAAGCCCGTGGCGACCGCCGTGCGCGCGATGATCAAGCTGCCCACCGGCAGCAAGGAGCCGGACGGCACGACGAGCGGCCAGGTCGGCTTCGCGCTCGACGGCATCGTCTCGAAGCAGACGAGCGCCATCGAGGTCTCCGGCTATGGCGGCTTCATGATGCGCGGCAACCCGAGCGGCTACAGCCTGACGAACGGCTTCCGCTGGGGCTTCGGCGCCGCCTTCCCGCAGAAGTACGGCATGGGGCTGAAGGTCACGACCGAGCTCTTCGGCGAGTCGTACTTCAACAAGACGATCACGGCGCCGGCCGGCCTCTTCGGCGAGGACGGCTCGCCGGTGCCGACGTCGACGTCCCTCAAGAATCCGGTGTTCTGGAATCTCGGCCTGACGTGGCAGGCGCCGAACGGCTTCTACATCGGCGCGGCCGCGACCGTGAACCTCACGATGGCCGGGCGCAGCGAAGCGCAGATCGCCAACGTCGTCAACCCGCTGGCCGGAACGACGTTCGGCGACTATCCGAGGGACGCGTGGGACGTGCTGTTCCGCGTAGGCTTCCACCCCGGTCAGCACGCGTCGGCCGAGCAAGCCGGCTACAGCAACAAGCACCACGCGGCGCCGCCGCCGCCACCCCCGCCGCCGCCCCCGCCGCCCCCGCCGCCGCCACCCCCGCCGGCGAATCGCGCGCCGACGGTGCGCGCGTCGTGCGATCCGTGCACGGTGGAAGTCGGACGCACGGCGACGGTCACGGCTGACGCGCAGGATCCGGACGGCGACCCGCTGACGTACCGGTGGACGGCGCCGTCAGGCGCGCTCTCGAGCGCGACCAGCCGGCAGACGCCATGGACGGCGCCGCAGACCGAGGGTCCGGTGCGCATCACGGTGACGGTCAACGACGGCAAGGGCGGCACGGCCAGCGACACCGTGACGATCAACGTCGTCCGGCCGACGCCGACGGTCTACAACTTCGAGGACGTGCACTTCGACTTCGACCGCTACACGCTGCGGCCGGACGCCCTGCGCGTGCTCGACGAGGCGGTCACGGCGATGCAGCGCAACGCGTCGCTCCGGTTGACGATCGAGGGGCACACCTGCAACATCGGCACGGCCGAGTACAACCTGGCGCTCGGCGAGCGCCGCGCGCAGGCCGTCAAGGACTACCTCGTGAGCCGCGGCATTTCCGCCGATCGATTGACGACGGTCAGCTACGGCGAGGAGCGGCCCAAGTTCGACAACTCGCGCGAGGAGACGCGCCGGCTCAACCGCCGCGCGGCGCTCACGGTCAGGCTGCAGTTCCCGTAGATCGGAACGCCCAGAGGGCAAAGCCCAGAGGGCAGAAGGCAGAGGCGGATTCACTCCGCTTCCGTCTTCTGCCCTTTGCCTTTTTCACCGCGTCGCGATCCGCGACGAGGCGGAGACGACGATGCGGCCGAAGATCGCGCGGCGGTCATCGTACGCCGCGCGCCGGTCGGGCGCCATTGTCGCGACGTACTCGATGACACCGGTGCGCGCCAGCGCGAGCGCTGCCAGATGCGTTGAAAACGAGCTCACCAGAAACGGCCGTCGATAGCCGGCGTCGCCGTCCTCGACGAGGGCGGTCAGGATGACAGCGCGCAGTTCGCCGTACCGATCCCCGCCGCACCAGCCGCTGTCGAAGTGCGGTCCGCGAGCCGCGGCGTAAATGCTGCCGTCGTGTCCGATGGCAATGACCGCGATCACCGCGGGCTTCTCGAGCTGACTCAGATCGTCGCCGCTGAGGCTCGTACCGTTCGGATGGTTGTGCACGAGGACGAGCGAGGGCATCTCGACCGCGAGCATACGGTCGAGACCGGGCGTAAGCGAGACGTGCGTCGCGTCGCCGTCGAGCGAGTCGACGATGACGCCCGTTCGCGTGATGGCGATCAGCCGCTCGCGCGCGGGCCCGCGGCCCCGGGCGCCAAGGCGCTGAAGCCAGTCTCGCGCCCCCATGTTGGTCAGGGCCAGCTCGCGCAGGAGCGGCGGCAGCTGGGACGGGCGGTCCGCAGCGTGGAGCGGCAGGTGGACGAGTGCAACGAGAAGAACCGAGACAATTCTGGCGAGAGCGTTCCGTGACATTCAGTGCACCTCCAGGCCGGCCGACTGGCTGGCTTGTCTGCTGGAGGCGCGAACGCGCGGCGGGAACCCGCATCACGTCAGGGGTGGCGTAAGATGGGCGCCAACCCATGGGGATTACCGACGATCTCCGCGAGTGGCGGGCTGGCGAAAGCGCCGCCCTCAAGCGGCTGGTGCCGGAGGTCTACTCGGAGCTCCATCGGATGGCGCGCCGGCAGCTGCGACACGAGCGGCCCGGCTCGCTGCAGGCGACGGTGCTCGTGAGCGAGCTCTACATGCGCCTGCTGGCCGCGCGGCGGGTCGCTTGGCAGGACCGGGCGCACTTCTTCGCGATGTCAGCCATGCTGATGCGTCGGGTGCTCGTGGACGCGGCCCGGCGACGCAACTTTCAGAAGCGTGGCGGCAGCGCTCGCCGTGTGACGTTCGACGAGGGTGCGGTCGTGGCGCCCGATCGCGGCCCCGATCTGGTGCGGCTCGACGAGGCCCTCGAGGCGCTCGCGGCGGTGGCGCCGCGCAAGGCGCGTGTGGTCGAGCTGCGCTACTTCGGCGGGTTGAGCAACGGCGAGATCGCGGAATTGCTGGGCGTGTCGGACGACACGATCACGCGCGACTGGAACTTTGCCAAGACGTGGCTGCAGCGCGAGATCACGCGGAGTGCGTCCCCGTGAGCGTCGATCCGCTGGACGTGCTCGAGGACCTGTTCCATGAGGCGCGACAGCGGTCGCCTTCGGCGCGTGCGGTGTTTCTCCAGGCGCGCTGCGGTGGGAACGTGGAGCTCCGGCGCCAGGTCGAATCGCTGCTTCGTCACGCCGCGAGCGCGGACTGGTCCCGAACCGTCACGGCCCCCGGTGCCGGCGCCGTGCCGCCGCCCCAGCTGGTCGATCGGCTCGGCCGGTACCAGATCGTCGACCTCATCGGCGCGGGCGGCATGGGCGTGGTCTACCAGGCGCGCGACACGCGCCTCGGCCGGCTCGTCGCGCTGAAGGTCATGCTGCCCGACGCGGCAGTTGACCCGATCCGCCGAAAGCGCTTCGAACGCGAAGCGCGCGCGACCGCGGCACTGAGCCACCCGAACATCGTGCCGATCTTCGATTTCGGCACTGAGGACGGCACGACGTTCATCGTATCGGAGTTCATTCGCGGCCGGACGCTCCGCGCGCTGTTGCAGGAGGAGCGCCTCGCGCCCGCGCGCGCGCGCGACCTGGGCGCGCAGCTGGCCGACGGGCTCGACGCCGCGCACGCCGCCGGCGTGATCCACCGCGACCTCAAGCCGGAGAACGTGCTCGTGAACGAGGATGGTCAGGCGAAGATCGTCGATTTTGGGCTGGCCAAGGCCACGGGTCCGGGGTCGCCCGTCGCGACGGACGACCTCACGTCGTCGGGAACCCTGCTCGGCACGATTGGCTATATGTCACCCGAGCAGGTCGAGCGGCAGCCCGTGGATGCGCGCACGGACATCTTCGCGCTGGGTGCGGTGCTGTACGAGATGCTGAGCGGCCGGCCGGCGTTCCGCGGCCAGGGGCCCCTCGACACCATCGACGCGATTCTGGCGCGCCCCCCCGCGCCGCTCGTATCAACCGCCGATCGTCCAATCAAGCCGGCACTCGTGCGCGTCGTCGATCGCTGCCTGGAGAAAATGCCGGCTGCGCGATTTCAGTCGGCGGGCGACGTGGCGCGCGCACTGCGAACCGAGAACTGAGGACGCCGGAGCAGGGACTCGGGCCCGGGGAACGAGCCTAGTACGCTTTTGCGAACCACGCTTTGACGCGCGACGCGCCGTTGCACTTGACGCACTGCCCGTCGACGCGCGGCGATCCGAGCGGAATATTGCGGAGCGTCGCCTGGGTCTCGGCTTTGATCTGGGCTTCGCAGGCGGCGCTGCCGCACCAGCTCGCGATCACGAAGCCCGGGCGTCCGTCCATGGCGGCCTTGAACTCGTCCCAGGTCGAGACCTCGGTCGTGTGCTCGTCGCGGAACGCGGTCGCCCTCGCAAGCAGGTTCGCCTGAATCTCCTCGAGCAGCGCGGGCACGCGCGTCGTCAGGTCGGCCAGGGGAATCGCGGCCTTCTCGCGGGTGTCGCGGCGCGCCGAGAAGACCTGCGCTTTCTCGATGTCCTTGGGGCCGATCTCGAGGCGCAGCGGCACCCCACGCAGCTCCCACTCGGCGAACTTCCAGCCAGGCGAGTTCTCCTCGGAGGCGTCGAGCTTCACGCGCACGCCCTTGGCCGCGAGCTCCGCGGCGATGGCCTCCGCCTTCGGCAGCACGGTCTCCTTCCAGTTGCCGCGCGGAATCGGGACGATGACGACCTGGTACGGCGCGACGTGCGGCGGCAGCACGAGGCCGCTGTCGTCGCCGTGCGTCATGATGACGCCGCCAATCAGCCGCGTGGACACCCCCCACGACGTCGTCCATGCGTGCTGCAGCGTCTTGTCGCGGCCCTGGAACTGAATCTCGAACGCCTTGGCGAAATTCTGCCCGAGGTTGTGCGACGTTCCGGCCTGCAGCGCGCGGCCGTCGCCCATCAGCGCCTCGATCGAGTACGTGCGCGACGCGCCCGCGAACTTCTCGCTGTCGCTCTTGAGCCCGGCCATCACCGGCATCGCCAGATCGGTCTCGGCAAACTCCTTGTACAGGCCGAGGATCTTGAGCGTCTCCTCTTCGGCTTCGTCGGCGGTCTCATGCGCCGTGTGCCCTTCCTGCCACAGGAACTCCGTCGTCCTGAGGAACGGCCGCGTGACCTTCTCCCAGCGGACGACGTTGGCCCACTGGTTGATGAGCACGGGCAGATCGCGCCACGACTGGATCCACTTCGCGTACATCGTGCCGATCAGCACCTCGGACGTGGGCCGGACGATCAGCCTTTCCTCGAGGTCTTCGTCGCCGCCCCTGGTCACCCAGGCCACCTGCGGCGCAAAGCCCTCGACGTGCTCCTTCTCCTTCATCAGGAGGCTCTCGGGAATGAAGAGCGGGAAGTACGCGTTCACGTGGCCCGTCGCCTTGAACCGCGCATCGAGCAGGCGCTGAATATGCTCCCAGATCGCATAGCCGTACGGCCGGATGACCATGCAGCCCTTCACGGGCGAGTAGTCGGCCAGCTCGGCGCGGCGGACCACGTCGAGATACCAGCGGGAGAAGTCCTCCGAGCGCGGCGTGATCTCGGTGACGAACGATTCCTTCTGCTTGTCAGCCAATGCGACCTCGGGTCCTGAGTTCGAAGTTCGAACGTGACACCCTGCTATTCTAGCGTGCGCCCCATGCCTCCCCTTCGCATCGACGTCCACGGAACCCGCACGCCCTACCACGTGCTGATCGGCCGGGGTGTGATTGCCGACCTTGGGGCCATGCTGCACGAGGAGGGCCTCGGAAAGGAGCTGCTGGTCGTCAGCTGCCCGCCCGTGTGGCGCCGGCACGGCGCGCGGCTCCGCGGCGTCGCGGGACGCCGGTCGCCGGTGCTCATCCCCGATGGCGAGCGCGCCAAGACCCTGCAGACCGTGTCGAAGATCTACGACGCGCTGATCCAGCGACGGCTGGACCGGTCCGCGGCCCTCGTCGCGTTCGGCGGCGGCGTGGTCGGCGACGTGGCCGGTTTTGCGGCCGCCACGTACCTGCGCGGGATCCGGCTCGTGCAAGTGCCGACGACGCTGCTGTCGCAGGTGGACAGCGCGATCGGCGGCAAGGTCGGCGTGAACGTCGCTGCCGGGAAGAACCTGATCGGCGCGTTTCATGCGCCTGCGCTCGTCGTGTGCGACCCCGACGTGCTCGGGACGCTGCCCCGCCGCGAGTTCCGCGCGGGGCTTTACGAGGTCGTCAAATACGGCGTCATCGCCTCGCGGTCACTGTTCGATCGAGTGTCGGCGAATCTTCCGGCCGTGTTCCGGCAGGACGCCGTGCTCCTACCCGAGCTCATCGGCGAGTGCTGCCGGATCAAAGCGCGCGTCGTCGAGCTCGACGAGCGCGAGGCGGGACCGCGGCGGATCCTCAACTTCGGCCATACGGTCGGACACGCACTCGAAGCGGTCACGCGCTACCGCCGGTTCCGGCACGGCGAGGCGATCGGCTACGGCATGATGGCCGCCGCGCGCATTTCAGCGTCGCGGGGTCTCCTCGCCCCTGAGGACGAGGCACACCTGAAGGACGTCATCGGCCGCATGGGCCCGTTGCCGCCGGTGACGGACCTCTCGGTCCGGGACGCCCTCGAGGCCATCACCCACGACAAGAAGGTCACACACGGCCAGCTGCACTTCGTGCTCGCCCGCGGCCTGGGCGACGCCGCAATCGTCGCCGACGTCGCGTCGAAGGACCTCGCAGCCGCGATGCGGTCGCTCGGAATGAGGTCGTAGGTCAGGGCTTACCGCACCCACCCCGGCGGCACGCCGGCGCGACGAGCCTCTTCCTGAATCCCCGCGACCGCTTTCTGGTCGTCGTCGACCTGCTTCTGCAATCGATCCAGCTGGTCGAGCGCCTTGCGGCGGTCGTCGGCGATCTTCGCGCGCTGGGCCGGATCGTCGCGGTTGACGAAATCGGTCGTCAGCGCGTTGATGCGGCTCTGTACGGCCGCCAGCAGGTTCTGGTCCTCGTCGAGCTTCTGGCGCGCGACCGTCATGCGGTCGCGCCAGAACTTTTCGTCCCCCTTCGGGTCCGCCGCCTGGGCCGGGGCCGCGGCGGCCTGATCAGCCTGCGCGGGCTTGGCGGCCTGGGCCGGAACCGGAGGTTCGTCCGAGGAGTCCGGCGGCGGCGTGGCCGCGACGGGCGGCTGGTCAGAGGCCGTCTCCCGCACGAACGCCGAGGCCGGCAGGTTGAGGTTGGAGAGCTGCCGCGTGGGCTTCGGCATGATCTGCCGACGCAGGGCCTCCCGCTGCGCCGCGTCGGCGAACGACGTGGGCGTCGAGTTGAGCCACGTGAGCAGCGCGACCACGACAATTGGTGCTTGCCAGAACGACATTATCGAACCTCCCGCCATGACATGACGCGAAGGCCGGCCTGTCCCGGGGGTGCCCCGGCCCTCGCTACCGTGACGTCGAGCGCGCGCGTCCGCCCGCCCGACCCTACCGCCTCGCCGCGGAGCATGAGCACGCCGTTCGTGTCCGCAGCGGGATTCCCGTCTGTCTCCGTGATGTCATCGGCGACCCAGACGACGAGGTACGCCGAGCTGTCGAGGGCCGATGGCCCTGCGATGTCCCTGAGCGGCCCGCTCGCGAACACCCGCCACTGCGGCGTGTTCGCGCCGAGCCCGAATGCGTTGGCCGACGCCTGCAGCTGACTCGTCTCGCGGCGCACGTCGAGGGTGCCGCCGGAGGGCATCACCGGCAGCAGGTTCGCGTCCAGAAACCCCGACGCTTGCGCGCCGCTCAGCAGGTCGTCCCACCGCATCGACGCCCGCACGTCCTGCAGCGCGCGCTCGATCGCCGCTTCGGCCGCGCATGAGAGCTCCGTTTTCTCGCGGAAGCTGGCGGCGATCGTCGTCTCGGTGTTGCTCAGCACGGTGAGGGCCGCGCCCAGGGCCGAGACGAGCGCCGTCGCCAGCAGGACGACGACGAGCGCCGCGCCGGCATCGGCGGCCGCGGCGACTCGATCGGGTGGACGGACCATGGCGCGCATCGGCTCTACCGCTTCAGATTCAAGTTGCGCGGCGAGACGTCGAGCGTCAGCCCGACGTCCGGCAGCGCGGACAAGGCGCTGGTCGAGGTTCCCGGGTGCGCGAACGCCGGTCCCGCGGCCCGAAACGCGGGCAGCGCGGCCTCCACGCGCAGCGTCACGCGCACCTGGCGAACGCGCAACAGGTCCGCGTCGAATCGCGCCGCGCCGGATCCACACCAGGGCCCGTCGGTGAACATCGCGGGGGCCAGCGGCACCAGCGCGCCGCTCTGCGACGGCAGCACGACGATCGACGGATCGAGTTGGCCGGCGGCGTCGAACAGGCAGTTGGCCGTGCCGAGCGGCGGCCGGGGCGCCTGCGGCGGATTCGGATCGCCGAAGTACGAGAACGAGAGACCGACGACGTGATCGACCACCGCCAGGTCGGACTGATTGCCGTCGTACATCCGCAGCTGGCGCTGGGCGGCGTCGAGATAGAACGTCCGGGACACGGCTTCCGCAACACGCGCACCCGGCCCGTACTGAAACGGCGCGGCGTCGTGCGGCTGAAGGGTCAGGACGTTGGCCTGCACCTGCGTGATCGTGAACGTGTCGGCGTGCCCCTCGTCATCGAAGACGAACACGTCGGCGCCGGCGGCAAGGCCGCAGGCCGGTCCGGCCGGACACCCGGGCCCGCCGGCCACCGTCATCAGCGCGGCCGGGGCGGGCGTGAACGTGGCCACCGCGGTCTGCGATCGGGTGTCGGGCACGTATCGAATCGTGATGGCGTCCTGCCGCGCGACCGTGGGGGGATCCGCGCCGTTCAGCCCCATGCGGCGAGGCACCACGGGCGCGAAGGCTTCGACGAGCGCGCCGGCATGCGGTCCGGCCGAAATCCCCGCGCCGGCGCGTGAGAGATCTTCCAGAAGCTGGTCGCCCGCGACGCGCGCGCGCTCCGTGAGGTCGATCGACTCGGCCAGCACCGGCGACGAGGTCGCCGACGGCCCGACCAGCGACACCACGGCGCCCGTCAGCGACACGGTCAGCGCGGTCGCGATCAGCAGTTCAACGAGCGAGAAACCGTCGTCACATGTCGGCTGCACACTCACCTCGAGGTTCGCGTTCGAACGGTGATCAGCAGCGCCTCTCCCGGCAGCCGCCGCCGCGGAGGCGGTTGCGCCACGCGCTGCGCCTCGCGGGTCACGTTCGTCACGAGCACCTGCAACACCAGCGAATCCGACGGGCTCGCCGGCAGCGGCGTCACGGCCCAGCGCCGGATGAACGTCGCAGGCGGCGGAGGCGCGCTGCCCGTGCCCACCCATCGCCCGCTCGCGTCCAGAAAATCCACAAACCCGGGAACGTTGCGATCGAGCGCGTTCGCGGGCGACGGACTCAACCCCGGTCCGCCCGGCGCCCGCGGATCGCGGCTGAGGTCGGTCGTCAGGTCACTCACCGCAGGCCCGGGCCCGGCATCATCCGCGTTCCACTCGAGCACTCGCAGCTGTTCGAGCTTCTGCGACGCGAGCATCACCGCCGTGGACTCGAGCCGCGCGTCCCGCGCCGACCGCGCCGCGATGGCGATCATTCCCGCGGCGCCGATCACGCCCGGCACCAAGACCACCATCGCGACGAGGACTTCGATCAGACTGAATCCTCGCTCCCGCGCACCAGTCGCCGCCCTCCTGCCGCCGCCCATCGCTCGCCCCCGTTGTTCGCTGCTCGAAGGCGATCGCAACCGCCGATCCAGGTGAATGGGCCTGATTTCGGCCCAAATCCGATCGGCGTTGCGGATTCTGCGTACGGGTCGCGGCGACCGGATCGCAGGAAACGCAACGGTTCCCAGGCGCAAGGATCGTTCCAAGAACCGAGCAATCAGCCCAGTGGATTTCGACGAGCCGCGGGCCTCGCACCAGCGGGCCCATGGTCAGAACGGTGTGCGGATTACGGAAGTGTACGTCGGTACTTCGGGTACGTCGGGTACTTCGGGTACGCCGGGTACGTCAGGTCCAAGGAGCCTGCATTCGGGTCAGCTTCTTTTCCAAGGACCCCTGAGAGCTTGAGAGGAAGGAAAAAGGTGACACGCGCCAGCTCGTTCCAGTCGCCCGTCGTACCCGACGTACCCGACGTACCTGACGTACCCGACGTACCCGATGTACCTGACGTAGTTCTCTATGCGTAGAACGCCAGATACCAGCTGAGCAGCCGGTCGCCCACGAGCGACGCCACATACGCCGCGACCGCGAGGAACGTGCCGAACGGGAGGCGGGTCTGGAGCGATCGGCCGCGGCCGAGTGAGAGCGCGACGCCGACGATCGCGCCGGCGAGGCTGCCGAGGAACAGCACGACCCACACCTGGCGCCAGCCGAGAAACGCACCGATCATCGCGAGCATCTTCACGTCGCCGAGGCCCATCGCGTCGACGCCGCGCAGGCGTCGCCAAATCCACCGGACGCTCCACAAGACGGCCGCGCCGAGCGCCGCGCCGATGGCACTCGCGACGAGGCCCGGCGGCGCCCACAGGCTGAAGGCCAGGCCGACGGCGATGCCCGGCAGCGTGATCACGTTCGGCAGGCGCTGCACATCGAAGTCCGTGCCGAACAGCACGATGAGCATCGCCGTGAGCACGATCCGCGCGGCGAGCAGGATCGGCTGGTCGGCGAACATCCAGGCCTGGAGCATGAACGCCACGGCCGTCGTGAGCTCGACGATCGGATAGCGGAGGCTGATGGGCGCGCGACACGCGCGGCACTTCCCGCCCAGGAGCACGTAGCTCACGACCGGGATGTTGTCGTACCAGTGGATCGGCGCGAAGCATTTCGGGCAGCGCGACGGCGGCGAGACGATCGAGAGGCCCTCCGGGATCCTCGCAATGCACACGTTGAGGAAGCTGCCGAGCATGAGACCGAAGACGCCGACCAGCAGGACGATCGACAGCATCACTTCTTCTGCAGCTTCTTCGGCAGGGGATTGAGGGGCGAGTCGGGCGAAATCGTCACCGTGTGCGTGGCCGGATCGTACACGAACGGCGCGCGCGCGGGATCGTACGGCTGCTTGCCGGCGCCGAACATATCCGACCAGCCGGCCGGATAGGCGTGTTGCGTCGCGAAGTAATGCTCGACGATGCCCTGCAGCTCGTCAATCGCGTCGAGTGCCTGCAGCTGCATGAGCCCGCGCTCGGCGGCGTCGCGAACGTATTTTTCCTCCGATCCGCGAAGCTCCTCGAGCATCCGCCTCGCGCCCGTGCGGTCGCCGCCCTGCGCCAGCGTCACGGCCGCGAGCGGGCGAATCCAGTCGGGGGCGCCGGGAATCTTCGCGGCCCGGTCGAACCAGCCCGCGGCTGCCCTGTAGTCGCCGGTGTACCAGTACTCGATGAAGCCGATGTCGTGCGCGTACTGCCAGCGGTCCGGGTTGGCCGCCAGGCCCTTCTCCAGCAGCGCGATGGCCTGGTCGGGGCGCGCCGGCCCGTTGGGCGGCTCCAGCGACAGGAAGATCGCGCCGAACCGGTACGCGATGTTGAATCGCGGGTCGAGCGTCGTCGTCAAATCGAGCAGCGGCTGCAGCAGGTCGAAGCGATCCGACGTCCGGAGCGACTTTCGCTCGCGGCCGTAGTGCTGGATGGCCCGAATCCAGTAGACGTCGGAGGCCACGGACTTGAACGACAGCATCATCCGGGTGGCCGCGCGGCTCGAGCGCAGGTAGAGCAAGTGCTGCGTGGGCACGGGCAGCGGATACGCCGAGTCGCGCGCGTGGAGCACCGCGCCGGCCGCCGCGAGACCAACGGCCATGCCGGCCACCGCCAGCGCCAGCCGGACGCGCCCGGTCATTTGAACTCCCGCCGCGAGAAGACGACGACGGCCGCGCCGAGAGCGACGAGGATGTACAGCAGCGCGTACAGCAGCGTGTGCGCGACGAACGCCGCCGGCACGTGCACGCCGTGCACGACCTGCGCCTTGACGTCGAACGCGGAAAACGCGGGCACGACCCAGCCGATCGCGGATACGAGGCGCGCCATGATCGGCGCGTCCACGATGTCGCCGAAGTTGCGGAGATCCTCGCTCTCGAGGCCGGCGATGAACAGGCCAACCGTGAAGACGACCGACCACAGCGCGCTCGACGAGAACGTGGAGAAGAAGAGCGCAATCGCCGTCAGCAGGGCGAGCTCGGCGTAGATCAACAGCACGGAAATCAGCAGCCGCACGTCCGTGGCCGGCGCGTCCCACGACCGGCGGATGTTGAGCGGCGACTCCCAGTTCATCCACGCGAGCATCAGATAGAGCGCGGCCGCCATCGCCGCGACGTTGACCGTGATCGTCAGCAGCAGTCCCAGATACTTGCCGACGATGAACTCCCACCGCGGGAGGGGCTTGGCGAGCAGCCCATGGATGCTGCGGCGCTCGATCTCGCGCGCGACCAGCCCGACGCCGATGAACACCGTCATCAGCACACCCGCGAGCTCGATCGTCGCAAGGCCCAGGTCCTTGATGATCTTGACGTCCTGCCCTGCCGTAATCTGCCCGATCAGGAACGAGGACGCGACGAGCAGCAGCGCGAACACGCCGATCGCGTACAGCACGCGATCGCGCACGCTTTCCTTGAACACGTGCCACGCCACGAGGCCGATGCGGCGCGCGGTCATGCCTGCGGCCCTCCGCCTTCTGCCCTCTGCCCTGTGCCTTCTGCCTTCTGCCCTCTATCCGCGGACCCAATCGCCTTGAGAAACGCGTCCTCGAGGGTCGTCCGCAGCGTCGTCACGGACACGAGCGCGGCGCCCGCGGCGGTAAGCTCGGCCACGAGCGGCTCGGGGCGCACGTCGGAGCCGAGCTCGATGCTGTAACGGCCCTCGGCGATCGACGTGACGCGGCGCACGCGCGGCGCGAGGCGATCAGCCGCGGCCGCGGGCAGCGACGTCACGACGACCTCCCAGCCTTGGCCGCCCTCCCCCGCCGACGCGGCCAGTTCCGCGACCGTGCCCGAGGCCACGAGCCGGCCCTTGTTCAGGATGCCCACGCGGCTGCAGAGCAACTCCGCGTCCGAGAGGATGTGCGAGCTGAACAGCACGGTGCGCCCCTCGTCGCGCAGGCGGAGGATCAGCTCGCGGACTTCGCGGCGGCCGATCGGATCGAGACCGGACATGGGCTCATCGAGCATCACGAATTTGGGGTCGTTGACGAGCGCTTGCGCGAGGCCGACGCGCTGCACCATGCCCTTCGAGTACTGGCGCATCGGCCGCCGGCGGTCGGCGCCGAGGCCGACGAGGTCGAGGACGCGCGTCGCACGCGCGTGGCGCTCCGGACCGCTGTAGCCGAAGAGACCCGCGAAGTAGACGAGCAGCTCCTCCGCGCTCAGCTGGTCGTAGAATGTCGGGTGTTCGGGCAGGAAGCCGAGGCGCTGGTGCGCCACGGGATCGCCCACCGGCCGGCCGAGGAGCTCGGCCGTGCCCGACGTCGGCCACAGCAGCCCGACGAGCAGCTTGAGGGTCGTCGATTTGCCGGCGCCGTTGGGACCGAGCAGGCCGAACACGCCGCCGGCGGGAATGTCGAAGGTGAGCGCGTCCAGCGCGCGGTGCGGCCGCGGGCGCCAGAAGCCGGTCGAGAAATCCTTGGTCAGTCGGTCCGTGCGGACAACCGTGCTCATGCGCGGTTATTTGGCGGCGGCTTTCGCGATCTCCAGCTTGATGGCCACGTCGAACCACTGCGCCGGCAGGTAGTTGCCGTTTGCATCGGCCGCACGGACGCCGTTGATGAAGAACGTCGGCGTCGATTGCACCTTGAGCGCCCCGCCGTCGGCGATGTCGCGGCGCATCTCCGGCAGCTTCTTCACGTACTCCGCGTCGAAGTCCGTGACGCCCAGCACTTCCTGGGCGCCCTGCTTGACGGCGTCGGCGGCCGCGGGTCCGCCGCGCAGCCCCAGCTCGCCCAGCCGCTGCTGGTTCGTGAAGAGCCACTCAATCATCGCGTCGGCCTTGCCCCGATCGCGCGCCATGCGGACGGCCGCGGCGGCGTTGCACGCGCCCTCGTGTCCATGGATCGTCGCGGTGATGTTGAAATTGCAGTCAGCGTTCCACGGCCAGTCCTTGATCACGTACTTCACGGCGCCGGGCGCGTCCTTCTGATACTTGTCGAGCACCGGCTGGTACATCATCGCCGCCATCTTGCACGACGGACACAGCCAGTCGTTGAACTTCACGACGACGACTTTCGCGCCATCGGCCGGGATGCCGAGATCCACACGCGGCTGCTGCGCCCACGCGTCGGCGAACAGCTTCTCCATGTCCGCCGAGGGCGCCGCCGGCGCCGCGGCGGCCTGCGCGCCCTCGCGCGGGAAGAAAGCGACGGCCGACGCCGCACCGGCAATGTAGAGAATGGCCACCACCATGAAGGCGGGCTTCCTCATGAGGTCGCGCAGATCGCCCAACAGGCGTACCGGCACGCGCGTCAGGCCGACCGGGGTCGTGAGGCCCGACGTCACGAAAATCCCGATCACGGAGACGTACGTGCCGAGACACAGCACGCAGTACGTCTTCAGCACGAAGAGCGAGGCGTAGCCCAGGTAAAGAATGGCCGCAAGACCAATGGTCGCGAGGGCGAAGATGTACGCGCCGGACGAATTCGCCGCCGCCAGCTTCGTCGACTTGTCCGCCGCCGCCCCTTGGACGGAGGCGGAAGCCGGAGGCGGGGTGGGCTTCGCGAACCCCGCGACGAGCGCCACCAGCGCGAACCAGATGACCCCGCCCAGCGCGACGGGCACGCCCTGCACCGTTCCGAACCGGCTCAGGTAGACCTGCGTGCAGTTGAACTTCGCGTTGATGTCACACGGGCTGATGTAGTGCGGGTCGGTCAGCACCCGGTAATGCACCCACGCCGAAGCGCCGGCAAACGCCAGCCCGAGCAGGGAAAACCCCAGGATCATCCAGCGGGCACGGGGGGTCATAGGTATTCAGTATAAAGACCTGTCAGGTCAGAGGGCAAAGGGCAGAAGGCAGAATCGCTCCACGGAGCGCGGGTCTGGCCCCGCTCGGCGCCCGCCGGACCTGACCCGGGGTGCGGTCGGAGCTGAGCGAAGAGCGAAGAGGGACCCGCCAAAAAACTTCGAGGTCCCGGGCCCCGGGAGCCATGTCCCGGAACCACGGAACCTCGAAGGCAAGTACCGGCGGAGCCGGGGCGAGCTACTGGATCGGCGTGTCGCCGTTGGCCGTCGCGAAGGGCGACTGCGGGGCGTTGGCCGTGTTGTTCTGCCAGATCGTGTTGCCGGCGTTCACCGCGAACGAACGGGTGCCCGTCGTGCCGAACGTCTGGGGCATGCCCGAGGCATACCACGCCGTGATCGTCGCCGTGCCGTTGCAGTCGTTCGGACCCGCCTGCGAGCCCTGATCCTGGGTCAGCAGGAAGTTGTATCCGCTCTTCTGCGGCGGCTGGTTGTTCGGGTCGCCGAGGTCCTGAGAAATGAAGGCCTCGGTCGTGCCCGCGGGCGGCGTGCCCAGAACGGCGTACGACGCCGCATAGCCGCCCTGCCCGCACGACGCGGAGTAGGCGACCTGCGATGACGTCGTCACCTTCAGCGAGGCGATGGCCGACGTCTCGTTACCCGTCATACGGGCACGCAGAAGCCCCGGCACCGCGATCGCCGCGATGATGCTGATGATCGCCACGACGATCAGCAGCTCGATAAGGGTGAAACCCTGTTCAGCTTTGCCTCTCATGTCAGTTGTTCTCCTCAAAGTGACACTCACTCAAACCAAGCCACATTGCGGTCAAGCCGCCAGGGTGGTAGCGCACCTGGATCTCATCTCGGCATCGCCGCCGGCCCTCTTAAAAGCAACCCAAATACCAACTCGCCCCACGCCGTTGTAATCCTGCCTAACCCGTTCAGCTGCAATTAGTTGAGCCGGGAAACCGCTCGAGAACCCGGCCGGCGGCGCCCCGGGGCGTCACAGGAACCGCCGCCAGCCCCCACACTTTTGACAGCCCCCCGTCCCGTTTAGTCGCCGGAATCGTCGCTGCCACTTTTGTCGCCCTCAGTGGCTCGACAGCTGGTTGATCAAGTCGAAGAGCGGCAGGTACATCGAAATGACGATGCCGCCGACGATGACGCCGAGTACACAGATGAGCGCCGGTTCCAGAATTGTCAGCAGGCCGGCAATCGCGACATCCACTTCTTCCTCGTAGAAGTCGGCGATCTTGGCCAGCATCGTGTCGAGCGCGCCCGTGCTTTCACCGGCGCCAATCATCTGCGCCACCATCGGCGGGAAGACGCCCGTCGCGCGCAGCGGCGCCGCAATCGTCTCGCCGCGCTCGATCTTGCCGCGGACCTGGTTGATCGCCGTCTCGATGATGGCGTTGCCCGACGTCTTGGCGGTGATGTCCAGGCCGTCGAGGATGGGCACGCCCGAGCTGAGGAGCGTCGCCAGCGTCCGGCAGAACCGCGCCACGGCAATCTTGCGGAAGATCTTGCCGACCAGCGGCGCCTTGAGGAGCGCGCTGTCCACGCGCATGCGGCCGTTCTTCGTCCGGTAGTACCGCCGGAAGAGATAGCTGAACAAGAAGAGGCCGGCGATCGCGAACGGCATGCCGATGATGGTCTTCTTGCTGAGCCAGATCACGACGCGGGTGGCGAGCGGCAGCTTCGCGCCGAGGCCCTCGAAGAGCGCCGTGAACGTCGGGATGACCTTCCACAGGATGACGACGACGACGATGGCCGCGATCGACAGGACGGCGATCGGATAGATCATCGCGGACTTGACCTGCGATTTCAGCTTGGCCTGCTTTTCAATGAAGGTCGCGAGGCGCTTGAGGATGACGTCGAGAATGCCGCCCGCCTCGCCCGCGGTGATCATGTGGGTGAAGAGGGGGTCGAAGGCGTACTCGCGCTTCTTCATGGCGTCGGCGAGCGAGGCGCCGGCCTCGACGTCCGTCCGGACGTAGTCGATCGCCTTGGCGAGCCGCTTGTCGGGCTCTTCCTTGGCCAGCAGCTCGAGGCACTGCACGAGCGGCAGGCCGGCGTCGATCATGACCGAGAACTGGCGCGTGAAGATCGCCAGGTTGCGGTCGGGCACGCGCCGATATTTCTCTTCCTTCTTGGGCGCTTCGCCGATCTTGGTGACGGTGATCTGCTCCTTGCGGAGCGCCGCGGTCAGTGCGTCGCCGGATTCGGCGGCGCGCTCGCCGTGGACGATCTGTCCCGCCCGTGTCCGTCCGACCCAAGCATACGTCGTCATCTAACAACCTCCTGCCGCATCGGCGGGCGCGGACGCACCGCGCCGGCCGCGCCGGCGGCCGCCGCCGCTTGTCCGGCGCCACGTTCAAGAATGGTGATGAGCTCGTCGCGGTTCGACGAGACGTTGAAGGCCGTGTCGCGCGTGACCAGGCGCTTCTCGACGAGGCGTGCCAGGGCCTGGTTCATCGTCTGCATGCCGAACTTCTCCTGGCCCATCTGCATCGTGCCGTAGATCTGGTGGATCTTGTCGTCGCGGATCAGGTTGCGGATGGCGGGCGTCGCGACGAGGATCTCGAGCGCGGCGACGCGGCCGGCCCCGCCGGCCTTGGGCAGGAGCGCCTGACAGACGATGCCCTCGAGCACGAGCGAGAGCTGCGTGCGGATCTGGGCCTGCTGGTGCGATGGAAACGCGTCGACGATACGCGTGATCGTCTGCGCGGCCGAGTTCGTGTGCAGCGTGGCCATCGTCAGGTGGCCCGTCTCGGCGAGCTTCATCGCCGCTTCCATCGTCTCGAGGTCGCGCATTTCGCCCACCAGCACGACGTCGGGGTCCTCGCGCAGCGCGGCCTTGAGCGCCAGCGTGAAGCTCTGCGTGTCGGCGTGCAGCTCGCGCTGGTTGACGAGCGCGGTCTTGTGGTTGTGCAGGTATTCGATCGGGTCCTCGATCGTGAGGATGTGCGCGTGCCGCGACAGGTTGACGCGGTCGATCATTGCCGCGAGCGTCGTCGACTTACCGGACCCGGTCGGACCCGTGACGAGCACGAGGCCGCGCGGCCGGTCGGCCAGCTCGCCGAGCACGGGCGGCAGGCCCAGCTCGTCGAGCGCGCGGATCCGCTCGGGGATCAGACGGTAGACGGCGCCGACCGCCCCTTTCTGGTTGAAGCAGTTGCAGCGGAACCGGCCCACGCCCCGCAGCCCGAACGCCATGTCGAGCTCCCAGCTCTCCTCGAACTTCTTCTTCTGGGCGTCGGTGAGCACGCTGTAGGCCAGCGCTTTGGTGGTCTCCGGCGTCAGCTCCGGGTAGTCGAGCTTGGTGAGCTCGCCGTCCACGCGGACCTGCGGCGGCGAACCAATCGACAGGTGGAGGTCCGAGCCCTTCTTGTCCAGCGTCTCTTTCAACAGGTCAACGAGCGTCATCAAATCGTCTCCCGGACCACTTCTTCAATCGTGGTCATCCCTTCCGCAACCTTGCGCAGCCCGGCCTGGCGCAGCGGCACCATGCCGTTTTCCTGGGCGCGCTTCTTCAGATCGAGCACCGAGGCATTGGCGATGACCAGCTCGCGGATCGGGTCGGTCATCTCCATGACTTCGAACAAACCGACGCGGCCCTTGTAGCCGGTGCCGCCGCACCGCTCGCAGCCGCGGCCCTGGGCGCCGGCGATGTGGGCGGGCGAGCTGTCGAGGTCCCAGCCGGCCTCGACGAGCTTGGCCATCGGAATCTGCGCCGGCTGCTTGCACTGCTCGCAGATGCGGCGCACGAGGCGCTGCGCGACGACCAGATTGACCGAGTTGGCCACCAGAAAGGGCTCGATGCCCATGTTCACGAGACGATTCACGCTGCTCGGAGCGTCGTTGGTGTGAAGCGTCGAGAGCACGAGGTGGCCCGTGAGCGCGGCCTTGACGCCGATCGACGCCGTCTCGGCGTCGCGGATCTCGCCGACGAGGATGATGTTGGGGTCCTGCCGCAGGAACGAGCGAAGCACGGCCGCGAAGTTGAGGCCGATCTGCTCGCGCACCAGGACCTGATTGACGCCCGGCAGGTTGAACTCGACCGGGTCCTCAGCGGTCATGATGTTCACGCCGGGGATGTTGAGCTGCGACAGCGCCGAGTAGAGCGTATTGGTCTTGCCGCTGCCGGTCGGGCCGGTGACGAGCACCATGCCCCACGGCTTCTTGATGGCGGCGTCGAACCGCGCGAGCGCGTCGGGCGCAAACCCGAGCTTCGTCATGTCCAGGCGCAGCTGCTCGGAGTCGAGGATTCGGAGCACGACCTTCTCGCCGAACAGCGTCGGCAGCACGGAGACGCGGAAGTCGATCTCGCGCAGCTTGTTGTGGTCGTTGAAGCGCGCCTTGATGCGGCCGTCTTGCGGCAGGCGCTTCTCGGCGATGTCGAGCCGCGCCATGATCTTGATGCGCGAGATGATCGGATCGCGGAACCTGAGCGCCGGCGCCATCACCGCCTGCAGCACGCCGTCGATGCGGAACCGGATCCGCATGTCCTTCTCGTACGGCTCGACGTGGATGTCGCTCGCGCCCTTCTGAATCGCCGACAGCATCAGCGCGTTCACGAGCCGGATGATCGGCGCCTCGCCGCTCTGCTTCTCGAGCGAGGCCGCATCGATCTCCTCCGACTCGGCGACGACTTCCACCAGGCTGTCGTCGCCCATGTTGAAGTCTTCGAGCGCCTTGGACACCAGGTCGGCGGCCTTCGGGTTGGCGGCGCCGTTCGAGGCCTTCGTGAAGTACTTCGCGACCGCGTCGCGGATCGCCGTCTCGGAGGCGACGACGGGCTCGACGTGCAGCCCCGTGATGAACTTGACCTCGTCCATCGCGAAGATGTTCGTCGGGTCGGTCATCGCGAGCGTCAGCGTGGTGCCGTTGCGGCCGACCGGAATCAGGTTGTGCTTCGTCGCCGTCTCGCCGGGCACGAGGCGGACGATCGCCGGGTCGAGGTCGTACTCCGTGAGGTTGATCGACGGCACGCCGTACTGGCGGCTGAGGATCGAGGTGATGTCTTCGTCGCGAAGGATGCCGAGCTTGACGAGACTCGCGGCGAGCCGGCCGCCGTTGGCCTTCTGGTAATTGAGCGCCTCCTGCAGTTGCGCAGGAGTGACGCGCTTCTCGCGAAGCAACAGCTCGCCCAGGCGGATGGCCATGTGTCGTCGGTCACACGGCCGAATCCCCCGGGGGGCTAGTAACCGGCTCGCAAGCCGATGCCAAACCCTCGGTCTTCGTCTCGCCGGCCCTGGGTGTAATACCCGTCGAGCCAGAGTCGCTGGCGGATTTGAACGCCCAGCCCCACGGCGGCAATTTCCTGGTGGTCCTGCTTCAGGTTCCACCGCACGCCGCCCCGCAAGGCCAGACGCGCACCCAAGCGGCCCTCGCCGCCCAGCGCGATCATTTGACGAAGGCCGTCCCGGAGGTCGACCGTCTCCAGATCGACATCAATAGCAAGGGTCAGGCCATCGCCCGGCAGAACTGCAAGGCCTGCGCGCGTTTGGCGGGATACAGTAATGGTATTTCCTGCCGTATCTGTAAACTGCGGTTCCAGCAAATTTCGTGATGTCAGACCGAGCCGGACGTAACGCATGTCCGCCATGACGCCCACGTCCATGTCGAACTTGTTGGCGCCCGGACCCTCCAGCGAGCTGCCCTGGCTGAGGGCGTCCTCCACGGTGAGCGCGTCGACAGGCCCAGTTGCGAAGCTTCCACGCAGGTACTTGAGCGTCGACCCGATGACGACCCCGGGGGCGACCGTCTGCACGAGGGTGCCGCCAATCTGAAAGACGTCCAGCTGCTGGGCCCCCAAGGGGCTGGCCGGCGGTCCAGAGGCCAGCCAGGTCGACCGCAGGCGGCCGTACGAGATGCCGACGGGCCAGGTCCCCAGGCTGACGAGGGTGCCATATCCGTCAGCCGGCCCGGGAACCGGGGGGGCGGTCCGATTACCCGTTTGAAATCGGTTCCACTCTACTGTCATGCCCGCGGGGCTGCCATTCGGCAGCCCCGCCGGGTTCCAGTACACGGCGGTCGCATCGTCGGCGACCGCTACGAAGGCGCCCGCCATGCCGAGCGCGCGGATCCCGACCGATTCGAACGGGAACTGGGCGCGGGCGGCGCCTGGCGTCAGGAGGACGGCCAGGACGGCCAGGGGCAGGGGCCGGAACGAGCGGGGGAACATCGGCTGAAGCCTATCAGGTCGTCCCGGCGAACGGTGGTCCTGAGTCGGGTGAGTGGCGGAACCCCGACCCCATGGATTCTCGTAAATTGTTCGCGGGCGGTACAATTACAGGGATAGTCGTCCGCCAGACGACCCCCCAGAGGTGCCCGCTGATGACCGAGACGACGACCTCTACGCCGCCCGCTGAAGGTCTGCTTGCCCGCGCCGTCGGGATGTTCACGGCGCCCCGTAAGACGTTCGAGGGGGTGATTCAGACGCCCCGGCCGGCGGGGATGCTGTTTCTCGTCGTCGTCATCATGGCCCTCGCCACGGCAGGGCCGCAGTTCACGGATCGCGGCCGCCAAGCCGCCCTGGACATGCAGGTCCAGCAGATCGAGAAGTTCACCGGCCAGCCGGTCAGCGATGAGGCGTACGCGCAGATGGAGCAGCGCAGCAAGTACACCGCGCCCATCACGCTGGTCTCGTTCTTCATCACCATGCCGATTGGCGCCCTGCTCTTCGGGGCGATCTACTGGGCGGTCTTCAACGCGCTGCTTGGCGGCACGGCATCGTTCAAGCAAGTGCTGGCGATCGTGACGCACTCGATGATCATCGGTGCGGTGGGCGTGGCCCTGGGCGCCCCGATTCAGTACGCCAAGGGCACGATGTCCTCGACCGGGCCGTTCAACCTCGGGGTCCTGGCGCCGATGCTGGACGAGAAGAGCTTTCTCGCGAACTTCCTCGGGTTCATCAATCCGTTCCAGGTGTGGGGCACGATCGTCACGGCCATCGGCCTGGCGGTGTTGTACAAACGAAAGAGCACCAACATCGCGATTGCGTTGCTCGCGCTCTACGGGCTGATTGCCGGCGGCGTGGCTGCGTGGCTCAGCAGGTAACTGAATGTCGAGAAACAAGAAGATTGTCATCGGACTGATCGTGGTCGCGCTGCTCGGCGCGATCGCCTACGCGAACATCGCGTTCACGCGCACGACCGGCGCCTCGGTGACGGCCGAGAAGATTGAGAAACGCGACCTCGAGGCCATCGTGTCGGCGAGCGGCACGATTCAGCCGGTCCGCCAAATCAACGTCGGCGCGCCGGCCGCCGGCAACGTCGTCGAGCTCAATGTCCGCGAAGGCGACACGGTCAAGGCCGGCCAGGTCCTGATGCAGATCGACCCGCGCAATCTGGCGATCCAGGTGGACAGCCAGAACCAGAGTCTGGCGGCGGCGCGGTCGCAGCTCGAGGAGACGCGGCGATCGATCGAGAGCGCCAAAGCCGCGCTGACCCAGTCGAAGGCCGCGTACCAGCGGCAGGAAGGCTTGATGAAGAGCGGGCTGACCTCGCGTGAGGCGCTCGAAAGTGCCCAGAACGACCTGACGATGCGCCAAGCGGCCGTCGATCAGGCCGAGCAGTCGATCAAGACGCAGGAAACGCGCATCAAGCAGCAGGAATCGCTGCTCCAGAACGCGCAATATGACCTCAGCAAGATGCGGCTGGTCTCGCCGCTCGACGGCATCGTGACCAAGCGCAATGTCGACATCGGCGAGATGGTGAGCGGCAACCAGTTCCAGACGGTGGCCCTCATCACGATCGCGGACATGTCGGTCATCCGGGCCGAGATCGAAGTGGACGAGACGGACATCCCGAACGTCACCATCGGCCAGCCCGCGAAGGTCACGATCGACGCGCTGCCCGACAAAACCTTCCGCGGCAGGGTGACGGAGGTCGGCAACAGCCCGATCGCCGCGTCAGCTGGCTCGACAACGCGCGCGACGAACTTTCTCGTGAAAATCACGATCGACGACCGCGTGCCGAACGTCCGGCCCGGCTTCACGTGCACCTCGACCATCACGACGGCCACGCGCCAGAAGGCGATCAGCGTGCCGATCCAGGCGATGACGCTGCGCGAAGTCGTGCTCGACGAAGAGGGCCAGATCGTGCACGAGCCCATCGCTGGCGCGCGGGGCGCTGGCCCCGCGCCGCGGCGGTCCGGCGCGGGTTCGACCGAACTCAAGCCGGGCCAGACGCGCAAGGAAGTCGAGGGCGTCTTCGTCGTCCGCGAGGGCCACGCGGTGTACACGCCGGTCAAGACGGGCATCGCGGGCGAGAAGTATTTCGAGGTCCTCGACGGCTTGAAGGAAGGCGACCAGGTCATCACCGGACCGTTCCAGTCGGTGCGCACGATGAAGGACGGCGACGCCGTGAAGATCGAGGCGGCCCGCACGACGACGACGCCGACCCCGGTGAAGTAGCCGGGCGCCGCGCCCGGCGTCACACAAGACGTTCATGCA
>Ga0335084_10000948_pt1 | contig 26137 bp, 18 predicted proteins | sample Lox_Sample_44_FD_206721 | JGI IMG/M metagenome (GOLD analysis project Ga0335084, IMG submission 206721) | Soil microbial communities from Loxahatchee National Wildlife Refuge, Florida, United States - Lox_Sample_4.4 | ecosystem: Environmental > Terrestrial > Soil > Wetlands | place: USA... | reverse complement strand
TGGAGTGCACCGGCAACGATGAGTTGCGTCAGTGCGCGAACGTACGAGCCAACGACCGGATCGCCGCGCTCGTCGGTCACCGTCCCACTAATCGCAGACGGTCGGTGCATGACGACCCTCGCGTTGGCAAACCACTCACCGTCGCGAAGCACAATCCGGCCACCGAGCTGCGACCCTAGAACTCTTCCAAAGTGCCCGTCAAAGTAGCCGAACTTGCTCGCGTCCACGGAATAGCCGTCGGGCCGCGCTGCAAGGTTGACGAATACAAACCGCCCGTCCGGTCCGGTGAGCTCTCGCAGATGTTCGCCAACCTGCGGTCGCGTGGACGGGCCCAAAGAGACAATTACTCTCGGCAGCGGCGTATTCGTCTCTCCGTCCACGACGACACCGCTAATTGCGCCGGTTCCAGTTGCTGCAGGGACTTCGGCCTGCGGTTGCCGTCCGTCGCCGACCGACACCGCCAGCAGGCTCAACAGAACTGAGAGAAATCGGACCAATCGGACCGCTCCCCTAACGACTATTAGCTGAACCGAGCTTACATTTTCGCTCGTACTTGGACGGCGAGGCAACAGGGAGCGGGCTCGGCTCAGAGCCACGCCGATTGGTCCGCGCAATCGCGGCTCGTCACTTCCCTTCGACGGCGTGGGCGGATTAGATCTCGGGAGCCGCCGACGCGAACACACCGAAGGAGTACTACTCGATTGCGCGAAGGTGGCGGGGCTGTCTCTTTGCTAATTCGCTGTTGCACATGAAGGGCCTCGTGAATGTGCAGACGGATCTCGTCGATGGCACCTTCGGTTCCGAGCTGAAGCGAGAGTCCTGGCACTGTGTTGCACTCCCGCCGGCAGTTGGGAGACACTCCTCGCGCCGAGTCAACCTCCACAGGTCATCGCGATGAAATCACTCCCCGACAGCTGGGTGAATAGAAATCCGCTCGGCGCCGATCTCCGGGCGGCCGTTCGCTCGCTGTTACGCGCACGAGGATTTGCGACGGCCGCCGTACTGACGTTCGCGCTAGGCGTCACGATCAACGTCGCCGTATTTTCTGTCGTCGACCGGTTGATGTTTCGACCGTTACCATATGCCTATCCAGACCAGCTCGTGCAGTTGCATCAGTCGGTGACTCCCCCGATGGACACCGCGCCTGCCTCGCCGGTCATTCTCGGTGAAGTCAGTCTTGCGATTGCGCAACGCACGAAGGCGTTCAGCGGCGTGGCCTGGGCTGAGGGCTTTCCAGTGGCGACGTCCCCGGTCGCGGGACAGCCTCCTCTCATCCTTAGTGTCGCGACATCGAACATCCTCGATGTGCTGGGCGTCCGCCCGGTCCTCGGTCGTGGATTTGTGTCAGACGACGCCGTCAGTGCGACGCGGAGCGTCGTCCTGACATACGAAGCGTGGCAGCGCCAGTTTGGCGGCAGCAAGGACGTACTCGGCGCGACGTGGGGGATTGGGACCGGAGCGTATCAAGTGGTCGGTGTGTTGCCACCTGGGTTCCTCCTGCCCTCCGCGCGCTTCATGGAGCGGTGCGATGGATTGTACTCTCGCAGCGGCGTGTGGGTGAACGCGATACCCGGTGCGATGTCCGTGGGCGCAGTGGCCCGCCTGCGACCGGGCGTCAGCATTGCCGCCGCGGAAGCGGAGATTGCGGCCCTGATGGGGTCTTTCGATCAGTGGGGCAGTACGCGACTTCCCGAAGCGATTCAAGCCACGGGCAGGCGTGTTGTCGTCCAGCCGTTGAGATCCGGGATCTCGATGGTGGTTCGACCCTACCTCTGGCTGCTCGTCGGCGGCGCCTGGGTGCTGCTTGGTGTGGCCTGCGTGAACCTATCGACGCTGCTGCTGGCCAGGGGCCGATCGCGCGAGCGCGAGGCGGCGGTCCGCACCTCACTGGGCGCCTCGCCTTCTCGTCTCATTCGCGGAGCCGTGCTCGAGGCACTGGTGCTCTGCGGACTGGGCGGCGCCGTCGGCGTCATGGTCTGCGCGTGGATCGCGCCAGTCGTGCTGGCCATCGCCCCGCCTGAGTTTCGTGGATTCGCCGAGACGCCTCTCGATGGCCGCGTGCTAGCTATCACGGTCACGGTGGCGGTCGCCGCAGCGATGTCCTCGGCGCTCGGACCCGCGATCACTGCTGTGCGGCTTGATGTCATACGGATCCTGCAAGGCGCTGGGCGGGATCGAGCGACTTCCCGGCTTCGAGGAGGCGCTGCGTTGCTGACCGTCGAAGCTGCGTTGGGCGCAGCACTCGTGGTCGGCGCGGCGGTCGCGATTCCCGGATTCCTGTCGCTCGTGTATCGCTCTCCGGGTTATCAACCTCGCGACTTGTACACCGTCGACGTGCCGCATGGATCCGACGCCTCGGATCGATCGCTACCCTCCGTGGAACTGGCGGCGCGGCCGGCTCGTGTGCGGACCGTATTGGAGACGCTTCGTGGGCTTCCGCGAGTGGAGCGCGCTGCGGCACAACTCACATCATTTGGATATGGGAACCGTGACTTGTGGCGCGTGCAGGGTAGTCAGACGGACGCGATCGCCGTCAGTGACGGATGGTTCGAGACGGTTGGCGCCGCGCTCCGGGCGGGACGACTATTGACGAACGATGACATCAACGAAGCCGCGCAAACAGCCGTGCTCAACGAAGCTGGAGTGCATCTGCTCTGGCCGCAATTGTCCGCCGCGTCCGCTGTGGGCCGCAGGGTCTTGACGGCAACTGGCGAACGGGAGATCGTCGGTGTCGTTGAAGACATCCATGTGAAACCAGGCACTGCCGCAGCTCCGACAATGTACGTACCCATTACCGCGGCGAGTGCGCGATTGCGTCCTGGAACGGAACTCACGGCGATCGTCAGAATGGCTTCAGGCGCACGTCCAGATGCGCTCGTGATCGAGGCTCGCCTCAACGAGCGGTTTTCGCGCCATCAGGTGACTGTGGAGTCCGTTGAGACGGCCATTGAACCCGTCTTCCGCAAGCCGCGCCTGCTTGCCGCGCTGTTCGGGAGCGTCGGGAGCATCGCCCTCGTCTTGTCAGGCCTCGGTCTCTATGCTGTCGCCAGCTTTGAAATGTTGCGTCGTCAGTACGAGATGGGGGTTCGTCTTGCGCTCGGGGGCACGCGAGGCGACATCGTGCTTCGGATGCTCCTCGTCACACTTCGCCCGGTCGCCGTGGGAACGGCACTCGGCTTGAGTGCAACAGGATGGATCACCGCGATGGGCGAAGCGTTGACGATTGGGATGTCGGCGCATACATCCCTTCCGTACGTGACCGCGGGGTTCCTCATGTTGTTCGTGGCCGTCCTTGCGACGTCCGGACCGGCGATACGGACGTCGCGTCTCGACGCTGGTGCCGTCCTACGCGAGTCGTAGTCGAGTCTCCCATAGGGATAGAAACCCTTCGAGGAACTTGATTATCGAATCACAGTTCGCGGATGACCTGAACGGGATCGACCCGGCATGCGCGATGGGCCGGAATCAAGCGACCGCCCGCGCCGGATCGAACACCGCCCGGAGGTCGCGGACGATCACCACGAGGGCCTGGATCGTGCCCTGCCGTCGGCAAGCGGCGGGACCGAGGTCGCGGCGGCTGTCTGACGAGGAAGCGGTCATGAGAACGCCGCGAAATGTGCGCATCCGTGGCACTTCAATTTCCGATTTCACGGGCGCGCTCACCGCCATTCGCTCGACGCGATAGCGCGGTCGCGCGGCGAACCGCCGCCTGCGTCGAAGACCGAGGCAGAGGCGTGGCGGGACACATTGCGGAACGAGATTCGACGCAACGTGTTCACCGTGGATCCGCCCCGAGCGGAGCCCGAGGGGCGACTCACTCTCGGCGACGTCTGCGTTCAGTACCTGAAGAAGCACGTCCAGAGGGAAGGCCGACGCAAGGCGGGCCGAAAGCTCATGGAATGGTACGTCGCGGCGTTCAGGCGCTTCGAGGTGCCGGCCCCGAATGGTGCAACCATTCGACTGGAACGAAAGGCCATCGACGCCATCACGACGGCCGACGTCGAGGCCATCCGAGACGGTTGGAAGCGAAAGCGCGCGAGCAGAGGCGGGCGGGTTGGCGCTGATCGGGCGCTGAAGCGGCTGCGGCATCTCTTCAACTGGGCGATCGAGAAAGGCTACGCTGAGCACACGCCGTTCAACCGGCACGGCGTAACGGTGGTCCACTTCGCGAAAGATCAGGGTCGCGCGCGCCGGCTCGAGCCCGGGGAGGAAGCGAAGCTTCTTGAGCATGCGCCCGCCCACCTCCATGCGCTGATCACGGCGGCGCTCGAAACCGGGATGCGCCGGGGCGAGCTTCTGGCCTTGCGCTGGCGCGATGTGAAGTGGGCCGCGGATCTCCTACTGCTCCCAGCGGAGATCACGAAGACGGCCGAAGCTCGAGACGTGCCGATGACGCGGCGTTTGAAAGCCGTGCTCGGGCTCCGAAAACACGCGCCGGACGGTTCAGAGCACGGGCCGGGCGCGTTCGTGTTTGGCAACGAAGTCGGTGAACAGATCGCCGACACTCGCGATGCGTGGCTCGAGACGTGTAAGGGCTCGGGCATCACGGGTCTGCACTTTCACGACTTGCGCCGCGAGTTCGCCTCGCGACTGCGAGAGACGCCGGGCATTTCGGATCACCACGTCCGCGACTGGCTCGGTCATGCGGACATGGCGACGACCAGCCGGTACCTGGCGACGACACGCGTCGGACTGCAGCACGCGCGCCGGGCGTTCGAGCAGCACCGCGACGGTTTTGCACACGGTTTGCACACAGCCACCCCAGAAGCTGCCACGGACCCCTCAGCCGCTCCTCCAAAACCGCAGCTAAGTAATTGACTTGATTGGTGGTGCGGAAGGGGGGACTCGAACCCCCACGACCTTGCGGCCACAAGCTCCTGAGGCTTGCGCGTCTGCCAATTCCGCCACTTCCGCGTGGGCAGGAACGACCATTCTAGCGGGCCATCCGCCCTGCCGGCAAACGCCTCTGCCGTCTGCCTCCTGCCTTCTGCCCGTTGCCGTTGCCTTGCTATACTCGCCAACCTCTCCTCCAGTTGGTCCGAGGTGTGCCATGCGCAGACCGGTCATCCTCATCAGTGCCGTCGTGCTCTTGACCCTGGCCGCGCCTCGGCCCGCGGCCGCCGGCCCCTGGTCCGCCTTCGTCGCCTGGCTGAGCGACCTCGACCCGAAGTCCGGCGGCATCGGCATGGAGACGGCCCTCTGCCGCTCGAAGCCTGTGCCACAGGGGGTGGATCCCGCCTCGGTGGAGGGACAGAACATCCGCACCTGCACCTATCCGGCTCCGGGCAAGTTGCTGGTGAGGGCCAACTACGCGGTGACCGTCGGCGCGGCCGACGACCAGGGCGCGCGAATGTACACGGTCCCGGTGACGTTCCTCGCAGAATACCGCCCACCCTCACACGAGGGGAACCAGGAACCGAAGGTGATGTTTCTCCCCGCGGCGGGCGCGGGCTTTATCGTTGTCGGAGGGATTCCGGCCGGCGACCTCACGCGGTTCGTCTTCCAGCTGCGCGCGACGCTGCGGTTCAAGGGCGGCGCGGGCGTGCGCGTCGACTACAACCTCATTCCCCAGGGATTTCCCGCCGGCGCGTTCTCGGCGGGCAGCCCGAAGACCGGCGCGGAAAGCGTCTGGGGGATCGCGTTCGTCTTCTTGCGCTGACCCGCGCCGCTGAGCCGCCGTGGCACACTCCGATCGCGCCCCCACGCCGGAGGACGGCACCACGCAAACCGCCGCGGCCGGCCTGCCTCCCAATGCGCCCGCCCAGTGGGGCGAGTTCCGCATTGTCGCCGAGCTTGGTCACGGCGGCTTCGGGCGCGTGTATCGCGCGTTCGACGCCGGTCTGGCCAAGGACATCGCGCTGAAGATCGTCCGGCCCGCCGATCCGGCCCGCATTCCCGCCGTGCTCCGCGAAGGCCAGATGCTCGCGCGCATCCGGCATCCGAACGTCGTGACCGTGCACGCCGTCCGCCAGGTGGGCGACGAGATCGGCTTCGTGATGGAGCTCGTCGAGGGCGAGTCGCTGGCCGATCGCGTGCGGCGCGATGGCCGCCTGGGCGCCGACGAAGCGGTGTCGATCGGTCAGACGCTCTGTCAGGCGCTCGCGGCCGTGCACGCGGCCGGCCTGCTGCATCGCGACATCAAGGCGCGCAACGTGATGCGCGACTCGCGCGGCCAGATCATCCTGATGGACCTCGGCGCGGGCCGGGAGCTCGCGACGAGCGGACCCCGCGACGACCTGACGGGCACGCCGCCGTACCTCGCGCCCGAGCTCTTCAGCGGGCACGACGCGTCGCCCGCCTCGGACATCTACAGCCTCGGCGTGCTGTTGTACTACCTGGTGACGGGCGCGCATCCCGTCGAAGGCGCGACGGCGTTCGACATCGCGATGGCGCACCGATCGGGCGCGCGCCGGCTGCTCGTCGATCGCCGGCCGGATCTGCCGCCGGACTTCATTCGCGTCGTCGAGCGCGCACTGTCGGATCGCACGCGACGCTACCAGACGGCCGGCGAGCTGCTCGAAGATCTGAACGCGATCGCGACGCGGCAACCCGTGCCGGGTCCGGCGGGCCGCGTGGTCGCGGCGTCGCGGTGGCCGGCGCGCCTGGCATGGTGGGCCGCCGGGGCCGCCGGCGCCGTCGCGGCGATCGTCGTCCTCGGGTTTCTGGCGACGCGCGCGTACGACAGCGCCTTTGGCCTGGGTCGCTTCGCGGACGACTCCTTCACGACGTCGCTCCGCGTCGGTCTTCGCTCGCTCGTGCCGCCCGCCGTGTGGGTGACGCTCGTGCTCGTGAGCTGGCTCGTCGTCAAGACGATCTGGCAGACGACGCAGTCGGCGATGCCGCCGTTGCAGCGGTTCGCACGGCGCGTGCACTCGTCCGTGTCATCGGCGATCACAGGGCGGACGCCGCGCGACCGCAACACGCTCGCGCGCTGGCTGCTGCTCGCGCAGGCGGCCGTGGTCGTCATCGTTCTCGTCGTCTATCGGCGCGAGTTGTATGCGCTCACGATTCCGTTCGATCGCGCCAATCCGTCGGTATGGCAGGTGTTGTTCTACGACAGCGACCGCCTCGGCCCCGTCAACGACTACCAGCGGCTGCTGCCGATCGCGGCCGCGGCGATGGGCATCGCCTGGCGCCGGCTGATCAAATCCGCCGGCGGCGTCGTGGCGCTCGATCGGCCCGTCGTCATCGCGGGCGTGGCGATCATCGGGTTGCTCGTCCTGGGCGTGAGCGTGCCGTTCCGCGTGTTCTACGAGGCCAACCGCGGCCTGCCGCGCTACGAGGTCGATCGGGAGCGATGCTACGAAGTCGGCCGCCGGGCCGATGACGTCCGGCTGTTTTGTCCGGACGTCGTCCCGGGCCCCAATCAATTCCGCAACAAGAACGTCAAGGCCGACAACCCGCAGATCCAGCAGCCGCTGCCGGCGCTCTCGCCGTATGCGCCGGCGCCGAAGGCGCCGTAGTCGGCTCAGCGCGGACCGCGGACGGCCTGCCCGTTGATCTCGTCGTACTGGTAGGTCATCTCGAACGTCGAGGCGCCGACGATCAGCACGTCTGCGACTGATCGCATGGAGACCGGCACGTGGACGCCCGTGATTTCGGCGTACTCGCGGACGACGCGCACCTTGCGCGTCCAGAACGAGGGCCGTGCGGACAAGTCGCCTTCGAGGCGCACGAGCTGCGAGTTGTCCGGCTTGAGGAACAGCGAGCCGTCAACGAGCGTCACCTGTTTGCGGCGCGGCCGGATATCGACCTTCACGAGCGAGTCGCTGGGGCTGACCGCGAGGAAATCGTAGTTGTCCGTCGTGAGCGCCGACTGGCGGCTGTCGTCGCCGCGGACGGCCTTGCGCTCGGCGTCGAGCGCCGCTTCGAGGACCCGGTGCCGGATGAGGGACGATCCCTCCTCGGAGAGGATCTGAAACGAGAAGCCACCGGCCGGATCGAGGGCCGTGACCGCGTCGAGCGACGCCGTCATCTTGCCGCCCCGGGTCTCGGCGCTCAGATGCCGATGCGCGCGATAGCTGACGAGCGGCGGCGTGGTCGGTGCGAAAAACCGGGCGAGCGTCTGATCGCGCACCAGCTGCGGTGTGGGCTCCACGCGCGCCGCGGCCGTGGCGGCCGCCGCGACGATCGTCACCGCCGCGACGAGGAGACGCATGGGGGGACAGCACGATAGTACGGCACGGCTGCCTGGCAAAGCAAACGACCTGTGACAGACTACGCGTCATGCGGGGGCGGAGAGCGATCGCCCGCGGCCGGAAGCCGCCCAGGTGCCCGCGATGCGCGTGGTCACCTCGTTGTGGCCGGGCGCCCCGTCCGTGTCACAATCCCGCGTACCCGCCCCGGAGGAACGCGATGCGCACGCTCAAGGTCGCCGGTCTCGCCACGCTCGCTCTTGTCACGACGCTCTTCGCCCAGGATCAATGGGGCCGGAAGGTCGACGTGCCCAACAAGGTCGCGTTCAAGGCCGTGAGCTTCCAGCTCGAGGACGTCCGGCTCCTCGACGGCCCGTTCAAGGACGCGATGATACGAGACGAGAATTACCTGCTCGGCCTCGATCCCGATCGGCTGCTGCACATGTTCCGCGTGACCGCGGGTCTGCCGTCCACGGCGCAGCCGCTCGGCGGGTGGGAGAGTCCGGACACCGAGCTGCGCGGGCACACGATGGGGCACTACCTGTCGGCGCTCGCGATCATGTACGCGAGCACGGGAGACGCGCGCTTCAAGCAGCGGGGGGATCTGCTCGTCGCGGAGCTCGCGAGGGTCCAGGCGGCCGAATCGGCGAAGTTTCACCCGGGCTACCTGTCCGCGTTTCCCGAGGACTTCTTCGACCGTCTCGACGCGCGCACGCAGGTGTGGGCGCCGTGGTACACGATTCACAAGATCATGGCGGGCCTGCTCGACACCTACCAGCAGAGCCACAACGAGCAGGCGCTCGAGATTCTGAAGAAGCAGGCCGGCTGGGTGCGCTTTCGCGTCGATCGGCTGACCGAGGCGCAGCAGCAGGCGGATCTGCGCACCGAGTTCGGGGGGATGGGCGAGGTGCTCGCCAATCTGTACGGCGTCACGGGCGACGCCGAGTGGCTCCGTGTGGCGGAGAAGTTCGACGACAAGATGATGTTCGACCCGCTCGCGGAGGATCGCGACCCGCTCGTGGACGCGAACGGCCGCGGCGTCCACGGCAACACGCAGATCCCGAAGATGATCGCGTCGGCGCGCGAGTACGAGCTGACCGCCGATCCGCACTACAAGGCCATCGCCACCAACTTCTGGCACATCGTGGCCGAGCAGCGCTCGTACGTGATCGGCGGCAACACCGACGGTGAGAGCTTCTTCCCGGTGGAGAACTTCGATCAGCACCTGGGCCTCTCGAGTGCGGAGACGTGCAACACCTACAACATGCTGAAGCTCACGCGGCATCTCTTCTCGTGGGAGCCGACCGCCGAGACGATGGACTTCTACGAGCGGGCGCTGTTCAACCAGATCCTGCCGTCGCAGGATCCGAAGACCGGCGGCGTCATCTACTACACGCCGCTCCGGCCCGGCGCGTTCAAGGTGTTCTCGTCGCCCAACGACTCGTTCTGGTGCTGCGTCGGCACGGGCATGGAGAACCACGGCAAATACAACGACACGATCTATTTCCACGACGACTCCTCGCTGTACCTGAACCTCTTCATTCCGTCCGAGCTCACGTGGAAGGACAAGGGCCTGACGGTGCGTCAGGACACGAAGTTCCCGAACGAGGACGCGACGAAACTGACGTTCACGGCGGCGAAGCCGGTGAAGATCGCGTTGAAAGTGCGCTATCCGGGCTGGTCGTCCGGCATGACGGTGATGGTGAACGGCCAGCGCCAAACGGTGACGGGGCCGCCGGGGTCCTACGTCACGATCGACCGCGAGTGGAAGACGGGCGACACGGTGCAAGTCAGGACGCCGATGACCTTGCACGTCGAGCCCCTGCCGAACTCGAAGGTCTATCGGGCGTTCATGTACGGGCCCGTGGTCCTCGCGGGCGACCTGGGCACGTCGGGGATGGAGAATGCGAATCGCTACTCGCCGAACACGCCGGCGGGCAACCTCGTGCCGCCGGCCGCGCACGTCGAGATCCCCGTGTTCGTGAGCGCCGATCTCAAGCAGGACGTCGCGAAGATCAAGCCCGTCGCGGGCAAGCCGCTGACGTTCACCGCGCCCGCGGGGCTGGGCCAGCCGGGCGCCGTGACGCTCGTCCCGTTCTACACGCTCTTCGAGCCGCGCTACACGATCTACTGGAAGGTGTACACGCCGGCGGACTGGGCGGCGATGACGAAGGCCGCGAGTGACGCCGCCGCGCGCCGGAAGGCCATCGAGGCGAAGACGATCGATGCGGTCGACGTGAACAGCGACGAGAGCGAGCAGGTGCACGCGTTCGCGAGCCAGAGCCTCGGACGCGGGCGCGGCGCGCCGCCGCCCGGCGCCGCGCCGCCGCTCGGCCCGGCCCAGCCGACACTCCTCGACGGCCGCCGCGGACGCGAAGCAAGGGGAGGATTCCTGAGCTACACGCTGAAGGTGGCGCCCGACGCCGCGACGGGGCTGGTCGTGACGTACCGTCTCGAGGGGGCGTTCCCTCGCACCTTCGACGTCATCGTCGACGGGACGAAGATCGCGAGCGAATCGCTGACGGCGCCGACGGGCGAGTTCTTCGACAAGCAGTACGAGCTGCCCGCGACGCTCACGCGCGGCAAGCAGCAGGTGACGGTCCGGTTTGAGACGCCCGCGCCACCGGCGCCGGCTCCGGGCGCGGCGGCGGCCGGCGCGGGGCGCGGCGGACGCGGCGGGGCGAATGTCTCCACGACTGCCGCGATCTTCGACGTGAGGACGGTTCGGCAGTAGTTGCGGCATTGAGAGATTTCGGGATCGCATCACTGCCGATTGTGAGATTGGTCGATTGCCGAATGAGAGCCTTATGAAGCGCCGATCCGGTGTCGTGATGGCAAGTCTGGCGTTGGCGGTCGTCTGTGTCGCGTCGAGCACGGCGCCGCAGGCCCAGGTCACGCAAGCCGCGCGGCTGGACAGGGACTATCCGGTCCAGCCGGTGCCGTTCACGGCCGTGCACCTGGACGATGTGTTCTGGGCGCCGAAGATCGAGACGAATCGCACGGCGACGATTCCGGCGGCGTTCGACAAGTGCGAGGAGACCGGGCGGGTGGACAATTTCATCCGCGCGGCGACCGTGCTCCGCGGCGAGCCCCTCGCCAACACGAAGCCGCCCGGCTATCCGTTCGACGACAGCGATCTCTACAAAGTGATTGAGGGCGCCTCGTACGCGCTGGCCGTCCATCCCGATCCCACGCTCGACACGTACGTGGACAGCCTCATCGCGAAGATCGCCGCGGCACAGGAGAAGGACGGCTACCTGTACACGACGCGCACGATCAATCCGGCCAAGCCGCATCCGTGGGCGGGCACCGAGCGCTGGCAGCTCGAGAAGGTCGACAGCCACGAGCTCTACGACATGGGGCACATGTTCGAGGCCGCAACGGCGCACTACTGGGCCACGGGCAAGCGCAACTTCCTGGACGTCGCGGCCCGGGCCGCCGATCTTCTCGTCGCGACATTCGGCCCGGGCAAGCGCGCCATCTGGCCGGGCCACGAGATCACGGAGATGGGTCTCGTCCGGATGTATCGCGCGACCGACAACCTGCAGTACCTGAATCTCGCGAAGTTCCTCATCGACTCGCGCAAGCCCGATGCGCCGCCGACGAGCAATCATCCGGCGACGTACAACCAGTCGTGGATTCCCGTGGTGGAGCAGACCGAGGCGGTCGGACACGCGGTGCGGGCCGCGTATCTCTACTCGGGCGTCGCCGACGTCGCAGCGCTCACGGGCGATCAGGCCTATGTCAAGGCCATCGACGCGATCTGGACCGACGTCGTCACGAAGAAGCTCTACATCACGGGCGGGATCGGCGCGACGGGCAGTGGCGAAGCGTTCGGCGGGCCGTACGTGCTGCCGAACATGACCGCGTACTGCGAGACGTGCGCCGCCGTCGGCAACGACTTCTGGAACGAGCGCATGTTCCTCCTGCACGCCGACGCGAGGTACGTCGACGTGCTCGAGCGCACGCTCTACAACGGCCTGATCTCCGGCGTGTCGCTCGACGGCAAGACGTTTTTCTATCCGAACCCGCTCGAGTCGAAGGGCCAGCACGCGCGTCAGGCGTGGTTCGGCGTCGCCTGCTGCCCGGGCAACATCACGCGCTTCATGGCGTCGGTGCCGGGCTACGTCTACGCCAAGCAGGGCACGACGATCTACGTGAACCTCTATGCCGCCGGCACCGCGCAGATCGCGCTCGACGGCGGGCAGAACGTGACGCTGACTCAGGCGACGCGCTACCCGTGGGACGGCGCCGTCAGGATGACCGTACGGCCGGCGACGCGCGGCGCTTTCACGATCAATGTGCGCGTTCCCGGCTGGGCGCGCAACGAACCCGTCCCCGGCGATCTGTACCGCTTCCTTGACGCCGCGCCCGCGCCGCCGACGGTCAAGGTCAACGGCCAGGCCGTCGCTCTGACCGTCAACAAGGGCTACGTCTCAATCGCGCGCACGTGGCAGGCGGGCGACGTGATCGACCTCACCCTGCCGATGCCCGTCCGGCGCATCGTCGCCAACGATCTCGTGCAGGCCGACCGCGGCCGCGTCGCGATCCAGCGCGGTCCGATCGTCTACGCAGCCGAGTGGCCGGACAACCCCGACGGCCACGTCCGCAACCTCGTGCTCGCCGACGATGTCGCGCTGTCGTCGGAGTTCCGCGCGTCCATGCTGAACGGCGTCGCGGTCGTCCGCGGGACGTCGAAGGCGCTCGCGTACGACGCCGCCGGCAAGGTCGTGTCGAAGACGCAGCCGTTCGTGGCGATTCCGTACTACGCGTGGGCGAACCGCGGCCGCGGCGAGATGACCGTCTGGTTGCCGCGCACGGACGCGGCCGCGACGCCGAGTCCCTGGCCGACGCTCGCGATGAGCAGCAAGGTCACGACCTCGCACCAGTCGCACCTGAGCGAGACGATGGTCAACGACGGCGAGGACCCCGCGCGGTCGTCGGCCGGCGGGTCGTCGTTCGACTGGTGGCCGACGAAGGGCGCGACCGAATGGTTGCAGTACGATTTCCCGAAGGCGACCAGCGTCTCGGAGGTCCAGGTTTACTGGTTCGACGACACGGGTCGCGGCGAAGTGCGCGTGCCGGCCTCGTGGCGCGTCCTCTACAAGGACGGCGACCAGTGGAAGCCCGTCCAGGCCTCCGGGGCGTACGGCGTCGAGATCAACAAGTACAACGCCGTCGCGTTCGCACCGGTGACGACGACGGCGGTGCGGTTGGAGGTCACGATGCAGCCGAACTGGTCCGCGGGCGTCCAGGAGTGGAAGGTCCGGTAGCGTTCAGTCGTGAGCGCAGCCGAGGTGGTTCTCGTCACGGGCGGCAGCCGGGGCATCGGCGCCGCGACGGCGCGGCTGGCCGCCGAGCGCGGGTACGCGGTCTGCGTCAACTTCGAGCGCGATCAGCGTTCGGCCGATGCGGTGGTCGCCGACATCGCGGCCGCCGGCGGCCGTGCGATCGCCGTGCGCGCCGACGTGGCGGTCGAAGCCGACGTCTTCAAGCTCTTTCACCACCTCGATGCGCACCTCGGGCGCGTCACCGCGCTCGTCAACAACGCCGGCATCGTCGAGCCGCAGATGCGCTTGGAGACGATGACCGCGGAGCGCCTCGCGCGGATGTTCGCGGTGAACGTCGTCGGCGCGATGCTGTGCGCCCGCGAAGCCGTGCGCCGCATGTCCACGCGCCACGGCGGTTCGGGCGGCGCGATCGTCAACGTCTCGTCGATCGCGGCGCGACTCGGGTCGCCGGGCGAGTACGTGGACTACGCGGCGTCCAAGGGCGCCATCGACACCTTCACGGTCGGCCTCGCGCGCGAGGTCGCCGCCGAGGGCATCCGCGTCAACGCCGTGCGGCCAGGGTTCACGTACACCGAGATCCACACGCGCGGCGGCGAGCCCGGCCGCGTCGATCGGCTCGGCCCGACGGTGCCCCTCGGACGCGGCGCGCAGCCGCTTGAAATCGCGCGCGCGATTCTGTGGCTGCTGTCCGGCGAGGCGTCCTACGCGACGGGGGCCATCCTCGATGTCGGGGGAGGGAAGTAGGGGAACGGCCGCTCGTTCACCCGGTCTGGCGTAGGATCAGCGCCATGCGTCTCGCGCGGCTGGTCGGCAGTCTCGTGCTCGGTCTGTTTCTCATGACGTCCTGTGTTGCTCAGGCCCCCTCCGGTCCCAATCCGTCCTTCCACGCGCAGCTCGACGAGGACTGGAAGTACTGGATGACGCAGTACCCCGAGATGGCGACGACCGTCGGCTACCCGGGGCAGAACGCGAAATGGACCGATTATTCGGACGGCGCGATCGCCGCCCGCGCCGAGTACCTGCGCCGCAGCCTCGATCGGCTGAAGGCGACGGCCCGCGCGTCCCTCGACGCCGGCGACCAGCTCAACTACGACCTCTACCTCGACCTGCTGCAGACCGCCGTGCAGGGGCTGGAGTTCGGCAACGACGCCCTGCCGATCCGGGGCGTGGTTCCCCACAATTTGTGGATGCCGGTCAACCAGCTCGAGGGCATCCTGTCGGACATCCCACGCACGATCGCGATGATGCCGGCGGCGACCGTCGCCGACTACGAGGACATCGTCAAGCGCCTGAACGGCATCCCGGATCTGGTGGCGGCGACGACCGCGCTGATGAGAAAGGGCGTCGCGAAGCAGCTGACGCCGCCGCGGATCACGCTGCGGGACGTGCCGGACCAGGCCGCGGCGCAGGTCGTGGCCGATCCTCTGAAGAGCCCGCTCCTCGCGGCGTTTCGGGCCTTCCCCGCCGGCATCGGCGAGGCCGACCGCACGCGCCTGACGCAGGCAGCGGTCACCGCGTACACCGAGCACGTCGGCCCGATCTTCAAAGGCCTGCGCGAGTTCCTCGTGCAAGAGTACCTGCCGGCGTGCCGCGAGACGACGAACGTGGACGCGATGCCGAACGGCGCGGCGATGTATGCGTACAACGTCCGCTGGCACACGACGACCGACAAGACGCCCGGAGCGATCCACGAGATCGGCCTGGCGGAGGTCAAGCGCATCCGCGCGGAGATGGACGCCGTCATGGCGCGCACCGGCTTCAAGGGCGGCTTCGAGGAGTTCAAGACGTTCCTCCGCACGAATCGTCAGTTCTTCTTCTCGGACGGCGCGTCGCTGGTGTCGGCGTACCGCGAGATCGCCAAGCGCGCCGACCCGCAGCTCGCGCATCTCTTCGGCAAGCTGCCGCGGACACCCTACGGCGTGCTCCCCATGCCGGACGCCATCGCGCCGTCGCAGACGACGGGCTACTACGACCAGGGCGCGCTGTCGGCCGGCCGGCCCGGGACGTTCTACGCGAACACCTACAAGCTCGACTCGCGGCCGAAGTGGGAGATGGAGGCGCTCACGCTTCACGAGGCCGTGCCCGGCCACCACATCCAGATCGCGATCGCGCAGGAGCTCGACGGCCTGCCCGAGTTCCGCAAGAACACGAGCTACACGGCATTCGTCGAGGGCTGGGCGCTGTACTCCGAGAGCCTCGGCGAGGAGATGGGCTTCTACCAGGACCCGTACTCGAAATTCGGTCAGCTCGCGTACGAAATGTGGCGCGCCGTGCGGCTGGTCGTGGACACCGGCCTCCACTCGATGGGGTGGACGCGCCAGCAGGCCCTTGACTTCTTCGCGGCGAACACCCCGAAGACGATGCAGGACATCACGGTCGAGGTCGATCGGTACATCGTGTGGCCGGGCCAGGCGCTCGGGTACAAGATGGGGCAGCTCAAGATTCGAGAGCTGCGCACGAAGGCGGAGCAGCAGCTCGGACCGAAGTTCGACGAGCGCGCGTTCCACGACCTCGTGCTGGGCCAGGGCGCGATTCCGCTCGACGTGCTGGAGACGCGCGTGAACGAGTGGGTGCGTTCGAGGGCGAAGTGACTCTGAGGACCTGATCGATGGCGTTGTCGGCCGGCACACGCCTGGGCTCCTACGAAATCCTCGCACCGCTCGGTAGCGGCGGCATGGGGGAGGTCTACAAGGCGCGCGACACGCGACTGAACCGATCGGTCGCGATCAAGGTGCTGCCCGCTCATCTGGCAGTGGATCCCGACGCCGAGGCGAGGTTTGTTCGCGAAGGCCGCGCGGTCGCGTCGCTTTCGCATCCGAACCTCATCGCGCTCTTTGACGTCGGCACGGACCACGGCGTGTCTTTCGCCGTGATGGAGCTGCTCGACGGCGACACGCTCCGCGCGCGCCTGCAGGCCGGCCCGCTGCCCGTGCGCAAGGCACTCGACTACGCGGCCCAGATCGCGCGCGGACTGGCGGCGGCGCACGACAAGGGCATCGTCCACCGCGACCTGAAACCCGAAAACCTTTTCGTTACGACCGACGGCCACGTGAAGATCCTCGACTTCGGCCTGGCGCGCCACGACACACGCGGGCCCGCCAGCGATCTGACGACGGTGCAGGCGCAGACGATCCCCGGTACGGTCCTGGGCACGGCCGCCTACATGGCGCCCGAGCAGGTGCGCGGTCTCGTGGCCGACGCGCGCGCCGACATCTTTGCCTTCGGCGTCGTGCTCTACGAGATGATCGCGGGCCGCCGTGCTTTCGCGCGCGCCACGACGGCCGAGACGATGACGGCGATTCTGAACGACGATCCGCCGGCGCTGCCCGCGGACCGCGACGTGCCGCCTGCGCTCGAGCGAGTCGTCCACCATTGCCTCGAAAAGGTGCCGGGCGAGCGCTTCCACTCGGCCTCGGATCTCGCGTTCCAGCTCGAGACGCTGTTGACCGCGAGCGGTCGGCAGGAGGTCGTCCCTCTCGCCTCCGGCCGGCGGGCCTCGCGCGGGATCATCGCTGCTGGCGCGGTGCTTCTGGCGGGCATCGCCGTTGGCTGGATCGTCATCGGACGGCTGTGGCCGATCGCGCCGACCGGCGCGACGGCGCCACCGCACATCACCGTCATGACGTACTCGGGGACGGACTATTCGCCCGCGGTCGCGCCCGACGGTCGGACGCTCGCGTTCGTGTCCGGTCGCGATGGACGGGACCGTATCTGGCTCCGCCAGATCGCCACGGGTGAGGAGGCCGCGCTCACGGATGGCGACGACGAGTACCCGCGCTTCTCGCCGGACGGCGCAACGATCCTGTTCACGAGAGGGGACGGTAAGGCGTTCTCGCTGTACCGGGTGCCTGTTCTCGGCGGGCCGCCTCGAAAAGTTGTGGCCGACTCCGCCGACGGCGACTGGTCGCCCGACGGCACGCACGTCGCGTTCGTGCGCGAGCGGCCGGGCCAGCGATGGGTACTTGGGGTCGCGCGGGTGGACGGCAGCGAGGAGCGGCTCGCGACCAAGAGCGAGGCCTTTCAGCTGCGCAGCCCGCGCTGGTCACCGGACGGTCAGACGATTGCCGTGGCCCGGCTCGGCCTCGCCGGGGCGGTGCCGAGCGACTTTCTGCTCTTCGAGCCGGCGAGTCTGAACAGCCGGGCACTGGCGCCTCCCGAGTCCGGCGGTCTGGTGTCTTCGTTTGCGTGGTCACGTCGAGGCGACCTCGTCTACGCGCAGAACGCGTCGGTCACGACGTACGCTGCCGAGTCGAGGATGATCGCGCAGGCGCCATCCGGCCGCGCGACCACGCTCGCCTCGGTCCCGGATATCGTCCTGGGGCTGGACCTGGCGGGACACGGGAGTGCCGTGATGGATTTCCCTTCGATGGCCCAGAACCTCCGCGAGTTCGCCTGGACACCGGCGGGATTGTCAGCCAGGCGGTGGCTCACGCGTGGCAGCAGCGCCGACCGTCAGCCCGCGTACACTCGCGATGGCGACTGGGTGGCATATTCGTCGCCGCGCAGCGGGAATATTGACCTGTGGCTGACGTCGACGAACACCGGCGCTGTGCGGCGGCTGACCGACGATCGCGCCGAAGACTGGGATCCGGGCTTCACCCGCGACGGATCTGCGCTTCTCTGGAGCTCGAACCGGTCGGGACATTTCGAGATCTGGATCGCCGAGCCTGACGGTCGCAACGCCCGGCAACTGTCTCACGATGGCGCCGACGCGGAGAATCCGACAGCGACACCGGATGGCACCTGGATCGTCTACGCGTGCGGTGCCTCTAATCCCCAGCGCGCAGGCGTGTGGAAGATCCGTCAGGACGGCTCAGGGGCGACGCGCATCGTATCCGGTTCCGGTGCGGGGCCCGAAGTGTCCCCGGACGGCGACTACGTCGTGTATCACACGTTTTCCGGCCTCGCCGATGAGATCCGCGTCGTGCGCCTCGCTGATGGCAGCGCGGCAATGCCACCGGTACCCGTCATGGAGGAAGGGCAGTGGAACGTCGTGTCTGGGCGATCACGGTGGCGGCCAGACGGCCACGCGATTCTCTTCGTCAATGCCGACGAGCACGGTCGAACCGGATTGTACATGCAGGATTTCGTCCCGGGACGCGACACGACTTCGACCCGGCGCCAGCTCCTCGGCGCGGATGGTGAGATGGAGGTCGAGTCGTTCGGCATCGCGCCGGACGGGAGCCGTCTGACCGTGTCGTTCTACGAGCGTCGAAGTGCGCTGATGCGGATTGACGGACTCGTCGGCATCGCGCCGCCCTGGGAGCACGGCAAATAGGACAGAAGGCAAAGGACAGAGGGCGGAGGAGCGATGGGCGAGGGTCTTGACTATATAGAGCGTTCTAGATATTCTGAGTCGGTGACGCCGCGCCGGCCCGCCGCCTCCTCCCGCGATCGCATGCTCGACGCCGCGGAGGCCCTGATGCGCGAGGGCGGCCTCGCCGCCGCCGGTATCAAGCAAGTCGCCGCCCGCGGGCGCGCGCCGATCGGGTCCGTCTACCACCACTTTCCCCGGGGCAAGGCCCAGCTCGCCGCCGAGGCCCTGCGCCGGCACGGCGCCAGGGCGCGTCGGCTGCTCGAGACGATGTTCGACCGCGACGCGCCGGTGGCCGCCCGCGTCCGCACGCTCTTCGGCAGCGCCGCCCGCGAATTCGATCGATCCGGCCGCGATCGGGGCTGCGCGATCGGCGCCGTGACGCTCGACCTGACCGGCACGGACGAGGCGCTGCGCGCCGTCTGTCAGGAAGCGTTCGCGGAATGGATCGACGCGATCGCCGAGCGGCTGCCGTGGCGGAGCCGGCCGCTGCGCCGCTCGTTCGCCGAGATGGTCGTGACGACTCTCGAGGGCGCCTTCGTGCTGAGCCGCGCCAGGCGCAGCGGCAAGCCGTTTCTTACGGCGGGCGAGTGGCTCGCGTCGGCGGCCGACGCCTATGAGACCAGGTGACATGAATCCGAGGAGATCCCTGTGAACCCATCAGATGTGGCGAGTGCGACGACGACGATCCAGGCGCCGGTGGCGCGGGTGTGGGACGCCTTGATCAACCCGGACATGATCAAGCGCTACCTGTTCGGCACCAACACGACGTCCGACTGGAAGCCGGGGAGTCCCATCCGCTGGACCGGCGAGTGGCAGGGCCGCGCGTACGAGGACAAGGGCGCCGTGCTCGATGTCCAGCCCGGCCGGCTGCTTCGGTTCACGCACTTCAGCCCGCTCTCCGGGCTGCCGGACACGCCGGACAGCTATCAGACCGTGACGATGACGCTCACCGAGGAGCGGCCACGCACGACGCTGGTCGTCTCGTGGGACAAGAATCCGACGGAAGAGGCGCGGCGGCACAACGAGGCGAACTGGAAGGTCGTGCTCGAGGGCCTGAAGAAGCTCCTCGAGGAATGCTAGGATCGAGGCTTGTCCACTCCAACGCGTGCGCTGCTCGTCACGAGCGTGATCCTCTGCCTGGCCGGCTGCAGCTCGCCGGCGGGCAATCCAAAGGTTCCGGCCGGCGCGAAGAGCTCCGGCGGCCTGCACGGCGTCATCGAAACCGACAAGGGTCCGATCGAGATCGAGTTCTTCGCTCAAGACTCGCCGAAGGCCGTCGAGAACTTCCGGCTGCTCGCCGAGCACGGCTACTACGACGGCGTGACGTTCCATCGCATCGTGAAGGGCTTCATGATCCAGGGCGGCGATCCGCAGGGCGACGGCAGGGGCGGTGAGAGCGCCTGGGGCGGCGAGTTCGACGATGAGATCAATCCGGACTCGGCGCTGTATCGGGGCGGCTATCGCCGCGGACTGCTGGCCATGGCCAATCATGGAGCGAACACGAACGGCAGTCAGTTCTTCATCATGCACCACGACTATCAGCTGCCGCCGGCCTATGTGATCTTCGCCCGGGTCACCAACGGCTTGGATGTCGTCGATGCGCTCGCAGAGACGCCGACGCGCATGGGCGAAGACCGCAACATGAGCCAGCCGCTCACGCCGCCGGTCATCAGAAAGATCACGATCAAGCCCTGATGGTCAGAGTCCGATGCGGACGCCGAAGCCCTTGCTGAGCGCTTGCGGACCCAGTTTCACGTGCACGACGCCGCGCCGATCCGACGAGTCGTAGTACCAGCCTTCCTTCGCGGCGTCAAAGTCTGACCTGAGTTTGTCGAGAGCCTGGCGACCTTGACCGGTCATGGCGATTTCGCCGAGCGTCCGGCCGCCGATCGTCACGTTGACGGGCTTGCGCGCAATGTGCGCGTCCAGCAGGTACGCGCGGCTGCCAGGCATGCCGTCGTACTGGCCGGACACGGGTGAGAGGTTGATCGTGATCTCGTCGCCAGACGCATCGGGCACCGCCGGCGCCACGACGTCGATCGTCGTTCGCGCGAATGCGCCGCCGCGGTACTTCTGGGTCGTCCCATCGTCTTCGTACAGCGTGAACCTGGATTTGCCGGACGGGTACACGTCCAGCGTCACCGGATCCGCCGGCTTCTGGCCGTCGTACAGCATCTCGGGATACATCGGGATGATCGCGCCCGCTTTGACGAAGAGCGGCAGCTTGTCGAGCGGCGCCGCGTAGCCATTGATCGTCGTTGGGCCGTTGAGCTCAGTGCCATCCCAGTAGTCGATCCAGCGGCCGGCGGGCAGGTAGATGTCATCGCGGATCGGCGCGTCCTGGTAGACCGGCGCGACCAGGAGCCACTCGCCCGACATGAACTGATATTGCGTGCGCTTCGACCACGTGGCCGGATCGTCTGGGAACTCGAGGACCATCGCGCGCGCCGTCGGGACGCCCGTGTCGTACGCCTCGCGCGCGTAGGCGTAGAGATAGGGCGTCAGCCGCTGTTTGAGCTTGAGGTACTTCCGGTTGATCGACGTGTACGGCTCGCCGAAGATCCACGGCTGCTTCATGTTGTTGGTCTGCTTCGACCAGCCGCTGATAATCATCCACGCCGGCGTGAACGCTTTCCATTGAAGATCGCGCACCTGCGTCTGCGCGCTGCCGCCGAAGATGCCGTCGACGTCGCCGGTCGCGGCGTTGAAGCCGGACAAGCCGGCGCCGATCACCGTCGGAATGTGGAAGCGGATGTACTCCCAGTTGCCGGACTGGTCGCCCGACCAGATCGTCGCGTACCGCTGCCCGCCGGCCCACGCGCACGTCGTCCAGACGAAGCCGCGCGCGTCGGCGTTCTTCTCGATGCCCTGGTAGGCGTCGCGCATGCCGTTCAGCGCGAACTGGTAGCCGCGCCCGATCCACGCGACGTCGAGCTTCATCACGCGCGAGCCGTAGTCGCGCACCTCCGTGGCGATGCGCTCGAGGCCATTCTCGGTCCAGAGGCCCGTGTGGAAGCCGAGCGGGGCGAGCGTCTGGATCGTCTGCGGCAGGTCGGTGTAGCCGCAGCCGTAGCCGTCGTTCGGCATGATCCACGATCCCGGCATGTCGTTCGCGCGGTAGACCTCGGCGACTCTTTTCACGACGTCGATCGTCTTGCCGGTCTTGTTGTAGCAGTCGGAATCGCCGAAGCCCAGGCCCCAGCGCGGCATCATGAACGGCCGGCCCGTGACCTGCGTGTAGAGATCGAGGATGTGTTTGAGCGACGGCCCGTAGAAGTAGTACGCGTCGAAGCGCGACTCGTCGTGCGACAGCGCGACGGGCGCGAGGAAGTCGTACCGGCCGGGCGCCATCGTGTTGCGGAACACGCCGTAGCCGGCCGTGCTCATGTAGAACGGCGCGGGATTGGGGGTCGCGCCGTCGCTCCAGCCGCGCGTGTTCAACCGGATGTTGATCGAGGTGTCCCGGTGCGAGAAGTAGCCGTTCTGCATCCCGCCGCCGTAGAAGTTCTCGGTGTCGCCGCGCTTGAGCGTCTGGACCGTCGACGGCCCGTACGTCAGCGGCTTGGTCTCCTGCCAGATGACGATCGTGTTGGTCTTGTCGAACAGGGCCAGGTGCAGCGGCCGCTTGTAGACGCGCAGGACGACGGCGGCGCTCTCGAGCCGGTAGTAGTCGCCGGCGTCGCGCGAGGCCACGGCGATCGGCGCGCCTTTCCAGACGACCATCTGCGCGTCGGCCGCGTTGGGCTGCGCGTCGGCGAACTGGCCGTCGGGCCCGAGCCAGACGCGGAAGAGATCGTCGCGATAGAAGATGACCCGCAGCTGATCCGGTCCGGCGCCGACCGTCGTGACATCGTCCTTGACGTCGAAGGCGGTGACATCGCCGAGCGTGATGCTGCGCGCGCGTGGAGGCGGGGTACCGCCGCGGCCCTGGTCCCGAGGCGCGGCGGCGAGCAGCGCGGTGCCGAGCGCCGCGCCCACCAGGGCGATCCTGAACGACTGCGTGAGGATGGACATATCAGAACTGGTAGGCAATCGAGTAGATGAGCGCGGCGGTGCGGATCTCGATCGTCGTCGTGACGACCTCTCCGGTCACCAGGTCGCGCACGAGGGCCTGAGTCGAGGTCCCGCGCCGGATGTTCACCCCCGCGGCAAACTGCAGCTTGCTCCACTCGCCGCTGAGCCCGATCGTCCAGCCGTACAAGTCGACCTGGTCGAACACCGCGTCGTCCGGGCCGACCGGGGAGAGGTCGGTGGTGAAGCCCGCGTGCAGCAGATAGGACCGGTTCGGCGAAAACCGATAGTGCCCGCCCACGTTGACGTTCGCGAATGCCCGGGCGCTCGTGGTCGCGCCGGGAAAGGGGCGTGACTGGATCGTCGGCGGCGTGCCCTGGCCGGAGTCTGCGTAGACGAAGACCGACTGGTCGCTCGCGAGCAGCAAGTAGTCTGAGATGCTCGTGAACGCCTGCACGTCGACCTCCGCTTGCGCCCGCTTGCCGACGTAGCCGACGCCGCCTTGGAACTCCCACGGCATCTTGTAGGTAAAGCTCGCATCGCTGTCGAAGAACGACAGCCCGACCGACGCGGCGCCGCTCTGCAGCGTGCCGTCGATCGAGTACTCGCCCGAGTGATGGAGCGTCATCGCCGGTGTGCGGACGACGAGGCCGAGGCGCCAGGCCGCGGAGGGATCGAACTGGACCCCCAGAATGGGCCGGAGCTGCACGGCGTCGCCAGACCGCCGGGTGCTGAGCAGCTCGGTCTGCAGACCCGTCGCGCTGCCGATGCGATTGCTCACGGTGTCCACGAGGCGGAGTGATGTCAGCGAAAACGCGAGGCCCCCGCCGAGGCGCCAGCGGTCGCGCTCGCACCCTGCGCCGAGGCCGAGGTACCGCTTGGAAAAGTCGGCGTCGGCCGAGTATCCGAAGCGCGCGCCGCTGGCGGCCGACCCGCTGAGGATCTGCGAGTTCGTCTCCTGCTCCCACGAATTCGTGGTCAGCACCGCGACGCCGAGCGTGCATCGGGCGCTGGCCCGCAGCACGAACCCGACGAGGTTGGGGAGCTGCTGCAGCGCACTGCCGCTGTCTGGCAGCGCCGCCGGCGCGACCGTCGTGAACTGGTAGAGTCCGGCGTTGCCGCTGAGCTGGGCGGTCTTCGCGCGCGACAGGCCCGCCGGGTTGAACCACGCCGCCGACGGGTCGTCGACCCGGGCCACGTACGCACCAGTCTCCAGGCCGCCGTACGGTCCGATCGGCACGCCGTTCACGTTCGGCACCACCGGATTGGCCGGCGGCGTCAGCAGACCCTCGCCCTGCTGCGCGGCGGCGGGCGGCGCACCGAGGATGGCGATCGCGACCGGGAGCGCGCGAAGGCACGCGCGCATTACTTGACCGCCGCGATGCACTCAACCTCCACGTGCGCGCCGAGCGCGAGGCCGTTCGCACCGAAGGCGGACCGCGCGGGCTTCGGGCCCGGGAAATACGTCGCGTAGATCTCGTTGAACTTCGGCCAGTCCTTCATGTCGGCCAGCATGACCGTGCACTTGACGACCTGATTCATCGACGATCCGCCCTTCTGGACGATCGCCTTGATGTTGTCGAGCGCCTGGCGCGCCTCGGGCTCGACGCCGCCGGGCACGAGCACCGGCGCGCCGTTTTCGACGCGCGAGCCGATCTGCCCGGACACGAAAAGCACGTTGCCCGTGCGCACGGCCGACGAGAACGGATACGGCCACGGCTCGACCATGTTGATGTACTGCGGATCGGGCCGAGGCTGGGCCTGCGCAGCCGTGCGCGTCGCCCAGGCGACGACGGCCGCTGTGGTCACCGCGGCGCAGGTGATTGGGATCAACATCGCGATCGTCCGTCGTGTCATGGCCTCAGCCTCTCTGCGTCATGCGCATTGACGCCCTGCCTCATTTCTTGATCGGCAGGTCGTCCCGGTTGCCCCACTCGTCCCACGCCCCGTAGTAGTTGCGGAGCTTGTCATAGCCGATGAGCGACAGCACGAACAGATCGTGCGACGCCCGCATCCCCACCTGGCAGTACGCGATGACCTCGTGTTCGGGCCGGATCCCGCGGTCGCGGTAGACCCGGGCGAGGTCGTCGGCGGGCTTGAAGGTCTTGAGATCCGGATCGAGGGCATCCTCCCAGTAGACCGGGATCGACGACGGCACCGCGCCGCCGCGCTTGATGCCGCGCAGGTCGCGCCCTTCGATCTCCGCGGTCGTGCGCGCGTCGACGATCTTCACCTGCGGGTTCGTGATGGCCGCAAGGACGTCCGTTGCCGTCGCAATCCACCGTGGCTGCGGCCGCGCCGTGAATCGTCCGGCCGTCACCGTCGGCACCTCCGCCGTCGTCGGTCGCGCCTCCCTCGTCCACGCGACCCAGCCGCCGTCGAGCAGCGCGACGTTGGGATGACCGAAGTAGCTGAGGATCCACCACAGCCGCGCGGCGTAGATCCCGCCGCGGTCGTCGTACGCGATCACGCGGGTCGTGTCCGAGATGCCCAGCTGGCCCATGAGCCTCTCGAAATCCTGCGTGCTCGGGACGAACGTGGGCGCGTTCGTCGCGTCGCGAATAGCGGCGTTGTCGAGGTGCACGGCGCCCGGGATGTGCGACTGCGCGTATCCGCTCGCGCGCAGATCGACGATGCGAATCGCAGGAGCGCTCGTGTGCGCCGCGAGCCAGGCCGTATCGACCAGCTGATCGGGGTGCGCGTACGGACGAGTGGCGGGCGCTTGGGCGACGCGCCCCGTGGCGCCGAACGTGACCGCCATCAGGCATATGGCTGCTGCGCGAGGGGACATGGTGCCCGTCGGCGGAAGAATAGCATCGAAGGCCGAGACCGGCGTCTCGACAAAACGCCGGCGGCCGTCGGATTCTTCCCCAGGTGTCGCGCGTTATCGCGCAGTGGCGCGCGTCCCCGGGCAACGTCGCGGGTCGGGCGGCCGCGCATGGGCGCGGCATGGAGGTTGCAGAAACCTCTGCGGGGCGATCGATGGCTGGCAGAAGGAACCGTGCGACCGGCGTCATCGTTGTCGCTGTCGCGCTCGTCTGTGCAGCACCGCTGGCGGGTTGGGGCGAGTTGCTGCCTCCCGCCGCCTCAGGGCCTGCGCCCATCTGCTCCAGGCAGCCGGCTGCACCCGTCGAACGCTCGTATGCAGTGAGTGGGCGGGTCCGTCTGCTGTTCTTCTGGACCGGCCGCCGCGAAGTCGGCAACGCGCGCATCAACTGGACGAGCGCCGCTGACGGCGCGTGCGGGTTGACGCTCCTCATCGGCACGGATCCGGATCGCGCACCGGGCCACCTGAATCGCTGGGGCTACGTCGCGGAGTCGACCGCGGGCGGCACAACGACCGTGCTGGGCGTGATGACGCAATCCGACGAACAGACGGTCGA
>Ga0335084_10000946_pt1 | contig 26143 bp, 24 predicted proteins | sample Lox_Sample_44_FD_206721 | JGI IMG/M metagenome (GOLD analysis project Ga0335084, IMG submission 206721) | Soil microbial communities from Loxahatchee National Wildlife Refuge, Florida, United States - Lox_Sample_4.4 | ecosystem: Environmental > Terrestrial > Soil > Wetlands | place: USA... | reverse complement strand
TAAGGAACCGGGCCATGGTTCATCGTCGGACGCCATCCCGCCGGCCCTGCGCCCGGAGCTTCTGGCCCCGGGCCCTGCTGCTCGCGCTGCTGATCACCGCCGGTTTCATGCTGGGCGGCAAGATCGCCATCGCGGCGGCCGACAATGGCGGCTTCGTCGCCGGCGTCGAGGATCTGCCCCTGATGCCGGGACTGACCGAGCTCTCGGGCTCCGGTTATGCCTTCGGCTCCTCCAATGGCCGCATCGTCGAGGCTTACGCCACCGGCGACGTCAGTCAGCAGCAGGTTCTCGACTTCTACAGCACGACCCTGCCGCAGCTGGGTTGGGAAGCGGCCACGAACCACAGCTATCGCCGGCAGGGCGAACGCCTCGCGATCGAGTTCGTCAAGGGCACGGGCCCCTTGACCGTCCATTTCACCGTCACACCGGAATAACTCCGCAGCGGGAGCGGCGATGCCGCGCCCATCCACAACCATCCGTCCCGTTTGGGGGAAGGAAAGATCATGGGCTATCAGAACATCATCGTCGAAAAGAAGGGACGCGTGGGCGTCGTCACGCTGAACCGGCCCAAGGCCCTGAATGCGCTCTGCGACGCCTTGGTCCAGGAGCTGGGTCTTGCGCTCGACGACTTCGAGGCCGACGCCCATATCGGCGCGATCGTCATCACCGGCAGCGAGAAGGCCTTCGCCGCCGGTGCCGACATCAAGGAAATGAAGGATCGCGGTTTCGTCGATGTCTATCTGTCCGATTTCATCACCAAAGGTTGGGAGAGGGTGGCACAATGCCGCAAGCCGGTGATCGCTGCGGTCGCGGGTTATGCGCTGGGCGGCGGTTGCGAGCTGGCGATGATGTGCGATGTCGTCCTCGCCGCGGAAACCGCCAAGTTTGGCCAGCCGGAGATCACCTTGGGCGTTCTGCCCGGCGCCGGCGGAACGCAGCGTCTGACAAGATTGGTCGGCAAGGCCAAGGCCATGGAGATGTGCCTCTCCGGCCGGATGATGGATGCGGCCGAAGCGGAACGGTCCGGCCTGGTCAGCCGCGTGCTGCCGGCCGAGCAGTTGCTGGACGAGGCAATGAAGCTGGCCGATCGCATCGCCTCGATGTCCACGCCCGTCGTGATGATGGTGAAGGAGTCGGTCAACCGCGCTTACGAGACCACGCTGGCGGAGGGCCTGCGGTTCGAGCGCCGACTGTTCCACGCGGCCTTCGCCACCGAGGATCAGAAGGAAGGCATGGCGGCGTTCGTCGAGAAGCGCCAGCCCGACTTCAAGGACCGGTGAATCCAAAGCTAAGAAACCGTTGCGGGACGCCCTTTTTTCAGGCCACCCGCCAGCCTTGACGGGGCTAGGGCGCGGGGGCTATAACCCGCCGCCCCCGGGTATGAGGGGGAGCCCCTTCCCGCATCTGAGAGAGCAGGCATATGGCCCAGCACAAGTCGGCGAAGAAGCGCATCCGCCAGACCGAACGACGCACGGCCGTCAACCGCGCGCGTGTGAGCCGTGTGCGCAACTTCATCAAGAAGCTCGAAACCGCAATCGCCAGCGGCGACAAGTCCGCCGCGCAGGCCGCGTTCAAGGAAGCCCAGCCGGAGATTCAGCGCGGCGTTCGCACCGGTGCGCTTCAGCGCAACACCGCGGCCCGGAAGCTGTCGCGTCTCAGCGCGCGCATCAAGGCGCTCTGAACCATCTATCGTGTTGACGGCGGCGCGCGCCACCATCGGTGGCGCGCGTTGTCATTTGGCGCCGCTTCCTGCGTTCTTGTCTGCCGCATCGCAAGACTGAAATCGTATCAATGACGGGATTGGTCGCGATTGCGGCGCGCGGGCGAGGCCGCACGTTCTCCTGCTTGCCCTGCGTCACAATTCAAGTGACGTCTTCAGTTCGATGCGGAAGTCGAGCCGACCTGCAACGCAAGATATTTTTTTCTCGCGTCACCTATCGGACATATTGCGTGGCTCATACCCACTGAGTAGAGTCGGCGCCCGGTGGTCGACGGGGAGGCTCAGCGGGTTCGAGCGTGCGGGAAAAAAAATTTCAGACTGCACATCGACACTCGGCAAATCGAACGATCCTCTAGCGCGCAAATTACAAAAACGCGAGGAGAGTTCGGGTCGGATCCACTGTTCGGTTTCGGGACGCCGTTCCGCTCGATCCTGGCGGAGAGGGGTTCGTGCTTTCGGTGACTCTGGCGCTTCAGGGGAGCGTCGGGAAGGTCGGGGCGACACGAAGATGAGCTACGCCGGAGACGTCTCCCCATCGCAAGCATGGCAGATGTTGAGCCAGGACGCGGCGGCGCGCCTGGTCGATGTGCGCACGCGTCCGGAGTGGAGCTTCGTCGGGGTGCCGGATCTGGCGGGTCTGGGGAAGAAGACGATGCTCCTATCATGGCAGGATTATCCCGCCATGCAGGTCAATCCCGGCTTCGCCGCCGAGATCGCCAAGGCCGTTCCCGACAAGAATGCGCCGATTCTGTTTCTGTGCCGGAGCGGCGCCCGTTCGAAGGCAGCCGCCATGGCCCTGACGGCCATGGGCTACAGCCATTGCTACAATGTCAGCGAAGGGTTCGAGGGGGCCCTCGACGCTGAGCGCCATCGCGGTCGAGCCGGCGGCTGGAAGGCCGCAGGCCTGCCCTGGGTGCAGGAATGAGGACGGTTCTGAGTGGGGGCAGCATGAAGGCCAGCGGGCTCGATAGCCAGCTCAATGCGAAATGGGCGCGGGTGCGGGGAAGGCTGCGCTCGGAATATGGCGAGCAGGCCTATCGCAGCTGGCTGAAGCCGCTGACCCTGGTGGGGCACGCCAATGGCGAGTTCCGGATCGCGGTGCCGACCCGCTTCATTCGCGACTGGGTGGTGCAGCATTACTCCGACCGGCTGCGCCAGCTCCTGGCGGGCGAGGTGAGCGAGTTCAAGGCCGTCGAGATCGTGGTTGATAGCGCCAAGGCGCCGGCCGATGCCGAAGCCAGTCAGCCCGTCTATGTCCAGGCCGCACCCGCGGCGGCCGCGGAGGCGCCCTCGCCGTCGCCGGGGGCGGACGATGTCGGCGCACCCCTCGATCCGCGCTTCACCTTCGAGAATTTCGTCGTCGGCAAGTCGAACGAGCTGGCCTATGCCGCCGCCCGGCGCGTCGCCGAGAGCAAGACCGTGCCCTTCAACCCGCTCTTCCTCTACGGCGGCGTCGGGCTCGGCAAGACCCACCTCATGCACGCTATCGCTTGGCACATCAAGAAGGCCCAACCCGAGCGCCGCGTGATCTATCTCTCGGCCGAGAAGTTCATGTACCAGTTCATCCGGGCGCTCCGGCACAAGAACACCATGGCCTTCAAGGAGCAGTTCCGCTCGGTCGACGTGCTGATGATCGACGACGTGCAATTCATCAGCGGCAAGGATTCGACGCAGGAAGAGTTCTTCCACACTTTCAACGCGCTGGTGGACCAGAACCGTCAGGTGGTGATCTCGGCCGACAAGTCGCCCTCGGATCTCGAGGGCCTCGAGGAGCGGATGCGCTCCCGCCTCGGCTGGGGCCTCGTCGCCGACATCCACCCCACCACCTACGAGCTCCGGCTCGGCATCCTGCAGAACAAGGGCGAGCAGCTGGGTGCGGAGATTCCGCCCAAGGTGCTGGAATTCCTCGCCCACAAGATCCTGTCGAACGTGCGCGAGCTCGAGGGTGCCCTCAACCGCATCGTCGCCCATGCCACCCTGGTCGGGCGTCCGGTGACGCTCGAAACCACGCAGGAAGTCTTGCACGATCTGCTGCGCGCCAACGACCGGCGCGTCACGATCGAGGAGATCCAGCGCAAGGTGGCCGAGCATTTCAACATCAAGATCTCCGAGATGCAGTCGGCCCGGCGCGCGCGCGCCGTGGCCCGGCCGCGCCAGGTCGCCATGTACCTCGCCAAGCAGCTGACCTCGCGCTCGCTGCCCGAGATCGGCCGCAAGTTCGGTGGGCGCGACCACACCACGGTCATGCATGCGGTGCGCAAGGTGGAGGAGCTGCGCTCGACCGACTCCTCCTTCTCCGAGGATGTCGACCTCTTGCGCCGGATGCTCGAGGCCTGAGCGGGGCCGGCCGGCCGACCCCATCTCGCGACTCCGAGGCCTGAAACCGGCGGTTTGGGCCGATCTTCGACCGTACCCGGCATCCGGCGGTTGCGGCCCTTGCCGGGGCTCCCGCGCGAGGCCCTGAAATCAGGCCCTTTTTCGGCCCGACTCGGGGCCTGTGAAAACGGGGAAATCGCTTCCCAAAACAAGGGCTTGTGATAATATGTCGGACCGTCCTGCCGCGCCTGCGGCGAGGCCCGGCCCGGGGGCTCCCAACCCGTTCGCGCCGGCCCGCCCCGAAGTCTCATTTCCGGCCGTTGCCGGACGGCCAGAAGAACAACGGCGCAACCGGAAATCCCAAGAAACAAGCCATGAAACTGACCATCGAACGTGGTGCCCTTCTCCGGTCCCTCGGCCATGTGCAGAGCGTCGTCGAACGGCGCAACACCATCCCGATCCTCTCGAACATCCTGATCGAGGGGGCCAAGGACGCGCTGCATATGACCGCGACCGACATGGACCTCAGCATCGTCGAGCGCACGCCGGCCTCGGTCGGCCAGGGCGGCGCCACCACGGTCCCGGCCCATACCCTCTACGACATCGTCCGCAAGCTGCCGGAAGGCGCGCAGGTCGAGATCGACGGCGCCACCGATGCGGGCCAGCTGGGCCTGCGCGCGGGCCGTGCCCGCTTTACCTTGGCGACCCTGCCGCGCGAGGACTTCCCGGCGGTCAATGTCGGCGACCTGCCGCACCGCTTCCATATCCCGGCCGAGGAGATGCGCACCCTCATCGATCGCACCAGCTTCGCGATCTCGACCGAGGAGACACGCTATTACCTGAACGGCATTTATCTGCATGCCCATGCCCAGGGCAAAAGCAAGTCCTTGCGCGCGGTCGCGACCGACGGGCACCGCCTGGCGCGGGTCGAGCTGGGGCTGCCGGCGGGTGCGGCTGACATGCCGGGCGTGATCGTGCCGCGCAAGGCCGTGGCCGAGCTGCGCAAGCTGATCGAGGAGATCGACGGCGCGGTCGAGGTGGCGCTGTCGGAGACGCGCATCAGCTTCGCCTTCGCCGACGTGCTCCTCACCTCCAAGCTGATCGATGGCAGCTTCCCCGACTATCACCGCGTGATCCCGACCGGCAACGACAAGCTGCTCACGGTCGATCGCAAGGGCTTCATGGAGGCGGTCGACCTGGTCGCCACCATCTCGAGCGAGAAGTCGCGCGCTGTGAAGCTGGCGCTGAAGGAAGGCCATCTCACGCTCTCGGCCTCGAGCCCCGAGAACGGCACGGCGACCGAGGAACTGGAGGCCGCCTATGCGGGCCAGCCGATCGAGATCGGCTTCAATTCGCGCTACCTGATCGACATCCTGCGCCAGATCCAGGGCGACAATGCGGAGATCGCGCTGGCCGATGCCGCCTCGCCCACGCTCATGAAGGATCCGGCCAATGGCACGGCGCTCTATGTGCTGATGCCGATGCGCGTCTGAGCCATGGTTCCGCGAGGCAAAAGACCCTGACTGCGCTGGCCAAAACCGATCCGACCGCCATCGCGAGGCCGCGCGCGGCCCGGCCGGCGGCGGCGCATCTGACCCGCGTCGCGCTGGCCGAGTTCCGCTGCTATCGCGAGGCAGCCCTCGATGTCGATGCGCGGCCCGTGGTGCTGGCCGGGCCCAATGGTGCCGGCAAGACCAACCTGCTCGAGGCGATCTCGTTCCTGGCGCCGGGCCGGGGCCTGCGCCGCGCCCGGTTGGCGGAGATCGAGCGTCGTCCCTTGGGGCCCGCAGCCGCGGCGCCCGGGCCCTGGGCCGTGGCGGCGCGGTTGACGACGGGTGCCGGCCCCGAGACCGAGATCGGCACGGGCCGCGATCCCGCCGCGCCCGAAGGTGCCGCGGAGCGCCGGGTGGTGAAGATCGACGGCGCCTTCCAGAAGAGCCAGGCGGCGCTGGCCGAGCGGCTGGCGCTGGTCTGGCTGACGCCCCAGATGGATCGGTTGTTTCTCGACGGGGCAGGCGATCGCCGCCGTTTTCTCGACCGGCTGGTTTATGGCTTCGATCCCACCCATGCGGCCCGCGTCTCGGCCTATGAGCAGGCCTTGCGCGAGCGCGCAAGGCTCCTGACCGGTGGCGCCTGGTCCGGACAAGGCGCCTGGCTCGACGGGCTCGAGGCGCAGATGGCCGAGATCGGCATCGCCGTGGCGGCGGCCCGGCGCGATCTGCTGCTGCGGCTTCGCGCGGCGGCGGCCGACGGCTTCGGTCCCTTCCCTGGTGCTGCGATCGCGCTGCGCGGCTCGGTCGACGAGACCCTGGCCGCCATGCCGGCGCTGGCGGCCGAGGACGCGCTCAAGGCCCGTCTTGCCGAAACGCGGGCCCTCGATGCGCAAAGCGGCGGGGCATCGGTCGGACCGCATAAGAGCGATCTGGCGGTCACCCATCTCGGCCGCGGCCGGCCCGCGGCCGACTGCTCGACCGGCGAGCAGAAGGCGCTGCTGCTGGCGATCGTCCTGGCCTATGCGCGCGCGCTGACCGAAGCTCGCGGCAGCGTGCCGCTGATCCTGCTTGACGAGGTCGCGGCCCATCTCGATCGCGTCCGTCGCCAGGCGCTGTTCGAGGCGATCCTGGAGACCGGCGCGCAAGCCTGGCTCACCGGAACCGATCTCGAGATTTTTGCCGAGCTGGGCGATGCCGCCCGGTTCGTCGCGGTCGAGGAGGGGCGCTTGCGGCCCCTGTCGAGCGCGCCTTGATGTGGTGACGATCCCCGAGACCGGGGCGCGCCCCTTGATTTCCCTTGGCTCCCGCGCCCGCTCGAACCCGCGATGATGCATTGAAAGACCCGAAGACCATGACCCCAGAAGCCACCCAGAAAGCCAACCCGAGCCCCGAGATCCCGTCGGCCGTCTATGACGCCGATTCCATCAAGGTGCTGAAGGGCCTCGATGCCGTGCGCAAGCGGCCGGGCATGTATATCGGCGATACCGATGATGGGTCGGGCCTGCATCACATGGTCTATGAGGTGGTGGACAACGCCATCGACGAGGCGCTGGCCGGCTATTGCGACCGGATCGTGGTGACGCTCAACGGCGACGGCTCGGTCACGGTCTCGGACAATGGTCGCGGCATTCCGGTCGACATCCACAAGGAAGAGGGCGTCTCGGCGGCCGAGGTCATCATGACCCAGCTCCACGCCGGCGGAAAGTTCGACCAGAACTCCTACAAGGTCGCGGGCGGCCTCCATGGCGTAGGCGTGTCGGTGGTGAACGCGCTCTCCTCGGTGCTCGACCTGCGGATCTGGCGCGACGGCAAGGAACACTACATGCGCTTCCGCGACGGCGATCCGGAGGCGCCGCTGGCGGTCGTCGGCGAGGCCAAGGGCAAGCGCGGCACCGAGATCACCTTCACCCCGTCGAGCCAGACCTTCACCAAGACGGTCTTTGACATCGCCACGCTCGAGCATCGTCTGCGCGAGCTGGCCTTCCTCAATTCCGGCGTCAGGCTGACGCTGGTCGATGCGCGCGGCGTGGAGCCCAAGACGGTCGAACTCCATTACGAGGGCGGCATCGAGGCCTTCGTCCATTATCTCGACCGCAGCAAGACGGCGCTCCACACGCCCGCGATCGTGATGAAGGGCGAGCGCGAGGGCATCACGGTCGAAGCGGCCATGGAGTGGACCGACAGCTATCACGAGACCATGCTCTGCTTCACCAACAACATCCCGCAGCGCGACGGCGGCACGCATCTGGCGGGCTTCCGCGGGGCGCTTACGCGCCAGATCAACCAATATGCGGGCGACAGCGGCATCGCCAAGAAGGAGAAGGTGGCGCTCTCGGGCGAGGACGCGCGCGAGGGCCTCACTTGCGTCCTCTCGGTCAAGGTGCCCGACCCGAAATTCTCTTCCCAGACCAAGGACAAGCTGGTCTCCTCCGAGGTCCGGCCGGTGGTCGAGAGCATCATCAACGAGCGTCTGAACCAGTGGTTCGAGGAGCATCCGGGCGAGGCCAAGCGCATCGTCGCCAAGGTGGTCGAGGCCGCGGCCGCGCGCGAAGCGGCCAGGAAGGCGCGCGAGCTGACGCGGCGGAAAGGTGCCCTCGACATGGCGTCGCTCCCGGGCAAGCTCGCCGACTGCCAGGAGCGCGATCCGGCGCTGGCCGAGCTCTTCATCGTCGAGGGCGATTCGGCCGGCGGCTCGGCCAAGCAGGGCCGCAACCGAAAGTCCCAGGCGATCCTCCCCTTGCGCGGCAAGATCCTCAATGTCGAGCGCGCGCGCTTCGACAAGATGCTGGGCTCGCAGGAGATCGGCACGCTGATCGCGGCCTTGGGCACCGGCATCGGCAGCGAAGAGTTCGATATCGCGAAGATCCGCTACCACAAGATCATCATCATGACCGACGCGGATGTGGACGGCTCGCATATCCGCACGCTGCTCTTGACCTTCTTCTACCGGCAAATGCCCGAGCTTGTGGAGAAGGGTTATCTCTACATCGCCCAGCCGCCGCTCTATCGCGCCAAGCGCGGTCAGTCTCAGCGCTACTTGAAGGACGATCGCGAGCTCGAGACCTATCTGATCGATGCCGGCATCGAGGGCACGGTCTTGAAGCTCGCCGACGGCGCCCAGATCGGCGGCAGCGACCTGCGCGAGCGGGTCGAGCGCGCCGGCCTCGCCCGCAACCTGATGCAGCCGCTGATCCGGAAGGTCGGCAGCGCACCGGTGGTGGAGCAGGCGGCGATCGTGGGCGCGCTCAACCCGCAACTCATCCCCGACCAGGCGATGGCGGCCCAGGCGGCAACGGCGATCGCGCATCGGCTCGATGGGCTCTCGCCCGCGGCCCAGCGCGGCTGGGTCGGCAAGGCCGAGCCCGATGGCGGGCTCTCCTTCACGCGGCGCCTGCGCGGCGTGACCGAGTATTACCTGATCGACGGGCCGCTGATCCGCAGTGCCGAGGCCCATCGCCTCGACGCCATGGCGGCCGAGTTCCAGGCGAGCTTCACCAGGCCCGCCCTCCTCATCGCCAAGGACGGCAAGGAGACGCCGATCGCGGGGCCGATCGAGCTGATCGAGACCGTCATGGAGCTGGGCAAGCGTGGCGTCACCATCCAGCGCTACAAGGGGCTGGGCGAGATGAACCCCGACCAGCTCTGGGAGACCACGCTCGATCCCAACAGCCGCGCCATGTTGCAGGTCAAGGTCAGCCATGTGGACGAGGCCGAGGAGGTGTTCTCGACCCTGATGGGCGACCTGGTCGAGCCGCGCCGCGACTTCATCCAGCAGAACGCGCTCTCGGTCGCGAACCTGGACGTGTAGGCCCCTTGTCGTCGGAGCGATCGGCCGCCGGCCCGCGCGCGAACCTCGCCAAGGCGATCTTCGATCTTGCTTACGTCAAGGGGCGGTTCCGGCTGCGATCGGGGGCCGTCGCCTCCGAATATTTCGACAAGTACCGTTTCGAGGCCGATCCACGCGTCCTGAAGCAGATCGCCGAGCAATTGGCGGATTTGGTGCCCGATGGCATTGACGCGCTCGCGGGCCTCGAAATGGGCGGCATTCCGATCGCCACGATGCTATCGCAAGCGACCGGGCTGCCCGCCCTCTTCATCCGCAAGAAGGCCAAGGACTACGGCACCTGCCAATTCGCGGAAGGCGGGGAAGTTCGTGGTCGCAAGCTGCTGATCGTGGAGGACGTTGTAACTTCGGGAGGTCAGATCGTCGAATCCGTCAAGGCTCTACGCGGCGAAGGCGCCCTCGTCGATCAGGTCGTGTGTGTGATCGACCGCGAGTCCGGCGGCCTCGAAAACTTGCGGAAGGAGGGCCTGACGCTGCACGCGCTGTTCACGATGTCGGCGCTCAAGACGTCGTCTGGCGCTCCGGCATAGCGGAATGCCGCCATTCTGTCGGATGCGATGGCGTCCAGGCGTTGACGAAAATCAATGACCGCGATGACTCCCGGCGTCAGGTTGCTTCAAGCTAGAACGGATTGATCCTCAAAATGGCATGATGGCCTGAGAGATCGCCCCCAGGTAGCGATGCTTCAACACGGCCGCCTCCACGAAGAATCCGGCCATCGCCAGGCGCCGCCCTTGGCGATCGGCGCCTTCGCCCAGTCGATGCGGCTGCTGGGAACCCGGCGCTTCGGCACCTTCTGCTTCGCCAGCCTGCTCTCCAATCTCGGCACCTGGGCGCAGCAAGTGGCCGAGCCCTGGCTGCTGCTGACGCTGGGCGCCTCCTCCTTCCTCATCGGCCTCGATTCCTTCGCCATGGCCGCACCGGTCTGGATCCTGACGCTGGTCGGAGGCCTGCTGGCGGATCGGAGCGACCGCCGCCACGTGATCGCGACCTGCCAGTCGATCCAGATGCTCTGTCCCCTGCTGCTGGTCGTCCTGCTTCTGACCGGCGGCGTGCAGCCCTGGCTCGTGATCGCTCTGTCGGCGGTCGTGGGCATCACCGACGCTTTATCGATGCCGTCCTTCACCTCAATCGTCCCCTCCATCGTCGACCGCAACCAGATCCCGGCCGCCCTCGCCCTGAACGCGACCCAATTCAATCTCTCGCGGGTGCTGGGCCCGGCGCTGGCCGGCGTCATCATGGCGAGCGTGGGCGCGGTGGGATGCTTCGCGCTGAACACCGCGTCCTATCTGCCCTTCATCTGGGTCGCGCTCTGGATCCTGCCGCGAGGGAAGCCTGCCGCCGAGGAGAACGGGTCCGAGCATCGCCCGCTCCTCGACGGCTTGCGGCATGTCCTTCTGACGCCGAGCTTGCGCGGCGCCTTGCTGACGGTGCTGCTGACGAGCGCCCTGTGCGGGCCCCTCATCGTCTTCGTGCCGGTGCTGGTCAAGACCGTCCTTCAGGGCGATGTCGGCCATTTCAGCGCCGCGGTGAGTGCCTTCGGCATCGGCGGCCTCTTGGGCGCCGTTGCGCTCCTCGGCGTTGAGGGGGGTCGCGACCGCCGGCGGATCAGCTCCCGGCTTGCCGCCGGCTACGGCCTGGTCGTCGCGCTCACCGCGGTCAATCCCTGGTTCTGGGCCTTGCCGGCGCTGCTGGCGCTGGCGGGCTTCGCCATGACCGTCAGCAATACGTCGGCCAATTCGCTGCTGCAGGCGACGTCGCTGCCGCAATTGCGGGGGCGGACCGTCAGCCTCTATATGTTGGCAATGCGCGGGGGCCTTGCGATCGGCAGCCTGCTGACGGGGCTGTCCGTGGATCTGCTGGGCGTGCGTGACGCTCTGCTGATCAACGGCGTTGTCGCCGTCGCGGCGCAATTGGCGGTGGGGCATTTTTGGGTTCGCGCTTCGCCCGGCGGGACCGCCGCGCAGAAGTTGTAGCGCCTGTGCCAAGGGGCGGAGCCGCTCGTCCTTCGGCGGTTCGGGACCGAGAGGCAAGCCATGAATGGCGCGAAGCCGTGAAGCGCGTTCGAAGGCGCACCCAAGGCTGGTTCAATCCCGCGTCTCGGCCTGTTCCTTGATGAAGCGCTCGAGATCGGCGATCGGGCTGGGATCGTCATAGATCGCCGCGCGGCGCTTCTCGATCTCCTGGCGCAGATGGCGCCGGCGCTCCGGGTCCCGCCCCAGCGCCACCGCGAGATCGACATAGCCTTGCGCGTCCGCCGCCACCGTCTCCTCGAGCCCCATCATGCCGAGGAGAGCCAGCGCGTGGCGCCCGCGCATCTCGGGGCCCGGCCAGGTCACGATCGGCAGGCCGCAGGCGGTCGCCTCATGGGCTGTGTTGTTGCCCGACCAGAGGATGCCGTCGAGGAAGACGTCGCAATCGAGATTGAGGCGGAAGAAGCCGGCAGGCAGGAGCGTTCCATGAAACCGCAAATGCCGCTTCGGATCGAGGCCGAGCGCGTCGAATGCGATCGTCAGGCGCCGCTCGAGCCGTTCGATCCGTCCCCGGTTCTCGCCCAGGAAATGGAACTCGGCCGCGGGCAGCTCGGCCGCGATGCGCGCCAAGAGCGCGTCATGCTGCGGCAGATATTTGGAGAGATTCTGAGCGCAGAGGAAATGCACGCGGGTCCGATCGACCGAGCCCTCGCGCGCCGGCGGCGTCGCCTCGAGCTGGCGGGCCAACCGCGCCCAGCTGTAGCAGGAGGCGCTGCCGGAGAGCCGCACCAGCGTCTCGCTGTAATGGCGCTCGCCGTCGGCCGGCTCCATGCGGGCGCTGCTGAGCGCATGGCTGAAGCTCGGCAGCCCCGAGGTGATCGGATGCCCCAGCCCGTTGGCCTGCACCGGCGCCAGGGGCAGCGCCGCCAGCAGCTGCAGCTCCAGCACCATGCCATGGTCGAGAAAGATCAGAAGATCGAGCCGGTCGGCCGCGATCATTTCCACCAGCCGCGCGACGCTCGATTCCTGCCGCCAGTGATCGGCCGCCTGGCGCACCATGTCGGTATAGCCGGCCTCGATCGGGCGGCCGGCGTAATAGACATATTTCTCGAACTCGCGGTTGCTGGCCGTGATCCAGGCGGAATGCGTCTTCCAGATCGAATGCTCGTGGAAATAGGCCGAGACGAAGCCGACCCGCGGCTGCGAGCCGCCGGCGCGGGGGCTGCCGGTCCGCCGCGGCCGTTCCGCCAGCGCCGGCCAGCGCGCCGCCGCGACGCGCGTCAGCACGCCGCCATAGAGCTCCTGTTCGGCGCGGTTCTCGACGCCGCGATAATGCAGATGGAAGTTCGACGTCTCCTGGACCGCGGCCACGGCCTCGTTGATGCGCTCCGGGCTGTCGAGCTTGAGATCGGCCGCGATGGCGCCAATGGCCTCGCGCCAGCGCTGGCGCTCGGGCGCCACATCGGCCTCGCGATCGAGAACCGGGGCCAGCAGATTGGCTGCCATCCAGCGCGTCCGGAAGCTCGCGGGCTTGAGCGCGATCGCGGCTTTGCCCAAGCTCGCCGCCGCCAGAATGTCGCCGCGCTGGGCGGCGATGCGGGCCGCCAGGAGCTCGGCCTCGCCGGCGCCGCCGGGGCGCTTCGCCGCCGCCTGCGCATCCGCAAGGGCCGGCTCGAACTGCTCCAGCCAAAGCCGCGCCCGGGCCCGCCAGAGCAGGGCCTCCGCGCCGCTCTCGCCCGCCTCGATGGCGCGCGTGAACTCGCGCTCGGCGTCGGCATAGCGCGCCTCGATCATCGCGGCCTGACCCAGCATGAGAGACGCCTTGCCGGCGGCGCGGGGCTCGATCCGCATCGCCTCGCGCGCCAGCCGGGCCGCGTCCTCGCTCCGGCTCTGCTGGATCCGGACGCGCGCCAGGCGGAGGATGGTGGCGGTGCGTGTGGGCGCGAGCCGCAGCACCGCTTCATATTCGTCGGCGCCTTCCTCGAGCCGCTCGAGGCAGCAGAGCGCGGTGCCGAGATCCTCGCGTTCGGCGAGGGCTCGCGGATCGATCGCGATCGCGCGCCGGAAACTCGCCGCTGCGTCGGAATAGGCACCTTGCGCCGCTTGAACCCGACCCAGATCGCCGAAGATCGTGATGTTCTGCGGCGCATGGCCCGAGGCTGTCTCGAGCGATGCGATCGCCGCGGCCGCATATCCGCGCTTGAACAGGATGAGGCCTTTGAGATGCAGGGCCGCCGCGTCGCGGGGAGCCGAGCGGAGCCGCGCCTCGACGATCTCGAGCGCCTGCGCCATCTGCCCGGCCGCCAGCGCCTTGCGTGCCGGGTCGAGCGGATCACCGGCCATGGTCGTTCCCGAAGGCGCTCATGACTGCAGAGGCGGTGCCGAAGCCGCCAGCCGCTCGAAATCCTTGCCATCCAGGGTGCAGTAGAGTGCTGTCGGATCCTCGGCCGCGAAGCGTGCGTAATAGCGCCTTGCGGCCTCGTTCGATTTGAGCACCGGCCACCACATGCTGGCCCAGCCGCGGCCGCGGCCGCGCCGGGCGACTTCGCCCATCAGCGCGCTGCCGACGCCCTCGCCGCGCGCCGCCGGCAGGACATAGAGGTCGGAGAGGATGACGTCGATCTCCGCCCCTTGGGTTTCATAGGTCGGCCAGGACATGGCGTAGCCCAGGGCCTCGCCTCGGCGCTCCGCGATCACGATCTCGAAGAACGGGTCGGCGCCGAAGCCGTCGCGCGCCAGCCGGGCCTCGATCTCGGGCGGCGGCGGCTCCTGCATGTCCGCGAACAGGCCGGCGAGGAAGCGGGCCAGGATCGGGACATCGGCGGGGGTGCCCGCGCGCATGGCGATGCCATCGGGAAGAGGACGCCGGCAAAGCCTGTCGAAGCCGGCCTCGTCCACGCCCCAGAGGCTCATCCCGAGATTCTCCACCCCGCCGATCGAGCGGTAGAAGTGGCGCGCCACGGGATTGCTTTCCAGCACGCCCCAATAGGCCAGCTTTGCGCCATAAGCCTTGCCGGCCGCCGCCGCCGCCGCCATCAGGGCCCGTCCGATGCCACGCCCGCGCGCCGTGTTTTCGACAAAAAGATCGAGCACATGGACGCAGCGTTCCAACCGGTCCGTATCGTAGTCCCGCATATGCAGCGCATAGCCCACCGGCCTGCCATCCTGCTCGGCGATGAGCCCCGCAAACATCGCTCCGGGGCCGCAGCCGCGGCGGCGGAATTCCTCCGCTCCGAAGGCCGGCCGGCCAAGGCCCTCATGAGCCGAAAGGGCAGCGCAGAGCCGCGCCACCGTCTCCCCGTCCTGCGGCCCGGCCGCGCGGATATGAACGTCCCGATTCGTCATGACGGGCGCGATCATGCCGGTGGCCATGGCTGCTGGCAATTGCCCCAGTTTCCGGGTCTTTGCGGTCTCGCGCTGGCCCCGGACTCGCGAATCACCTAGAGAGTGATCCCATGGCTGGTCGCGGGAAGAAGAAGGAAGGCGGGCGCAACGCGGGGCGCAAGGGCGGTGGGTCCTGGCGCCAGCGTCACCGGCTGCTGCTGGCGTTCGCCCGATGGGGCCTGGTCGCGACGGTCTGGAGCTTCTTCCTTGGGCTCTGCTTCGTCGGCTGGCTCGCCTACGACCTGCCCGATGTCTCGCGCCTCAACGAGATCGAGCGCCGGCCGAGCGTGACCCTGCTCGCGAGCGACGGCTCGATCCTCGCCACCTATGGCGATCTCTATGGCAAGACGGTGACCTTGGCCGATCTGCCGGGCTATCTGCCCCAGGCGGTGATCGCGACCGAGGACCGGCGCTTCTACAGCCATTTCGGGCTCGACCTGCGCGGCCTCGCGCGCGCGGTCTATGTGAATTTGCGCTCCGGTGCCTGGGTCCAGGGCGGCAGCACCATCACCCAGCAGCTTGCCAAGAACGTCTTCCTCACGCCGGCACGCACCTTGCGCCGCAAGGGCCAGGAGGTGCTGCTGGCGCTCTGGCTCGAGCACAACTTCACCAAGGACCAACTTCTCGCGCTCTATCTCAACCGCGTCTATTTCGGCGCCGGCACCTATGGCGTCGATGCGGCGGCGCGGCGTTATTTCGGCAAGCCGGCCTCGCAGGTGACGCGCTACGAGGCGGCGCTGCTGGCGGGCCTGCTGAAGGCGCCCTCGCGTTACAGCCCCTTCAACGATCGGGACCTGGCGAAGACGCGCGCGCGTCTCGTGCTCGATAACATGGTCGATGCCGGCTACATGACGAAGGACGAGGCCGACAAGGTCGCGGCCGAGGGTTTCGGCCGCGGCACGGCGGCGCGCAGCGGCCCGCTCGGCCAATATTTCGCGGACTGGGTGCTGGACCAGTTGCCCAGCTTCGTCGGCTACGCCGATCGCGATCTGGTCGTCACCACCACGCTCGATCCCGTCCTGCAGCGCCAGGCCGAAGGCAAGCTCGGGGAAATCTTCGCCAAGGACGGGCCGCCGCAGGATGCGAGCGAGGCGGCGCTGGTCTCGATGACGCCCGAGGGCGCGGTCAAGGCGATGGTCGGCGGCCTCGACTATGGCAGCACCCAGTTCAACCGCGCCACTCAGGCCGAGCGCCAGCCGGGCTCGGCCTTCAAGCCGTTCCTGTTCCTGACCGCCTTCGAAAACGGCCTCGATCCGGACAGCCACTTCGCCGACGCGCCGATCTCGATCGGCAAATGGAGGCCCGATAACTACAACGATCGCTATTACGGCGACGTCACCTTACGCGAAGCCTTCGCGCGCTCGCTCAACAGCGTGGCGGCGCAGTTGATTCAGCGGGTGGGGCCCCAGCGCGTGGCCCAGACCGCCGAGCGTCTCGGCATCACCAGCAGGCTTCTGGCGGCGCCGAGCCTGGCGCTGGGCACCAGCGAGGTCAATCTGCTGGAGCTCACGGGCGCCTATGCGGTCTTCGCCAATCGCGGGCAGGGCGTGTGGCCTTACGCCATCGCCGAGGTGCGCGACAACGAGGGCAACCTGCTCTATGCCCGCGAGGGGTCGGGCCCGGGCCGGGTGGTGGCGCCGCGCTATGTGCTCGAGATGCAGGATCTCATGTCGTCGGTGATCGAGTGGGGCACCGGCAAGGCAGCCCAGATCGGACGGCCCGCCGCCGGCAAGACCGGCACCACGCAGGATTATCGCGACGCCTGGTTCGTGGGCTTCACCGCCGAGCTCGTGACCGGCGTGTGGGTCGGGAACGATGACGGCCATCCGATGAAGAAGGTCGCCGGCAGCGGCCTGCCGACGAAGATCTGGCAGGCCTTCATGTCGGCCGCCCTGGAAAAGGAATTGCCACACCCGCTGCCTTGGCCGGGCAGCGATGACGTGCCGCTGGCGGCGGGCGTGCCCGACGGCACGGCCACGACCGCGTCGGACGGGACGAACGCGGACATGACGGTCGCCCCCGATCCCGTCACGGCCGCGAAGGAGACCGGCAATGATTCCTTCGCCGCCTTCATCGAACGGCTGGTGAATCAGAACCAGAACCGGAAGTGACGAGGTGGCGCGACCCGCGCCACCTCGTCATCCCCGCGAAGGCGGGGATCCATGAACACCCATCGTGCAGAACAGAACATCGCCCGTGTTCATGGCCCCCCGCTTTCGCGGGCATGACGGTCACGGCTGCTTCTGCCACGGCCGCACCAGGAGCCAGTAGCCCAGCGGCCCCGCGATGGCGCTGAGCGCCAATGCGGTCACCATCGGCATCTGCGTGCCGTCGGCGGCGTGGCCGATGGCGGCACCCACGAGGGCCGCGATCGACATCTGGATGAATCCCAGGAGCGCCGAGGCCGCCCCGGCCGCGCGCGGGAAGGGACCGATGGCGCCCGCCATCGAGTTCGCCATCACCATGCCGACGCCGAAGAGATAGACCGCCGTCGGTCCGACGATGGCGGCGACCCGGTCGACGCCGGCCCCCGCCAGCGCGACCAAGAGGACCGCGCCTGCGAGCGCCATGGCGCCGCCGCTCGCGATCATGCGGTGGAGGCTCACCTTGCGCGCGAGCTTGCCCGCGAGCGTGGCCCCGGCGATATAGCCCGCCACCACGGCCGCGAAGCAATAGCCATAGGCGTCTGACGGCAGCTTCATCATCCCCATCAGCACGAAGGAGGAGCCCGAGATAAAGCAGAAGATGCCGCTATAGCCGAAGGCCGAGGAGAGGACGTAACCGACATAGCGGCGCTGCCCCGCCAGCATCAGATAGGTCTCGATGATGGTGACGGGCTGTGTCGCCAGCGGATTCTTATGCTGGTTGGTCTCGGGCAGCATCGTCACGGCGCCGACGAGGCCGGTCAGGCCATAGAGCACCAGGACGGCGAAATTGGCGCGCCAGCCGAACCAGGCCTGCAGATAGCCGCCCAGGATCGGTCCCAGCAGGGGTGCGATCGCCATGGCGGCCGCGAGATAGGAAAGCACGCGGGCCGCACCCTCCCGGCCATGGACGTCGCGCACCACGGCGCGGCACAGCACAGGCCCGACGCAGGCGCCCAGCGCCTGGAAGAAACGCGCGCCGATCAGGAACCCGATCGAGGGCGCCAGCATGCAGGCGATGCTGGCGAGGAGATAAAGCCCGAGCCCGGCCAGCAGCACCGGCCTGCGCCCGAACCGGTCGGAGAGCGGGCCATAGATGAGCTGGGAAGCCGCGAGGCCGACCAGGAAGATGCTGAGGGTGAGCTGCACCTCGGCTTCGTCCGCCGAGAAATATTGCATCAGGCTGGGCAGGGACGGCAGATAGAGGTCTGTCGAGATCGGCCCCAGTGCCACCAGCATGGTCAGCAGGACGGTGACGGAAAAGCTGTCGGCGCGGCGCATGATTCAGATACCAGATGTCGGGGATCGGATGTCGGGTGTCGCAAAACGACACTGGCTCCAGGCTTGAAAGTAGAGCGTAGTGATCATACCCACTTGCGCAGCGATGAAACGGAATCAGGAGCCATGACCAAGAAACGGCCCGAGGACCAGACGCCTTTCATGGCGGCGCCCGATTATGGCCGCAGCCTGAAGGGATTCGGCGTCAATCTCCTGGTGCGCGACGTGCCGCGCGCGGTCGCGTTCGCCAAGACGGTGCTGGGTGCCACGCTCGTCTATGGCGACCCCGACTTCGCCGTGCTGCGCCATGGCTCGGGCGGCAATGCGGCCGAATGGATGCTGCATGCCGATCACACCTACAGCTCGCATCCATTGCTGAGCCTGACGGGCGACGGTGCGGTGCGCGGCGTCGGCGTCGAGTTGCGGCTCCATGGCTGCGATCCCGACGCCGCGGTCGCCCGCGCGCAAGGAGCCGGGCACTACGTGATGGCCGAGGCGGCCGACAAGCCGCACGGACTGCGCGAAGCCTATATCGCTGATCCCGACGGCTATGTATGGGTCCCCGACATGCCGCTGCGCTGAGGCATTCCAGACGACCGGCGCAGAACCCCTAAAGAATCGTGCAATCTTGCACGTTGTGGAAGACCGCTTTCGATGTCATATCGAGATTCCGACGAGACGGCCAGGGCGCTCAAGCCAATCGTCTGGACGGCAAGCTTCGAGATGGGCGATGACGGCGTCGACGCCGAGCACAGGCAGTTCATCGAAATCGTGAACCGCCTGACGGCGTCGATTCGCGACAATGCCGAGACGTCGGCGATCGCTGCATTGTGCGATGAAATGGTCGCTCATTCGCAGTCGCATTTCCGCAGCGAGGAGGCCGCCATGGCCCGATACGGCTACGAAGATCTCGAAGCCCATCGACACGACCATGAGCGGCTGCTGGTGGAGATCGCGCAGGTCTCGAGGGAGATCCGGCGCGGCGTCGATCGGACCGAGATTGCGAGCCACGCATTGACAATCAAGGCGTTGCTGCTGCGCCATCTGTTCCGGAGAGACGTGCAATACAAATCGCACTTCATGGCCTTGCGGCGCTCATGAACAGCGCTCGGGCAACCGAGCCAGCGACTGCCGCGCCGAGCCCCCCGCGCCTGGTCGGGCCGCTGATCGGGCTCTGGCTCCTCACGATCGTTGCCGGCGGGCTGGTGGGCGGTTATGCGCTGCCGCGCTGCGCCGAGAACCTTCCGCCCGGCGTCGTTCTCGCGGCGGCGCTGTCGGCGATAATCGCCGCATGGCTCGTCTGGCGGCGCCGAATGAAATCCTGGTGGGTGCTGCTGCTGGCACTGGCCTATGGCGGGTTCGCCTGGCTCACGATCGCGCTCTCGATCGCGATCGGGAACTTTCTCGCCTCCGGGCTCTGTCGATTGTTCTGAAACAGATGGCGGGAGCCGGCGCGCCGCTCGGGCCGGCATCCGCCTTCGCCAAGGCTTCGGCGGATCGGCGTGCAAAGCCTCGAAGACAAGGATGATTTAGGCGGGAAGCGGATCCATGAAGGCGCGCTCGCCGTCGCTGCGGCCATAGCGATGCAAATCGGGCCCATGCTCGGCCAGCCAGTCTCGCGCCTTGCGCGCATGGGGCGTGAGCTCGTCGACGAGGCGCCAGAAGCGCGGTTCGTGGTTCATCTCGCGCAGATGGGCCACCTCATGCGCGACCACATATTCGAGCACCCATTTGGGCGCGAGCACCAGGCGCCAGGAGAAAGCGAGCTCGGCCGAGGCCGAGCAGCTGGCCCAGCGCGTCTTGGGATCGGAGAGCCGGATGCGGCGCACTTTCTTGCCGATGAGGGCCGCCTTGGCATGGGCAAACTCCGCGATCTCGCGGCGCGCCTCGAGCTTCAGCCAATCCTCGACCCGGCGCGGCAGATGCTCGGGCTTGCCCGCCACATGGATCTCGCCTTCCTCGCACCAGACCACGCCGCGGGCCTTGGGGCGGTGGCGGATCCGGTGGGGCTGGCCCAGGAACGGCACCACGCGGCCGGTCTCGAACGGCACGCCCTCGGGCAGCAATTCGACCCGCTCGCGGATCCAGGACCGGTGGGTCTGGGCGAAGCGCCTTCCCTCGTCATAGGTGGCCCGCGGCGGCAGCACCACGACGATCCGCCCAGCCGACTGGTCGAACCGCAGGATGATCCGGCGCGCTCTGGTATTGCGTTGATAAATCAGGGGAATTCTGCGGTCGTCCAAGGTCATCACCTGACCCTCGACCAGCCGTTTGACCTGCCGGCGGGAGCGGCGCGAAGCGGGACCGGAGCGGGCTTTGCGGCGGGACATGGCCTTCCGGTTATGCGGTCTGACGGCCGCCCTGCCAAGACCTCCCGCCGCGCCCTAGGACTTATTTCCTGTGGATATCTGCCTTTGCGGCTTCCCGGATCAGCAGTTCCCGCTTCACCCCTTTGCCCCACCGGTAGCCGGTCAGGCTGCCATCGGCGCCGGTGGCGCGGTGGCAGGGGATGACGATCGCTACGGGGTTGGTGGCGCAAGCCCGGCCCACGGCCCGCGCGCCGCCCGGTTGGCCCAGCCGGCCTGCGATTTCCCCGTAAGTCAGGGTCTCACCCAGCGGGATCCGCCGCAATTCCTCCCAGACCCGCTGCTGGAAGGCGGTGGCCCGGATGTCGAGCGGCAGGTCGATATGGGGCGCCCGGCCCTCGAGATGGCCCAGGATCGCAGCCAAAGCGGTCGCGAGCGCTTGGTTGTCGCGCCGGATCCGCTTGGCGGCCGGGAATTCCTCGCCCAGGGCCTCGATCAGAGGCCCATCGGCCTTGCCGATCGAGACGAAGCAGACGCCCTTCCCGGTGGCCGCCACCAGGAGCCGGCCCAGGGGCGAGGCAGCGGTGGCATAGCCGATCTCCGCGCCCTCGCCGCCCTTGGCATAGCTGGCCGGGGTCATGCCCAGGGCCTGGGGTGCCCGCTCATAGACCCGCGAGGCCGAGCCGAAGCCCGCATCGTAAGTGGCGGCGGCGACCCCCGCCCCCTGCTGCAGCCCGGCTTTGAGCCGGCCCATCCGGCAGGCATCGGCATATTGGCGGGGGGTCACCCCCATCGCCTGCTTGAACAGCCGCTGCAGATGCCAGGGGCTGACGGCGCATTCGCGGCCCAGCTCGGCCAGGGACACGGGGCCAGGATCGCCGGTCTCGTCCTCGGCTGCGATCTTGCGCTCGATGTAGCGGCAAGCGCGCCGGACGGCGTCCAAGCGCTGCGAGCGGGATGCGCCCGCGCGGGTCCTGGAATCGCGCAGCGAGCTGGAGGCTTCAACCGGTTGACGGACGGCCATGCGGGACTCGTTCATCATCTTCTCCTTGAGTGAGCATATAAGGTGGTGTGGCCCTAGTCCTAGCCGGAGCCGCGCGGCTCTCTCTATCCGATCCTTGCGCGGTGATTTGCAGAGCGATTTCGGGGCCTTGGCCCGCACGAGCCCGATTGCCCCTCACCATGTCCAGCTCTGCCGTTCCCTTCGATTCCGCCCCGCGCCGCTTCCTGCCGCTGTTCCTGCTGATGTTCCAGGGTACCGCCTGGGGCCTCACCTTCCCGACCTCGAAGATCGCGGCCGAGAACGGCATCGGCCCGGCTGCCTATGTGTTCTGGCAGACGCTGGGCGCCGGCGCCGTGCTGCTCGTGATCGCGCTGGCGCGCCGGCGCCTGCCGCGCTGGGATCTTCGCCATATCGTCTACTACGCCTATTGCGGCATCGTCGGCATCACGCTTCCCAATGCGCTCCTGCTGGCGGCCGTGGCGCATATGACGGCCAGCGTGCAGGCGCTGATCGTCAACCTGTCGCCGCTGGTGACGCTCGCGATCGCGCTCACGATCGGCATGGAGCGATTCCAGCCGCGCCGCGCCCTGGGCTTGGCGATCGGGTTCGGCGGCGCCGGCCTTCTGGTGATGAACGGCGCCGATCTCGGCGGTGCTGCGGCATTGGGCTGGCTGCTGATCGCGTTCCTGGGGCCGCTCTGCTACGCGAGCGTCTCCGTCTTCAACCAGCGTTTTCGTCCGGCCGGCAGCGATTCGCTGTCGCTCGCCTGCGGCATGCTGATCGCGGGTTTCCTGGGTGCGGCACCTTTGGCCGCGATCCGCAGCGAGATCGAGCCGCTCTGGCCGGTGGGGCCGGGCGAGCTTGCCGTCATGATCCAGATCGCGGCTTCCGTTTGCGGTACCGTGGTGCAGTTCGAGGTGATCCGCATGGCGGGCGCCGTGTTCTTCAGCCAGGTCACCTACATGACCGCGTCGACCGCGCTGATCTGGAGCTACCTGCTGCTGGGTGAATCGCTCGGGCCGCTCCAGGGCGTCGCGATGCTGCTGATCTTCGCAGGGTTGGTGCTGGTGAACTGGCCGCCCGCCAAGAAGCCGGTTTGAGCGGCGATCGGAACAACGTCACGGTCCCGGCCATCGGCCGCAATCTCGGGCCTGGTCCTCGTCGGGCCCAGGCTTCTTTTTTGCCCGTTCCCGGCTTTCGCTCCTCGAGGCCATGGACGGGCCGCTCGCCGCTCCAACCGGCTTCTCGACAGGTGATTGAGACACGACTTCCGCTTGACAATGTTCCCTTTTTGTTCTAAATTAATAGTTTTTCGGCAGCTAGAGAAAACCCGTCGCCGCCAGCGTCAGGCGCTTGATATCGGCCTGATAGGGCCCTGTTCCGAGCTTGTTTTTCGACCGCCTCATAAATTCATTTTTGTCTGAAAAAAGACTTATTACCAGTGGCTTGGAAAATGCCGATGCCGCCGGATCCTTGCAAGGCCCTTGTTCTCAGGCAAACCCCTGAACCCCAGGGGAGGAAGTGGAACCCATGGCCTTCCGGAAGGGCATCAGACGCAATCATTTGATCCAGGTAACGATCCGCTTCTCGGCGTCCTCGACCTCGTCCTCGCTGACGACCTTTTTGCGCACCGAGATGCCGGCTTTGTGCACGCTGTTGGGGTCGCCTGAGACCAGCGGATGCCACCAATAAAGGTCCTTGCCCTCGTCGATGAGGCGATAGGCGCAGGTCGAAGGCAGCCAATGCAGCCTGCCGATCATGCGCACGGTGAGCGCGATGCAATCCGGCACCAGCGTCTTTCGTTTCGCGTAGTTCTTGCAGCGGCAGCTCTTGGTATCGAGCTGGCGGCAGGCGACGTCGGTGAATTCGACCAGGCCCGTGTCGGTGTCCTCGAATTTCACCGTGCAGCAGCGCGCGCAGCCGTCGCAGAGCGATTCCCATTCCTCCCTCGACATCTCCTTGAGCGACTTGGTGCGCCAAAACGGCTCAGGCGCGACCTTTCCCTTCCTCGCGGAAGCGCGCTTGGGCGCGGCCACCGTCGGCTTTGTCGTCTTGGATTTCTCGCGGCGCTTGGCGAGGCGCATCAGAGTTGCTTGTCGAGGCCGGCGGCGATGTCGTCGGCGCTCGCTTCCTGTCCGAAGTGAGTGAGATAGCGTCCGTCGCGGCCCATCAGATAGATCAGCGACGAATGCACGACATTATAGTCGGCTCCGCCGCCGGAGTCGGGTTGGTAATAGGCGCGGTAGTCCTTGACCAGGCGATCGATCGCGGCCTTGTCGCCGGTGAGCGCGATGATACGCGGATCGAAGCTGGCAACATAGTCGCGCATCACATCGGGCGTATCGCGCGCCGGATCGACGGTTACGAAGATCGGCACCACCTGGTCCGCCTTGGCGCCGAGCTTGCCCATCGCCTGCGATATCTTCTGCAGATCGAGCGGGCAGATGTCGGGGCAATGGGTGAAACCGAAATAGACCAGCATCAGCTTGCCGCGAAACTCGGCATCGCTTCGGCTGTGGCCGCTCTGGTCGGTGAGGGCGAAGCTGCCGCCGACAAGCGGCGTGCCGTAACCGCCCTCGCCGGGAGGGCCGGCGCTGCGAAAGGCCCAGAACAGGCCAATCGCCGCGATCAGCAGCAGCGCGGTAAGGGCGGTGAGGCGCGCGACCAGGCTTTTCGGCATCGGCTCGACGGATCGGAGAAAATCGCGCGATCCCGCTCCGGGTCACGCGCAGGATGACAGCGAGCGGAATATGGGGCCGGCGCTCGCCGCGGACAAGCATGGGTTGCTGACGACCGATTTGGGCTTGATGCCGGGATCGAGACGGTGCGCGCGCCCGACCCCCAGCGCTAGAAGGGTGCAACCTCGAGGCCGTCCGGGATCGTCGCGCCTTCGGTCTTGAGGCCGCGCGGGCCGATGGGCAGGCGTAAGGCCAGGCCGGCGACCGGCCAACGGACCTCGAGCGAGAGCGGGCGCTTCGAGAGCGGTTGCTCGGCCGTGGCCTCTCCCAGCGCGCTCTCCTTGCCGGTTTCGACCACGGCGAGATAGCGACGCTCGTCCCAATAGCTGCGCAGCGCGGCCGCCTTGTCGGGGTCCCGGGCCGTCACCAGCAGACGCGACGCCACCTTGCCGTCGGTCGCCAGCGTCAACAGCCCCACCACATGCGCATCCGCCAGCTTCTTGTCGGCTTCGTCGTCGGGCGGCACGTAGAAGCCGGCCGCCTGGCCGCTGCGCAGCTGATCGTCGTCGAGCGTGGCGAAGATCAGCGGCTCGGCCATGGTTTCGAACAGCAGCACCCCCGAGGCCAGATCGTTAATCTGCCACCATTCGAAATCCTCGAGCCCGCGGTCGATCTGGAACAGGCAGTCAGCCAGGATATGCGCATCCGAACCATCGGCTTCGACCGTGTAGAGCGGCTTGCCGGAAGTGCCGGTCTTGGAATCGAAGGCATCGAGCCGCACATGGCCCTGGGATTCGGGCGAGTTGGCGTCCCAGCGCGCGGTCATATGCAGGCGCAGCAGCATCCGATCGGCATCGAGCTCCTGCCGGCAGGAGCTAAAGGCGAAGACGGTGTTGTCGATCACGCGCGCATCGCCCTTGGCCGAGGCCTTGCTCGTGGCCGAGATGTCCTCAGCCGCCGCCGGCAGCGACGCCACCATCAATCCCGACAATCCCAAGGCCAGCATCAATGGTTTTGCGACAAGGCGCAGGCCGGACATTCACAACTCTCCGGGAAGACAGGATGGCGGCCGTCGGTCAGGCCGAGGTCAAAGATCCGTCGGATCAATGATCAATAGGGTGCCAGCGCATCGCGCAAGGGCTGCGCGTTGGGATTGGAATAGCGGCGCTGGATCAGGATCGCGTAGGGGGTGGCGCCGGAGCCGTAATAGGCGGTGTTCCAGCTGTCGCGCTTGAGGACGCCGGCACCTTCGAGCGACACCCCGCCGAACAGGCCCGAGGTCTTGGCAAAGCTGTAGACATCGGCATCGAGGTTGGTGGTGGTGCCGGCCTCGAGGCCCTTGCCCAGCGGTCCGGCCGCGATCGAGACGTCGCCGCCGAATTTCATCTGATTGTCGATGACGGCATCGAGCGCCTTATCGCTCATGATCGTCAGCACGACCTCGGAGACCTCGCCGCCGATCTGGAGGCCCAGGCTGCCGGCGGCCAGCGTATAGAAGGCGGGATAGCTCCAGCCCAGCTTGTCGTCGCGCACCATCAGCACGCCCGATCCGCCCTCGGCGCCGATAATGAAGCCGCCCTTGATCAGCGCCGGAAAGACGATGACCGCCTTGGCCTGCTTCACATAGCCCGGCAGCTCCGCGAATTCCGGGCTGGTGATGAGCTTGTCGAAGGTGATGCGGGCCTTGTCGACGATCTCCTGCTGGTCGGACAGGGCCGCGGCCGGCCGCGCCATGGTGCAACTCAAGAAAACCAGGCCCAGGGCGGCCAGAATCATGCGAGGCATCGATCGTCTCCCGTTTTGTCGAGTCGCGGGTTCGAGGGGAGCTTAAAGGAGCGGCGGATTTTGGCAATTCCGAGGCAATCGGCCCCGATTCGCGATGCAAAATCGGGGGCGGGGAGTCAGCGAGAGAATGCAGCCGTGCGTTGGCTGTCTGATCATCCCTTCCCCCCTTGTGGGGGAAGGTGAGGAAGGGGGGTGACGCCCCGCGATGTCGAAAGAAGA
>Ga0335084_10000942_pt1 | contig 26163 bp, 19 predicted proteins | sample Lox_Sample_44_FD_206721 | JGI IMG/M metagenome (GOLD analysis project Ga0335084, IMG submission 206721) | Soil microbial communities from Loxahatchee National Wildlife Refuge, Florida, United States - Lox_Sample_4.4 | ecosystem: Environmental > Terrestrial > Soil > Wetlands | place: USA... | reverse complement strand
GCGTTCCCTCCACATCGTGTTGCTCCTGACGGTGCTGACCTCGCTCGCCGTGTTCCCGCCCGCGGCCGGCGCCCGTTCGACGACCCACGACGCCGCGTCTCCGGCGCAGGCCCGGGCGGATGCATGGGTACGCCTGTGCGGCTTCGACTTCCGCTGTGCCTACAACAAGAAGCCCTTCCTCCCGACGCCGTACAAGGGCAACAACATCTACAACACGAGCGGCTCCCAGCAGACCGCCACGGGCCTGATGGACGAGGGCACCGACATCCGGTTCTTCGTCATGCTGCAGAACGACAGCGATCACGATCGGACGCTGCACGTGGAGGGCTGCGGGGTGAAGCCGAGCCTGCGCAACCGCTGGCGGATCCGCGAGGTGCTGATCGGCACCTGGAAGGTGCCCGACTGGCACGCCCGGAACCTGATCACCGACCGGCCGTTCGCGAACTGGTCATGGAACGTGCACCTGGCCGCATACGCGAAGCAGCCGATCACGTTCGAGTTGTGGAACCTGATCCGGGGCGTGAACAAGGTCTTCAACTGTCGGATGTCCGTGTGGTTCACGGACTCGCCGGATCAGATCGACACCGTGATCGCGAGGAGCATCACGTTCTGAGGATCACGACGCCGCCGGGCGGATGTTCTGGTTCAGGCGGAACAGGTTCGTCGGGTCGTAGGTCCGCTTGAGCGCGGCAAGGCGCTCGTAGGCCGCATCGCCGTACGCGGCGCGGACCCGCGCGTCCCCCTCGTTCCCGAGGAAGTTGACGTAGACGCCGCCGGTGGAGAAGGGCGTCATCGCCGCGACGGTCGCGGCGTTCTCGGCCTCGTGGACCGCGTCCTCGGCCGGATCCATCCACATCGAGTTGATGTTGTATGCGTACGCCGCGCGCCGGTTCCCGAAGGCCGTGTCGTCCTCGCCGACCCGCGCGACGGCGCCGCCCATCTGGTGCAGGTGGATCTGCGAGAACGGTGACCGCATCGCGCCGCCGTGCTCGAGGACCGCGTCGATGAACCCGTCGGCGAGGTCGGACGTGTATCCCGAGCGCGTGTACGCGCGGATGCCCGGAGGCGCCCCCTCGTCGAGCATGCCCTGCAGGACCGGGTAGGGCATCGGCCCGAAGACGTCGATCGCGGGGCCGAGCTGCCGCATCGCCTGCAGCTGCGCCTGCCCCTCGTCGGGGTCGCCGCACCAGCAGCCGGCGATAGCGACCACCTTCCGGCCGACCAGGTCGGGCGGCACGAACGGGGCCGGCGGAGCCGTGATCACCGTGCCGATCGTCGTGAACGCGTCGGGCAGCCCCGCCGCCCATCCACGGTAGGCACGGAGCACCTCCCGCCCCCGGTCGATCGGGTACGCGACCAGCCCGCCGAGCACGGGCCCGAGCGGGTGCAGCCGGAACTCGAAGCTGGTCACGACGCCGAAGTTGCCGCCGCCGCCCCGGAGGCCCCACAGCAGCTCCGGCTCCTCCGTGTTGCCGGCGCGGACGACGTCGCCCGCGGCGGTCACCAGGTCGGCCGCGATCAGGTTGTCGCAGGCGAGTCCGTGCTTGCGCATCAGCCAGCCGATGCCGCCGCCGAGCGTGAGGCCCGCGACGCCGGTGTGCGAGATCAGCCCGCCGGTGCTGGCGAGGCCCTCCGCCTGCGTCGCCGCATCGAAGTCCGCCCACGTCGCGCCGGCCTGGACCCGCGCCACGCGGGCTTCCGCGTCCACCTCCACCGTTCGCATGGGCGACAGATCCACCACGACGCCGTCCTCGCACGTCGAGAGCCCGGCGAGGCTGTGCCCGCCGCTCCGCACCGCGAGCTCGAGCCCGCTCTCGCGCGCGAAGCGGATCGCCGCCACGACGTCCGCTGTCGTCCTGCAGCGTGCGATGACCGCCGGGTGCCTGTCGAACGCGCCGTTCCAGACCGCGCGCGCCTCGTCGTAGCCGTCATCGCCGGGCGTCAGCGCGACGCCTCCGAACCCACCTCTGAACGATGTCACCGTGGTGCCGGTCCCGACGGTTCCCATGGGTGCCTCCTCCGCTCTGTCGGGCCTCATCGTGGCGTGTCGAGGACCGGCGCGCTATGTCGCCGCGTCACACCCCGGGCTGACCCGCGGCGTCGCCGCGGCGGTTCCGCCGCCAGAGCAACGGCCCTCCGTTCGAGACCTCGGCGCGGAGGCGTTCGGGATCGGGCAGGACGTAGCGGCCGCCTTCGATCCGCACCGACCCCTCGGCGGCGAGCGCCGCGAGCGCGCGGTTCGTGTTCTCCCGGCTCACCCCGACCATGGCCGCGAGCGTCGACTGCGCGATCCTCGGTGTCACGGCGGCGCCGTCCGGACGATCGACGTCCGTCTCGGCCAACTCGAGGAGCCGGATCAGGAGCCGCTCCTGGAGCGGCCGCCGGGCCAGTGCCGCGATCAGCTCGGTCTGGCCCCGCGCGATGGACGCGAGCCCTTCGAGGGCGCGGGTGACGACGGCGGGATGGCGCGCGAGGAACGGCGTCAGGTCGTCGCGCCGCAGCACGAGGATCACGGTGGGTTCGACGGCCATCACCGCCATCATCCGGTTGCGCTCGATCGCGAAGTACCCCGGCTCGCCCAGCACCATCCCCGGTCCGAAGACGGAGTGGACCACCTCGTCGCCGTCCTCCGTCACGATCTGGTCCTTCAACTGTCCCGACGCGACCACCCACAGCGAGTCGGCGGGATCGCCGACACGGGTGAGGTACGCGTTCCGCTCGAGGCGGCGTTCGATCGCGGCCCGGGCGAGCGGCTCGACCTCGGCTGGCGACAGCTCCTCGAACAGGTACGTGCCGAGCAAGGTCGCGACGCGATCCACCTCGGCTCGATCCATGGGCGCTACGCGTTCGTCGGCGCGGGCGAGGCCTGTCGCTCGAACGCCGTGAGCCGCTCCAGCAGCGCAACGGCGCCGATACCGGTGAGGAAGGCCCTCGACTCCGCCACGATCTCGCGCGTGCCCTCGTCGTCGGGGAGCACCGCGGCCATGTCGATCGCGCAGCAGGCGAGGTCGAAGGTGCACTCGAGCGCGCGCCACGCGTCGATCGCGCGCGCCAAGCCGGCGGCCGCGTCGGTCCGCCGGTCCTCGATCGCTGCCAGCCCCGCCCGCGCGGTCAGCCTGACCGCGTCGATCCACCGCCCGCCGAGGACGTCCATCGCGTCGATCGCCGACCGCACACGCGTGGGGTCGCCCGACCAGACCGCGGCGCGCGCCGCCTCCCGGACCGCGAGCGGACTGTTCATCCCGGCCGGCTCCAGCGCCACGGCCCCCATCGCCTCGTCGAACGCCGCGTCGACGTCGCCGCCCAGCAGCAGCACGGACGAGCGGACCCGCCGGAACCACGATCGCATCGGGACCATCTCGACGGCATCCACGTCGCCGAGCACCGTGTCGAGATGCTCGAGCCCGGCTGCCGGATCGCCGCGGTGCGCGAGCAGGGACGCTTCGCAGCACACCATCGCGTCGCGCGTCATCGGCGTCAGCTCGCGGCCTTCGAGCCGGGCCATCGCGTCCTCCGCCTGCTCCCAGCGGCCGAGTTCGATCGCCGACTCGGCCAGGTTCGGCAGCGCGACCATCTCGATGTGACGGTCCCCGGCACGCCGGGCGGCCTCGGCGCACTCGGTGAACGCGCGGAGCGACCCGATGGGGTCGTCCTCGCTGCCGTAGACCGCGATCCCCATCAGTGCCTCGCCGCGCATCCGGAGGCTCCCGAGCTCATCGGCGAGGGTCAGCGTCCCCCGCGCCAGGATGGTGGCCTCTCGATGCCGTCCGAGGTTGAACAGCCCGAGGGACTTCGCCCCGATCGCCTCCGTCAGGATCTCCGTGAGATGGTGCCGCTCCGCCAGCGGGAGTGCTCGCTCCGCCCAGCCGATCGCGACGTCGGGGTGCTCGGTGATCGAGTAGGACTCGGCGAGCGTGGAACAGAGCGCTGCGCGGACCTCGTCGTTCCCGTTCTCACCGAGGTCTCCCAGCGAGGCCTCCATCCGCGCCGCGCCCTCCGCCCGCCGGTTCTGGGGCGCCAGGACCCGCCAGAGCCTCGTCGTGGCTCGCGCGGCGGCGACGATGTCACCTCGGTCGCGGTGCGACGCGATCGCCTCTTCCAGGAACGCCTCACCCCGGGCGAACTCGGCCGACTTCTCCGCCGCCTCGCCCGCGGTCTCCAGGATCGCCGCGCGTTCCGCGCCTCCGGGCGTGACGTCGAGCGCGAGCTCCGCGTAGGCGAGCGCCTGCTCGGGCGACCCGAGGGAGAGCGCGCGCTGGGCCGCCTGCTCGAGCCAGTCGCGGGCGCGGGCCGCCAGCGCGTCGGCCTCCGGCCCGGCGGCGGATTCACGGAACGCCTCCACGTAGTGGGTGGCGACGACCGCGGCCAACTCCTCGTCGCCGAGCGACTCGAGGTGGTGGGCGGCCGCGAGATGGCGCGATCGTCGATCGGCTTTCGCGAGGGTGGCGTAGGCGACCTCCCGGATCATCGCCTGGGTGAACGTGTACATGCCGCGTTCCGGGGACCTCGGGTCGGCGTCGAGCTCCAGGAACTCCTTCTTCGTCAGCTCCCGGAGTCGAGGCTCCAGCGCCTCGCGCGCCTCTCCGGAGATCGCCGCGAGCCCGTTCGGCGTGAAGCTCTTGCCCAGCACGGAGGCGTCCTGCAGCAGACCGCGGTCCTCGACCGCCAGCGCGTCCAGTCGGGCGGCGATCAAGGCGTGCAGCGTGGGCGGGATGTCCAGCTCGGCGACCTCGCCGAGCGTTTCGTACCGGTCGGCCCCCGCCCGGAGCACGCCCCGGTCGGCGAGCATGCGCACGGTCTCGACCGCGTACATCGGCACGCCCTCGGCGCGCGCGACGATGCGGTCGACGCCGGTGCTCGGCAGCCCGCGCACCAGCCCGGTGACGAGCTCGATCATCGCGACATCGGGGAGCGGCTCGAGGTGCAGGGCGCTGAAGCTCCGCGAGCCGGAGCCCCAGTTCGGTCGCCGCTCGGCGAGCTCGGGCCGGGCCAGCGTCACGATCAGGATCGGCAGGTTCCTGGACCACTCGAGCATGGACTCGATGAAGTCGAGCATCCCGCCGTCGGCCCACTGGAGATCCTCGAAGACCATCACCGTGGTGCCCTGCTCCGCGATGCGCTCGAAGAACGTGCGCCACGCCGCGAAGAGCTCCTCGCGATCGCCGCTCGGCGCCGCCTCCAGCCCGAGGAGGTGCGCGAGCCTCGGCTCGATCCAGCGTCGTTCCTCCGGGTCCGTCACCCACCGGGCGACGGACGCGCTGAGCGTCCGGGCGGCGGCGCCCGGATCGTCGGTCTCGGCGATGCCCGCGCGCATCCGGACCATCTCGCCGAGCGCCCAGAACGCGACGCCGTCGCCGTACGCGGGGCACCGGCCCCGGTGCCAGTAGAGGTCCTCGATCAGGCCGTCGGCGTACTTCTCGAACTCCCAGGCCAGCCGGGACTTCCCGATCCCGCCGATCCCGCTCACGGAGACCAGCCGCGCCTTGCGTTCGTTGCCCGTCGACCGGAGCAGCTCCTTGATCAGGCGCAGCTCCTCCGCGCGCCCCACGAACGGCGGCTCGATCGCGTCGCTCCGGTTGGCGCCGCCGCGTTCGCCGACGACCCGGAGCGCGCGCCACGCCGCGACCGGCCCCTCCTTCCCCTTGAGCATGAGGTCGCCGACACGCTCGAACGCGATCGCCTTCCCGGCGGCCTGGAACGTCGCCTCGCCGACCAGGACGGCGCCGGGCTCGGCCGAGGACTGGAGCCGGGAGGCCGTGTTCACCAGATCGCCCGCCACGATGCCCTGGTTCTCCGCCCCGAGCGTCGCCGCGGCCTCGCCCGTCAGGACGCCCGCCCTCGCGTGGAGTTGGACGCCGACGGCCGTGCCGAGCGCCTCGACGCCGTCGAGGAGCTCGAGCGCCGCACGGACGGCCCGCTCGGCGTCGTCCTCGTGCGCCGTGGGCGTCCCCCACACCGCCATCACGGCGTCCCCGATGAACTTCTCGACGAGCCCTCCGTACCGCTCGATCGTGTCGCGCGCCGCGTCGAAGTAGCGCGTGAGGAGCTCGCGGACCTCCTCGGGGTCGCGACCGTCGGCCAAGCTCGTGGATCCGACGAGATCCGCGAACAGGATCGACACCAGCCGGCGCTCGGTGGCTGGCCGGACGGCCGCCGCCGGCGCGTCGTCCGCCCGCCCGCCCAACGCGGTGCCGCATTCGCCGCAGAACTTGCTCTGGGGGGCGTTCGGGGAACCGCACACCGGGCAGACGACGGCCAGCGACGATCCGCACTCCATGCAGAACTTGCGGCCTGCTTCGTTGTGCGTTCCGCAGTTCCCGCAGACCATCCGGCCTCCGTCGGTTCGGGCAGGTCCGAAGCCTACTGCGCTATCGTCGGGGGGATGACCACGCTCGCGCCCGGCGACGCCGCTCCGCCCTTCTCCCTGCTCGATCAGCACGGGGCGACCGTCCGGCTGGAGGACTTCGCGGGCCGGAAGCTGCTGATCTACTTCTATCCCGAGGCGGACACGCCAGGGTGCACGCGGCAGTCCTGTTCGCTGCGCGACCACCGGCAGGAGCTCACGGGGATCGGCGCGGACGTGGTGGGGATCTCGCCCGACGCGCCGCCGAAGCAGCTCGCGTTCGACGAGAAGTTCCACCTGGGATTCCCGCTGCTGGCCGACGAGGATCACGCGGTCGCCGACGCGTACGGCGCCTGGGGCGAGCGGATCCGCTCGAGCGGCGAGCGCGTCGTCGACATCATCCGGTCGTCCTTCCTGGTGGACGGGGACGGCCGGATCGCACAGGCGTGGTACGGCGTGACGCCCGAGGCGACCGTGCCGAACGCGCTGGAAGCGCTCCGGATCTGACGATGGCGGGACGCCTGGAGGGCCGACGGGTGGCGGTGTTCCTCGAGGAGGGCTTCGAGGACCTGGAGTTCTGGGTCACGGTGATGCGTCTGCGCGAGGAGGGCGCCGACGTCGCGATCGTCGGGACGAAGGCCGGCGCGGAGGTGACCGGGAAGAACGGTCTGCTGGCCTCGAGCGACGTCGGGGCGAGCGACGTCCGCGTCGACGAGCTCGACGCGGTCGTGGTGCCGGGCGGGTGGGCGCCGGACAAGCTCCGGCGGAACGAGCACGTGCTCGCGGTGGTGCGCGGCGCGCACGAGGCCGGGAAGATCGTGGGGCTGATCTGTCACGCCGGCCTCGTCGGGATCTCCGCCGGGATCGTCCGGGGATCGATGGCGACGGGGAGCCTCGGCATCAAGGACGACCTCGTGAACGCGGGCGCGATCTGGGTCGACACCCCGGCGCTGCGCGACGGCAACCTCGTGTGGGGACGCGTGGTCGCGGACATCCCCGACTTCTGCCGCGAGCTGGTCGCCGCGATCGAGGGCTCCGGCTAGCGCACGGCGTCGAAGAGGTTGCAGGCCACCTCGACGTCGTCCACGGCGCGGAGCATCGGCTCCTCCGGCTCCGCGAACGCCACGAGGACGCCGTCACCCTGTGCCGTCATGTCGCGGACGCCCGTCCAGAGCGGTTCCTCGGGATCCTCCTGCCGGATGCGCTTCAACAGGTCGAGCACGTCCTCGCCGTTGTGCCCCTTGGCCGCCGGCACGGACGCGGTCGTCGAGGCGACCTCCATCGACGCGAGATCGCCGACGACGCTGCGCTCCTGCTCGAACTCCTCCTCGGCCATCGCGGTCCATCGGCGCTCGAGCAGGTCGGTGAGATCGCGACCCTCCCACCCGCAGGACGCGAACGCGCGCGGGCACCGAGGGTGGAACGAGCAGCCGAGCGGCGGGTTCACGGCGTCGGGCACCTCGCCGCGGGGGAGATCGCGCGGCACGGTCCGGTCCGGATCGGGATCGGGGATCGCCTTCAGCAGCGACACCGTGTACGGGTGCTTCGGGTCGGCGAAGATCGACGCGGTCGGCCCGATCTCGACGATCCGGCCGAGGTACATGATCGCGATGCGGTCGCAGAAGAACTTCGCGGTCGCGAGGTCGTGCGTGATGTACAGGTAGGTCAGGTCGAGCTCGACCTTGAGTCGCAACATCAGCTCGAGGATCTTCGCGCGGACACTCATGTCGAGCATCGAGACGGGCTCGTCCGCGACGAGGAGCTCGGGCCCCAGGATGATCGCCCGGGCGAGGACGGCACGCTGCTTCTGCCCGCCGGAGAGGTCGCTCGGGAACTTCCCGAAGAACCGGTCGACCGGCGTCAGCCCGACGCGGGTGAGCGCGTCGCCGACCGCCGCCCGCAGCGCCTCGGGGCTCGTCACGAGGCCGTGGATCACGAGCGGATGCCCGACCGCGGTCAGGAGGTCCATCGCCGGGTTCAGCGAGGCGTGCGGATCCTGGAACACGATCTGCATCCGGCGCCGGTACGGCCGGAACGCGGACTCCGACAGGCCCGCGATCTCGACGCCGTCCAGGCGGATCGATCCGCTCGTGGCGTCGGCCAGCCCGAGGATCGTGCGGCCGAGCGTCGTCTTGCCGCTCCCGGATTCCCCGACCAGCCCCAAGACCTCCCCGTGCCGGAGCTGGAAGGACACGCCGTCCACGGCCTTGACGGATCCAGCCTCGTGACCGATCAGGCGGCTGCCGAAGGAGCCGCGCAGGGAGAAGTACGTCGTCAGGTCGCGGACGTCGAGCAGCGGCGCGGTCTCGGTCTCAGGCCTCGTCGGCAACCGCGATCTCCTGCCGCTCGAGCGGCTCGGTGCCACCCTCCGGGATCTCGTAGGTCGGCCCGTACAGCCAGCAGCTCACGCGGCGGCCGGGCGCGGGGCGCTCCTCGATCGGCTCCTGTGACGCGCACACCGCCATCGCGTCGACGCACCGCGGGTGGAACCGGCAGCCGGGCGGCGGCTCGCTGAGATCGGGCGGTGCCCCGGGGATGTAGCGCAGGCCGGTCGTCGACAGCGAGATGATCGAGCCGAGGAGCGCCTGCGTGTACGGGTGATCCGGTTCGCGGAACACGTCGCGCGATCGGCCCTCCTCGACGATCTTCCCCGCGTACATCACCGCGACCCGGTCGCACGCCTCCGCCACGATCCCGAGGTTGTGCGTGATCAGCAGCAGCGCCGTGTCGAAGTTGCGCCGCAGGTCGGCGAGGATCCGGAGGATCTGCGCCTCCACCAGCACGTCGAGCGCGGTGGTCGGCTCGTCCGCGATCACGACCCTCGGCCGCAGGACCAGCGCGAGCGCGATCATGATCCGCTGGCGCATGCCGCCGGAGAACTCGTGCGGGTATTGGCGGAAGCGGGTGGGCGGGATGCCCATGCCGCCGAGCGCCTCGAGGGAACGCTTCCGGATCTCCTTCGCGGACAGGTCGGGCTCGTGGGTCTTCAGCGTCTCGGAGAAGTGGTCCTCGATGCGCATCAAGGGATCGAGGCGGGTCATCGGCTCCTGGAAGATCATCGCGATGTCGGGACCCCGGATGTCACGCTGTCGCTTCGGCGACAGCGTGAGCAGGTCCCGATCCTCGTAGCGCACCTCGCCGTCGATCGCCGCGCCGTCGGGCAGCAGCCCCATGAGCCCGCGGCCGAGCGTCGACTTGCCGCAGCCCGACTCGCCGACCAGCCCGAGCGTCTCGCCCGGCATGAGGTCGAACGAGACCCCGTCGACGGCCCGGACCGGGCCGCGTGCGGTGCCGTACCACACGCGCAGGTCGCGGACCGACAGGACCGGCTCGCTCACGGCGCGGCGACCTCGTCCTGCACCGGCGCCGTGCCCTCACGCGGCGGCAGCTCGACCTCCTGGATCGGACGCTTGCGGATCACCGGGTTCAGCACGTCGTTCAGCCCTTCGCCGACGAGCGTCAGCCCCGTGACGAGGAGCACGATGGCGAGCCCCGGGAACAGGCCGGTCCACCAGATCCCGGCGCCCGCGTCGGAGATCGCGCGCTGGATGTCGTAGCCCCACTCCGCGGCCTCGGTCGGCTGGATCCCGTAGCCCAGGAAGCCGAGCGCGGCGAGCGTCAAGATCGCGTCGGCGGCGTTGAGCGTCGCGATGATCGGCACGTTCTGGATCACGTTCTGCAGCACGTACCGGCGCATGATCGTCCACGGTCTCGCGCCGAGCGCACGCGCGGCCTCCACGTAGGACTCTTCCCGGATGCTGATCACGTGGTTGCGGACGACGCGGAAGTACTGCGGGACGTACACGATCGAGATCGCGAGCGCCGCGGTCACCACCCCGTGGCCGAACGTCTTCGACAATAGGAACGCGATCACGATCGCGAACAGGAGCGAGGGGAACGCGAGCATCGCGTCCATGAACAGCACGAGCGTCCGGTCGAGCTTCCCACCGTGGTAGCCCGAGATCAGCCCGAGCGGCAAGCCGATGGCCATCGACACGAACAACGAGAGGAGCACCACCTCGATGGCCGTCCGGGACCCGAAGATCACGCGAGACAGGACATCGGTCGACATCACGTTCGTGCCGAAGAGGTGCTGCGCGGACGGTGCCTGCTGCTTCACGAATCGCACACCGTCGGCCGTCTGGTACTGGTCGAACGCGTACGGTGCGATCTGTGTCGCGAAGATCGCCATCAGCACGAACGCGAGCGTGATCCCGATGCCGACCCACACGATGACCTTCGGCATGCCCTTCGCGTCGTGCATCGGCGCCCACATCCGCCGGAGCGCGCCCAGCCGGCGCTGCTGCATCGGTGAGAGGTCGGCGTCCTCGTCGACCGAGGAGGGGACCGGCGGGGTCTCCAGCTGCGAGGTCATCAGTAGCGGATCCTCGGATCGACCCACGCGTTCAGGATGTCGATCGCCAGGCTCACGATCACCACGACGATGCCCGTGACCACGATGATCCCCTGCACGGCGATGTAGTCCCGGTTGTCGAGGTAGCGGACCAGCTCCGAGCCGATGCCGGGCCAGTTGAACGTCTCCTCCGTCAGCACCGCGCCACTGAGCAGCACCGCGAACTCGAGCCCCATGATCGTGATCACCGGCACGAGCGCGTTCTTGAACGCGTGCTTGTAGACCACGCGGCCCTCCTTCACGCCCCGGGCCCGCGCCGCCTCGACGTAGTCGCCCTTCATCGTCTGGAGCAGGTTGACGCGGACCAGGCGGATGAACACGCCACCGATCACGAGCCCGAGCACCACGGAGGGCATGATGAGATGCCGTACGACGTCCTGGAACGCCGTCCAGTTGCGGTCGATGATCGTGTCGATCACCAGCAGGTTCGTGTGCGTGGCGAGCGTGGCGCCGACGATCGGGCTCGTTTGCCCCGAGGTCGGGAGCCAGTCGAGCCATTTGCCGAACGTGAGCTGGGCGAGGAACCCCAGGAAGAAGACCGGCGCCGCGTACAGCACGATCCCGAACAGTCGGCCGCCCAGGTCGGCGGCGGTATCTCGATACCTCCCGGCGATCAACCCGATCCCGACGCCCGAGACCATCGCGACGATCATCGCGAAGAAGGACAGCTCCAGCGTGGCCGCGCCGTTCTGCGCGATCACCTGGGTCATCGGTCGGTTGTCGAGGATGGTGGTCCCGAGGTTCAGGGTCGCGACGCCTCTCAGGTACTCGAGGTATTGGATCGGGAGCGGCCGGTCGTAGCCGGCATCGTGCCGCCGCCGCGCCAGCTCCTCCGCGGAGACGCGCCCACCGAGCGCCGCCGTGATCGGATCGCCGGGGGCGACGCGCATCAGGAGGAAGACCACCGTCAGCAGGATCAGGAGCATCGGGAAGGCCAGGAGCACCCGCGTGATGACGTAGGACCGCAGCGACCCCGACCGCTTCATCGCACGCTCATGCTACGCCGGGACGACCGACGGGCCGGACCCTCGGATACGCGGGTCCGGCCCGTCGGCGACCGGCTCGAGCTACGAGCTCTTGCCGACCAGCCAGTAGCGGAAGATGTACGCGACGTCCAACGTCTGCTGCACGCCGGTCACGCCCTGCCGCGCGACGGCCAGCTGCTTCCCCTCCCAGATCGGGACGACCGGCACGTCCTGCGCGCCGATCTTCTGGATCTGCTCGAAGTCCTTGTCCCGTTGGGACTGGTCGGTCGAGGCCCGCTCGTCCGCGAGCAGTTTCTCGATCTGCGGGTTCGAGTAGTGGTCGTTCAGGAACGAGCTCTTCGAATAGAAGGTGTAGACGTAGTTGTCCGAGTCGGGGTAGTCGGGGAACCAGCCGAGCTCGTACTGGGGATACTGGTCCGTCAGCGCGGCGGTGATGTAGGCGTCCCACTCGGTCGACTTCAGCGACACCGTGAACAGCCCGCTCGCCTCGAGCGACCGCTTGATCTCCGCGTACTCGTCGGCGGAGGAGTCGCCGTAGTGGGTGGGCGTCCACCAGATCTCCAGCGGCACCGGCGTGGTGATGCCGGCGTCCTTCAGGGTCTGCGTGGCGGCGGCGATGTCCGGCGCGTCGCCGTAGAGGTCCTTGAACGCGTCCACATGGCCGGACAGCGCCGACGGGACCATCGACCACAGCGGCGCGACCGTGTCGTTGTAGACGTCGTGCACGATCGCCTGCCGGTCGACCGTCATCGCGACCGCCTTCCGGACCGCCAGCTCCTTCCCCTGCGGGAAGCTCTCGTTGAACACGAGGTAGCGGATCTCCGAGCCGGGTCCGGTCAGGACCTGGAGGCTGGACTCGCCGCGCATCGCCTCGACGTCCGTGGGGGTGAACGTCCGCCAACCCACGTCGACGTCGCCTTGCTCCAGCGCGAGCTTCAGCGCCGAGGACTTGTCGAAATACTGCACGATCACGCCGGCGTTGGCCGGCGGGTCGCCCCACCAGGTCGGGTTCGGCTTCAGGACCACCTGCTGGCCGGGCGTGTACTTCTCGAGGATGTAGTGGCCCGATCCGATCACCTTGTCGTCGGGCTGCTCCTTCGTCTCCGGGAAGACGTCGGACGGCACGATGTACGCGGCGGTCGTGGTCAGGATGAACGGCCACGTCGCGTCGGGCGCGTTGAGGTGGAACGTGACGGTGGCGTCATCCGGCGTGGAGATCGATGCCGGGTTCCACTTGCATCCGTCGGCGCCGGGCTTGTTGATCGCGTTGAGCAGGCTGCAGGCGCCGTTCGGGTCGTTGATCTCGAGGTTCCGCTTCAACGAGAAGGCGACGTCCGCGGACGTGAGCGCCGAGCCGTCGCTGAACTTCAGCCCCGGCTTGAGTGTGCAGGTGTAGGTCGTCGGGTTGTCGTAGGAACAGGCCTGGGCCGCGGAGAGCTCGGGCTTGTTGCCGCCGGGCGGGATCACGAGGAGGTTGTCGTAGATCTGGGCGCTGATCTGCTGCGAGCCAAGGTCGTATTGGCCGGCGGGATCCAGCGACACGATCGAGTCCGTGGTGCCGTGGACGATGGTGGCGCTGGTGTCCGGACCGGTCGAGCCTCCCGCGCTCGACGAGTTCGACTTGCACGACGTGACCACGACCGCCAGGACGGCCAGGGCCGCGCAGACGCGAAACGTCCTTGACACGGGAGCCCCCTCTCTTGACGGGACCCTCGGGCCCCGTCTCGGCGTGCACCTTCCCCACGTTGTACGTAGCCGGGGCCCGTCGAGGGATGGCCTCCCGGGGATCTGTCTGCGGGCGCCGCGCGGGTCCCGCCCGGCCGTCGGGTAGCGTGCGGGCCGTGGAGCGCCGCGCGTTCGGAGCGACCGGCATCGAGGTGCCGGTGATCGGTCTCGGCACCTGGAACGTCCTGGACGTCGCGCCCGGCGACGAACCGCAGGCGCGGGCCGTTGTGACGGCCGCGCTCGACGCCGGCGCCCGCCTGATGGATTCCTCCCCGATGTACGGACGCGCCGAGGGGGTTCTCGGCCGGGCGCTCGGCGGCCGGCGCGGCGAGGCGATCGTGGCGACGAAGATCTGGTCGGGCTCCGAGAGCGAGGGGAGGCGCCAGTTCGACGCGCAGCTCGGGTCCTTCGGCGGCTACGTCGACATCCTGCAGGTCCACAACCTCACCGCCTGGCGCGCCCAGCTGGCGTGGATGGAGGCCGAACGCGACGCGGGCAGGATCGGCGTCCTCGGGGCGACGACCTACCGAGCCGGGGCGTTCGACGAGCTGGCGCGCGTGATACGGACCGGGCGGATCGGCATGGTGCAGATCCCGTGGAACCCCAGGGAGCGGGAGGCGGAGCGGGAGATCCTCCCGCTCGCCGAGGAGCTCGGGCTCGGGGTGATCGCGATGCGCCCGTTCGCGGAGGGAGACCTGCTCGGGCGCCCGCCGGCGCCGACGCTGCTGGAGCCGCTCGGCGTGGCGTCGTGGGCGGAGGCCCTCCTACGATGGTGCCTCTCGGACGCCCGGGTACACGTCGCGATCCCGGCCACCCGCGATCCCGAGCACGTCCGGGCCAACGCCGCGGCCGGCGACGGGCGGGTGCTCGACGCCGAGCAGCGGGCCCTCGTCGAGCGCCTGGCCGGCTGAGAGAGCCCCTCCCGTTGGGGGTACCCGCCGGAGCTCCCACAGCTTAAGCACCCCCTTCACGCTCCGATGATGTTGGGAAGGGGAACCGCCGACCGGGAGCCCACGATGTTCTCCAAGCTCAGCTTGCTGCAGAAGGTGGCGCTGGCGGCCGCGCTCCCGATCCTCGTGCTCGGCTTCGTCCTGCAGCGCGGCCTCGAGGCCCAGGTCCGCCAGCGGGCGCTAGCCAACGCCGTCGCGTCCACGAAGCTGATCGCGACCCTCGGCATCCAGCCGCAGCTGTCCTCGGCCGAGTTGACGTCCGGGCTGAACGACCAGCAGGTCGCGGCGCTCGACCACGCGCTGGCCGGGGCCACGCAGGGAGGACAACTCGCTCGCATCAAGATCTGGAACCGCGACGCGACGATCGTGTATTCGGACGATCACAGCCTGATCGGCCGTTCGTCCTCCGACGGCCCGTCCGAGAGCCTCGCCGAGGCGCTGGGTGGCGAGACGCACTCCGAGCTCATCTCGGCGAACGACCCCGACGAGGACGCGGGCGAGGAGGCGGACGTCGGTACCGAGAAGCTGCTGGACTCCTACGGGGAGCTGCTCGAGGTCTACACGCCGCTGACGTTCGGCCGTGCCCAGGCGCCCGCCGGCGTCTTCGAGATGTACGTGCCCTATGGCCCGACCGAGGCGACCGTCGCGCGCGATGTGCACCGGATCGAGTTCCTCCTGTTGATCGGCTTCGCGACCCTCTACCTCGTGCTGTTGCCGATCGTCCTGGGCGCCTCGCGGCAGTTGCGCAAGCAGGCCCAGATCGAGCGCGAGGCGGCCGAGAGGCTGCGCCAGGCCGACGAGCTGAAGAACTCCTTCCTGACCGCCGTCTCCCACGAGCTGCGGACGCCGCTGTCGAACGTCCTGGGCATCGCGGTGTCGCTCAAGCAGGCCGACCAGATCGGGCTGTCGCACGAGGACGTCCAGGATCTGACCGGCCGCCTCGAGGCGAACGCCCGCAAGCTCAGCCGTCTGCTCTCGGACCTCCTCGACCTCGACCGGCTCGCCCAGGGCATCATCGAGCCACGCCGGGCCCCGACGGACATCGCCGAGCTGGTCCGCCACGCGATCGAGGATTCGGGCGCCGCGGAGCGGCGCACGGTCCACGTCGAGGCAGATCCGCTCGTGATCGAGATCGACGCCGCGAAGGTCGAGCGGATCGTCGAGAACCTGTTGGTGAACGCGCTGCGGCATGCGGACGGCACGGACCTCTGGGTGCGCGTGATGCCGGAGCCCGGGGGGGTCCTGCTGGCCGTCGAGGACGACGGCGCCGGCGTGCCGGAGGAGCTCCGGACGGGCATCTTCGAAGCGTTCCGCCACGGGCGTGACGTGCAGAGTCACGCGCCGGGCGTCGGCGTCGGCCTGTCGATCGTGTCGAACTTCGCGCAGCTGCACGGCGGCCGCGCCTGGGTCGAGGAACGCGCCGGCGGCGGCGCGTCGTTCCGGGTCTTCCTGCCCGGGGCGGTTACCTCGGAGCTCGCCCCGGTCGGGTAGCCCGCGCTCCGTCCGCTCCCGGGAACGGGCTAGGCTCGCACGCGTGCCGACCTGTGCGACCTGCGGAGCGGAGAACCCCGAGGAGGCTCGCTTCTGCAACGCGTGCGGCGCCTCACTCGAGGTCGCGGGTTCCACGTCTCGTCGCCGCGTCTCGGTGCTGTTCTGCGACCTCGTCGGGTCCACCGCGCTGTCGGAGCGGATCGACGCGGAGGCGCTGCACGCGGTCATGTCCCGGTACTGGCAGGCGGTGCGCGCCGTGGCGGAGCGGCACGAGGGCCGCGTGGAGAAGTTCATCGGCGACGCGATCATGGGCGTGTTCGGGGTGCCCCGCCTGCACGAGGACGATGCGCTCCGGGCGGTCCTCGCTGCCGACGAGATGCGGCGGGCCGTCGAGGGCCTGAACGACGAGTTGACCGCAAGGTGGGGCGTCAGCATCCGCGTGCGGGCGGGGGTGGCCACCGGTGAGGTGGTGGTGAGCTCGATGCCGGGCGGCCCGGCGGTGGTGGGCTCGGCGTTGAACCTCGCCGCGCGGCTCGAGACCGAGGCCGTGCCGGGCGAGGTCTTGCTGGACGCCGAGACGCGACGACTCGTCCGTGAGCGCGTGGACGCCGAACCGGTCGATCCGCGCACGTTGGCGGGGTTCGCCGAGCCCGTGGAGGTCTTCCGGCTGCTCGAGGTCCGTCCATCCGGCGTGGCCGGCGACGGCGATCCCGCGTTCGTCGGTCGCGAGACCGAATTGGCCCTGCTCCGCCAGCTCCGGGAGGACACCCAGCGGTCGGGGCGGTGCCGGATCGTGACGGTGTTGGGCGACGCCGGGATCGGCAAGTCCCGGCTGATCCGGGAGTTCGTCGCGCGCGAGTCCGGCGGCGGTGCCGCGCTGATCGGCCGGTGCCGCGCCTACGGCGGAGGATCGGCCCTGCGGCCGATCGGCGACGCGGTCGCGAACGACGCGGACGAGCCGGGGTGGGAGGACCTCTCGGTGCGACTCCGCTCGTTGCTGGCCGATCGAGCCGATGCGGACGCGATCGCGGACGCGTTCCTGGGCGCGGTCGGGTTCGCGCCCCACGCGGTCCCCGAGGACGAGGCGTTCTCCGCCGTCCGCGCAGTGCTCGGGACGCTGGCGCGGCGACGTCCGCTCCTGCTCGCCCTCGACGACGTCCAGTGGGCAGGGCCGGCGTTGCTGGACTGCGTGCAGCACCTCGCCGAGTGGTCGCGCGACGCCCCGATCGTCGTGATCTGTCTGGCCCGCCCGGATCTGACCGAGGTGATGCCGTGGTGGGGGCGCACGCCGGGGGAGGTGACGATCAGGCTCGATCCGCTCACCCGGGACGAGGGGCGCTCGCTCGTTCGGAGCCTGGGCGGCGCGCCGCCCCACCTGGAGGCGCAGATGATCGAGGTGGCGGGCGGGAACCCGTTCTTCCTGCGGGAGATCGCGACGGAGCTTCGCGAGCATCCGGCCGCCGATCGTCCGTCCGTGCAGGTCCCGCCCACGATCTCCGCCCTGCTCGCCGCGCGGATCGACCGGCTGCCGCCAGAGGAGCTCGAGGTGTTGGAGCGCGCCGCGGTGATCGGCGGACCGTTCATGGCCCCTTCGCTCACCGCGCTGGAGCCCGGCTCCTCCACCGAAGGGGCGGAGCCCGTCCTGCGGGCCCTGGTGAGCAAGGAGTTCCTCGTGGCGGCGGACCGACCCGGCAACCTCCGGTTCCGCCACGACCTGACGAGGGAGGCCGCGTACCGCTCGATCCCGAAGCAGCGGCGCGCGGAGCTGCACGAGCGTGCCGCCCGCGCCGTGCTGGCCGAGGGCGAGTCGCGGTCGGCGGGGGTGGCCGGCACGCATCTCGAGCGAGCTCGGGACTCGCTGCTCGACCTCGGGCCGGGCGCGGCCAGCGCGGCCGCGGCGCTCGGCGCCGAGGCGGCCGGACTGCTCGCGATCGCGGGCCGCGAGGCCGCGGCCCGCGACGACGTCCGGAGCGCCGCCGCATCGCTGGAGCGCGCCGCCGCGCTCCTGCCTCCCGGCGACGCCGACCGGCTCGGGATCCTCGCGGACCTGCACGACGCCGTGCTGGCCTCGGGCGATCCGGACCGGGCCGGGGTCGTGGTGGGGACGCTCCTGGCCGAGCTGGGCCCGGACGCCCCGGGGCCGCTCGCCGCGCGGGCGCGCATGCAGCAGGCGCTGGTGCGCTCGCTCGTGGACCCGAACGCGATCCCGCGCGAGGCGCTGCGGGCGACCCTGGACGACGCGATCGCGGTGTTCGAGCGTGACGGGGATGTGCGCGATCTCGCCGCCGCGTACGGCACGCGAGCGATGGCGAGCTGGGTGGAGGGCAACGCCGCCGGGATGCAAGCGGACGCGGAACGCGGGCTGGAGCTGGCCCGGTCCTCCGGGAACCGCACCGCGATGATCGCCGCCGCCTCGACGCTCGCCGCCGCGCTGATCCGCGGACCGGTCCCGTTCGCCGAGGTGGAGCCGCGCCTCGCGGCGTTGATCGAGGAGCTCCGCGACTTCCGGCTCGCGCAGGCCACCCTTCGGCTCGACCTCGCCTCGGTGCTCGCGCAGGAGGGGGAGCTCGACCGCGCCGACGCGGAGACCGAGCTCGCCCGCGCGACGATGGAGGAGCTCGGCCATCGGCGATGGCTGGCGCGCGCCTCCGACACCGCCGCGGAGCTCGCGCGCCTGCGCCGGGACCACGTGCGGGCGGCCGAGCTCCGTCGTTCGGTCTACGCGGCGTTCCTGCAGCAGGGCGACGAGGTGAACGCGCACCTGACCGCGCTGGACCTGGCGGCCGACGTGCTCGCGGTCGGGAACCTCGAGGAGGCCGATGCCCTCGCGGCCGAGGTGGAGCGAACGGCCCCGGCCGATGACCTCGAGCTGCAGGTGGGGTGGCGGGGCGTCCGGGCCGAGATCGCGGCGCGTCGTGGAGAGGGCGAGCGGGCCCTCCGCCTGGCGCGCGAGGCCGTGACCCGATCCGCGGGCACCGACTTCCTGCTGGCGCGGGCGGCCGCCGCCGCCGCCCTCGCCGACGTGTACGCCGCGCTCGGCCACGAGGAGGCCGATCGGGCGCGGGCGGACGCGATCGCCCTGTTCGATCGCAAGGGCGCGACGGCGGAGGTCGCCCTGCTGCGCGAGTGAGCCGTGATCAGCGCGTGCCGTCGGCGAAGGCGGTGGACGTGGTCAGGACGCCATCGATCCCCTGGAGCTGGCTCGAGCCCGCGAACGCGATCACCTGGCGGAACTCGCCGTTGTTCCCGCAGAAGTCGTCGTCGTCATCGCTCACGTCGGGATCGGGGCCGAGCTGCAGCAGGATGTCGAACTTCCCGGAGATCGACGCGGCGCCGCGGAACCCGGGAACGTTCTGCAGCGCCTGCAAGACGGTGTCCACCGTTCCGGCCCTGCACTTGATCGAGACGAGCCCGATGATCTCGGGGCTGGCGCGCTTCGGGCCCTTCGGCACCGTCGCGACGACCGAGGTCTTGGCTTCGACGCTGTAGCTGCACCGCACGCCCTCGTCGCGCAGGTCGCCGCTGATCAGATCGAGCAGGCCGCCGAGGTCGTTCGGGTCCTCGCGCCAGAGGTGGGCGAACGCGACGTACGCGCCGAACGTCTCCAGCGCCGAGATCACCGGGCCGGCGGGCGGCGACCCCAGCTTCCGGAGCCCGTTCACCACCTTCCGCGGCGTGGTGTCCTCCGGCACGTGGTCGATGAAGACGAACGCGTGCAACCCCGTGTAGTCGAACGCCGTGCTCCGCATCTCCGACATGGAGACCCCCTCCCTGTGCGGAGACCCACTCTCTCCCGCCAGGCGCCGCGACGCAACCCGGAACCCGCCCGGATGCGTTGCCGCCTATGCTGCGAGGCGGACGACGGAGGGCCTTGAGTGGGAGATGCGCATCTGGCACGAGCTACGTCCGCGCTAGCCTGCACACCCGAGGACCGGACCGGAGGCCGCAGATGACGACGATCGCGCTGCAGCTGGCACCGTCCCGCTCGCGCGGGTCCGCGCGAGCGTGGTTCGAGGTGGCGTGCGTTGTCGGCGGATCGCTGCTGATCGCGGGGCTCGCCCAGCTCTCCTTCCATCTCCCGTTCACGCCGGTGCCGATCACTGGGCAGACGCTCGGGGTGCTGCTCGTGGGCGCCGCGCTCGGCCCGGCCCTCGGCGCGACCTCGGTCGGTCTCTACCTGCTGGAGGGCGCGATCGGGCTGCCGTTCTTCGCCGCCGGCGCCAGCGGCGCCGAGACGCTCCGCCTCACGTCGGCCACCGGCGGCTACCTGTGGGGGTTCGTCCTCGCGGCGATGCTCGTCGGCTGGCTCTCGCGCCACGGCTGGGATCGGTCGATGCGCTCGTCGATCTCGGCGATGCTGCTCGGCTCGATCGTGATCTACGCGCTCGGGGTGACCTGGCTGTACCACGCGCTCCCGGCCACCGTCGCCGGGGAGCGCACGACGATGCAGACGGCCCTGGAGCTCGGGCTCTACCCCTTCGTGATCGGGGACCTCATCAAGCTGTTGATCGCCGCGGCGCTGCTGCCGGGCGCCTGGAGGCTGGTCGGGCGGCTGCGACCGGACGAGACGTCGGCGCCCTAGCCGACCGGCAGGAAGCGCGCCGGGTCGGCCGTGAACGACTCGAGGCAGGCGGCGGAGCAGAAGTAGTACGTCCGGTCCTCGTGGACCGTCCGGTACCGGGCGTCCGCGACGTCGACCGTCATGCCACACACGGGATCGATCTCCTCATGGCGTCCCGCCGGCGTGGGGGTGGCCGGCAGCAGCCGTCCCGCGGCGCGGAGCTGGACGATCTCGGCGAGGACCGCGACCGCGATCTCTTCGGTGGAGACGTGCCCCAGATCGAGCCCGGCCGGCGCGTGGACACGCGCCAGCGCCTCGTCGGCGACCCCCCGGTCGCGGAGGTAGCCCAGCACCGAGGCGGCGCGCTTGCGCGACGCCACGAGCCCGACGTACGCGGCCGGCGTCTCGAGCGCACGCGTCAGGGCCTCCTCGTCGTAGTGGCCCTGCGTCGCGACGACGACGTAGGAGCGGTCGTCGACGCCCGCGGCATCGAGGTCGAGCGTCGTGAGCACCAGTGGCCCGCTCGCGTCGTGCGCGCCGGGATCGGCGTCCTCGTCGATCCGCACCGATCGCCAACCGAGCCCGGCCGCGAGCGTGGCGAGCGACGCCGCGACCGGCGACCGGCCGATCGCGAGCAGCTGCGGCTGGGGCAACACGGGTTCCACGTACACCTCCAACGCGCCTTCGCTCTGGCACGCGATCGGCACCGTGACGACGCCGTCGCGCGCGTGCACCTCGAGCTCCTCGGGCGTTCCGAGGAACAGCAGCCTCGGCGTGCCCTCCTCGAGCGCTCGCAGGGCCTCCCGCACCACGGTCGGCTCAGCGCACGCCCCCCCGAGCCAGCCACGGACGGTCCGGTCGGCCGTGATCAGCGCCGTCGCGCCCTCCTTGCCGGAGGATGGCGCCCGCCGCCAGACGACGGTCGCGAGCACGAACGGCTCGCCGCGTGCCGACAGGTCGGCCGCCAGGCTCAGGACCTCGGGTTTCACGTGGGGAAGCCTCTCACCTCCGCGCCGCTACGCCGGGGCGCCGGCCTTCGCCGACTGGATCGCCTCCCAGACCTTCGCGGAGGTCAGCGGCATGTCGATGTTGCGCACGCCGAGCGGCCACAGCGCGTCGATCACGGCGTTCACGAACGCCGCCGGCGAGCCCACGGTCGCGGATTCGCCGACGCCCTTCGCGCCGATCGGGTGGTGCGGCGAGGGCGTCACCGTCTCGAACAGCTCGAACTTCGGTGTCTCCCACGCGGTCGGGAGCAGGTAATCCATGAAGTTCGAGCCGATGCAGTTGCCGACCTCGTCGAAGGTGATCAGCTCCATCGCGGCGGTGCCGAACCCCTCGGTGAGCCCGCCTTGGATCTGCCCGGCAACGATCATCGGGTTGATCCGCACCCCGCAGTCGTCGACCGCGACCATCCGGCGGACCTTCCACTCGCCGGTGTCCGCGTCGACCTCGACCGAGACCGCGTACGTGCCGAACGGGAACGTCAGGTTCGGCGGGTCGTAGTAGAAGACCGCCTCGAGCCCTGACTCCATGCCGTCGGGGAAGTTCGTGTACGCGGCGAAGGCCACGTCCTGGATCGTGACGGCCTTGTCGGGCGCGCCCTTCACGGAGAACGTCGGCGCGGTGAACTCGATGTCGTCCTCGGAGACCTCCAGGAGGTGCGCCGCGATCTTGACCGCCTTCTCGCCGACGCGCCGCGACACCATCGCGGTGGCCGCGCCGACGGTCGGCGTCGAGCGCGACGCGTACGTGCCCAGGCCGTACGGCGTGTTGTCGGTATCGCCGTGCTGGACCTTCACGTCCTCCGGCTGGATGCCGAGCTCGGACGCGACGATCTGCGCGAACGTCGTCTCGTGACCCTGGCCCTGGGTCTGCGAGCTGATCTTCAGGATCGCCTTGCCGGTCGGGTGGATCCGGAGCTCGGCGCCGTCGTTCATCTTCAGGCCGAGGATGTCGTAGTCCTTGTGTGGCCCGGCCCCGACGACCTCGGTGAAGCTGGCCAGCCCGATGCCGTAGAGCTTGCCCTCGGCGCGCGCCTGCTCCTGCTCGCGACGGAAGTCGGCGTAGCCGATCTTCTCGAGCGCGAGGTTCATCGCCCCGTGGTAGTCACCCGAGTCGTACGTGAAGCCGCTCGCGGACTCGTACGGGAACTGCTCCTTCTTGATGAAGTTCTTCAGCCGCAGCTCCGACGGATCCATCCCGAGCTCGTACGCCGCGTTCTGCACGAGGCGCTCGATCATGTACGACGCCTCCGTCACGCGGAACGAGCATCGGTACGCGACGCCGCCGGGCGCCTTGTTCGTGTACGCGCCGTCCGCACTGACGTGCGCGACCGGCAGGTCGTAGGAGCCGGTCACGATGTGGAACAGCCCGACCTTGAACTTCGATGGCTGGGCGTCCGCATGGAAGGCGCCTTCGTCCGCGAGCAACGAGACGCGCAGGCCGAGCATCGTGCCGTCCTGCTTGAGCGCCATCTCGCCGTGCATATGGAAGTCGCGCGCGAACCCGGTGGAGATCAGGTTCTCGGTCCGGTCCTCGATCCACTTCACCGGCCGTCCGAGCAGCAACGACGCGGCGGTCGCCACGACGTAGCCCGGATACACGGGCACCTTGTTGCCGAACCCTCCGCCGATGTCCGGCGAGAAGATCCGGATGTTCTCCTCCGGCAGGCCCGTGACCAGCGCGAACACGGTGCGGATCGCGTGCGGCGCCTGGGACGTCATGTAGATCGTCACCTGACCGGTGCCCATGTTCACGTCGGCGAGGCAGCCGCACGTCTCCAGCGGGGACGGATGCACGCGGGGATAGTGGGTGTCCAGCGAGACGACCTTCTCGGCCGCGGCGAACGCCGCGTCCGTCCCCTCCTTGTCGCCGTTCTCCCAGTGGTAGATGTGGTTGTCGGTCTGCCCTTCCTTCTCGTCGCGGATCACGGGCGCGCCGGCTTCCATCGCCTGCTGGGGTGTGACGACGGGGGGCAGCGGATCGTAGTCCACGTCGATCAGCTCGAGCGCGTCGACCGCCGCGTAGGGGTCCTCGGCGACGACCGCCGCGACCTCTTGGCCCTGGAACCGCACCTTGTCCGTGGCCAGGACCGCCTGCGTGTCGCCCGAGAGCGTCGGCATCCAGGCCAGGTTGTGCTGGGCCATCAGCTCGCCGGTGACCACCGCGACGACGCCGGGGGCGGCTGCCGCGCGCGTGGTGTCGACCGAGTTGATCTTCGCGTGGGCGTACGGGCTGCGGAGGATCGCCATGTGCAGCATGCGCGGCAGGACGATGTCGTCGATGTAGTTGCCCTGGCCGCGGATGAACCGGTCGTCCTCCTTGCGGCGGACGCTGTGGCCGATCCCGCGGATCTCCTCTGGCTGGGTCGCCATCGTTGTTCGTTCTCCTTCCGGATGCGATGCGGTTACGCGGACGCCACGGCGGGCTGCTCGGCCTTCGCGGCGGCGGCCGCGCGGATCGCGGCGACGATGTTGATGTAGCCGGTGCAGCGGCAGATGTTGCCGGAGATCGCCCACCGGACGTCTTCCTCGCTCGGATCGGGGTTCCGCTCCAGCAGGGCCGTGGCGACGAGCATCATCCCCGGCGTGCAGAACCCGCACTGGAGCCCGTGCTCCTCCTTGAACGCCTCCTGCATCGCGCTCAGCCCGCCGGCGCCGAGGCCCTCGACCGTCGTGATCTCGCGGCCGTCGGCCTGGACGCCGAAGACCGTGCACGACTTGACCGGGGTCCCGTCGACCAAGACGGTGCAGGCGCCGCAGCTGGTGGTGTCGCACCCGACGTGCGTGCCGGTCATCCCGAGCTCGTCGCGGATCACGTGGACCAGCAGCATCCGTGGCTCGACGTCGACCGTGTGCTCGGCGCCGTTGACGGTGAACGTGGCTTCCATCAGACCGTTCCTCCTGCTCGCTCGGGGCTCACGCGCGTGCCAGCTCGACCGCGCGGGCGAGCCCGCGCCGGACGTAGACGTCGACGACGTGCCGCTTGTACGCCTCGCTGCCGCGGACGTCGGTCACCGGTTGCGAGGCCTCCGCCGCCAGGCGCCCGGCCTCCGCGAACGCGTCCTCGCCGGGCTCGGCGCCGGCGAGCGCCGCCTCGGCAGCGGTCGCCTTCAGGTTCTTCAGGCCGACCGACGTCAGCCCGATCCCGGCCGAACCGATCGTGCCGTTCTGCATCTGGACGAACACCGCCGTGCCCACCGTGGCGAAGTCGCCGACCTTCCGTTCCATCTTCAGGTAGGTCCCGCCGGAGCGCGCCGTTGGCGTCGGGACGCGGACCTCGGTCAGCATCTCGCCCGGCGCGATCGAGGTCTGGAACGTGTCGACGAGGAACTCGCCGATCGGCACCTCCCGTTCGCCGCTCGAGCTCCGCAGCACCACGCTGGCGCCGAGCGCGAGCATCACCGAGCCGAGGTCACCGGCGGGGTCGGCATGTGAGAGGGACCCGCCGATCGTGCCGAGGTTGCGCACGATCGGATCGGCGATCTGCGGCGCGGCCGTCGCGATCGTGGGGTAGCGGGCGATCACCTCGGACGCCGCCAGTTGGTTGTGCCTCACGAGGGCGCCGATCCGCAACGCGCCGTCGCGCTCCTCGATGCCGTCGAGCCCCGCGATCCGGTTCACGTCGATGAGGTGCTCGGGCGCCGCGAAGCGGAGCTTCATGAGCGGGATCAGGCTCTGGCCTCCCGCCAGCACCTTCGCGTCCTCCCCGTGCTCGGCGAGGAGCGCGAGCGCCTCATCGAGCGTGGACGGCCGGTGGTATTCGAACGCTGAGGGCAGCATCGACGGCTTCCCCTTTCCCAGTCCGGAGCAAGTTTCCGCGCAGCCTATCTGCGCCGCGCGGCGAACGGATCGATTGCAACACCGAGCGCCGGAACGGGCAAGTCCCCATCCGGGCCAGGTTGCTCCCGCGCCGAATCCCTAGACTCCGGGGTGATGGCGAAACCGAGCGTTCCGCCCGCGATCGAATCGCCGCTGGTCATCGCCTCGAACCGCGGGCCTGTCACGTTCGAGCCGGACGGGGCGGGGGGGTACGAACCGCGTCGCGGCGCCGGCGGCCTCGTCACGACGCTGTCCGGCGTCTTCTACCGCGACGAGGCGACCTGGGTGTCCGCGGCGCTGTCCGACGCCGACCGCGTCGTGCCGGACGAGGCCGCCGTCGACGAGTCCATCGGGCTGCAGCTGCGGTTCGTGTCCCTCGATCCCGACGTCTACGAGGGCTACTACAACGAGATCGCGAACGGGGTGCTCTGGTTCACGAGCCACTTCCTGTGGGACATCGCTCGCGCGCCGGTGTTCGACGCGAAGACGGACGAGGCCTGGAGCGCGTACGAGAAGGCGAACCGGGCCTTCGCCGAGGTGCTGGACGCCGCGCCGGCCGACGCCGTGTTCCTGGTCCAGGACTACCACCTCTCCCTGGTCCCGCGGTACCTCCGCGACCTCCGGCCGAACGCGAGGATCGTCCACTTCTCCCACGTGCCCCATCCCGGGCAGACCTACGTGCGCCTGCTGCCGGTCGGGGTCCGCGAGTCGCTCGTGCGCGGGGTGGCCGGCGCCGACGTGATCGGGTTCCAGACCCGGACCTGGGCGGAGAACTTCCTGTTGTCGGCGCGGGCGCTCCCGGGCGCGAAGGCGGACCTGCGTCGGTTCCGGCTCTCGCTGGACGGGCGCACGTCGCTCGTGCGCCCGTTC
>Ga0335084_10000941_pt1 | contig 26165 bp, 28 predicted proteins | sample Lox_Sample_44_FD_206721 | JGI IMG/M metagenome (GOLD analysis project Ga0335084, IMG submission 206721) | Soil microbial communities from Loxahatchee National Wildlife Refuge, Florida, United States - Lox_Sample_4.4 | ecosystem: Environmental > Terrestrial > Soil > Wetlands | place: USA... | reverse complement strand
CGAGGGCAAGACGCTGGTGCTGCTCCTGGGTGGCGGCAACTTCGATGTCAATCTGATCGCCCGCATCATCGAGCGGGGCCTCGTGTAGGACGGAGGCATCGTGCGGCTGACAGTGCTCCTGCGTGACCGGCCGGGTGCCCTGGCCCGGCTGACGGCCCTCGTGGCGGAGGCTCGCGCCAACGTGCTCCACATCGGCCACGATCGCGCCTTCTCGCGCGCGCGCCTCGGCGAGACCGAAGTCGAGCTCACGCTCGAGACCTCGGGTCCCGACCACATCTCCGCCATCAAGCGCCACTTGGCGTCGGCCGGGTACACCGTGGAAGAAGTCCTCCACCGCTAGCCTGGCCGTGATTTCAGGGAAGCGTGGCCTTGGCGGCGATCCTCGCGGGCGGGGTTGGGGTGCCGTTGCTTCCTGTGGTGCAGTTCTGCCATCCGGTTGGCCACGGGGGGAGCCGGGTGGGGGCGGGGGCTGCCTCCGTGGACCCGTATCTTCTGGGAGCTTCCCCGAAGCAGAAAACCACGATCTCGTGGCGGGTGAGAGTGGCCTCGGGAAATGCGGCTCAGCGTGGTCCACGGAGGCAGCCCCCGCCCCCACCCGGCGTTGTCCCGACGTGAGCTAACGGAAGGCGGCGGCGAAGGCAGCGCCGTCGCGTGATAGCCAGTCCGTAACGGAGGAGTAGCCGTAGCGAAGGGCGGCGCGGCTCGCCTCGAATCCCATCGAGGGCCCACGCAACGGCGAGCCCGTGGACTCGGGCTGGACGAGATGGATCTCCACCTCGGGATGCCGCAGCTTGAGCTCGCGCAATCCGAGCTGAAGGATATTGATGCTCGTGATGTGCCCCGCCTGCTCCATGATGGCGTACAGTCCACGCGAGCGCACGTCGGGCTCGGCGGGACTCCCGACCCGGAGCGGCACCGCCGGATTCAGGACCACCACGCGCGTGGCGCCGTGCTCGACCGCCAGGTCCGCGTGACCCGTATAGCCGACGTCGCCGTCCACGTAGTCGCGCCCGCCGATGCGAAAGGGCTCGAAGAATCCCGGGATCGCGGACGAGGCCGCGATCGCCTGGGAGATCGGCACGTCGAGGAACGGATCGGCGCCGAAGACTGCCCGCTCGGCCCGGTCGAGATGCATGGCCGGGATCAGGAGACGCCGGCGGCACTCACGGAAGCTGTTCGGTAATCCCTTGGCCGCGAAGGCCCCGCGCATGAACCGCTCCAGCGGCGCTACGGAGAAGAAGCCCGAAGGCATGTCGGCTCCGCTGCGGGCGAGCAGGTCTGGCCACTCCAGCCGGAAGCCCGTCACCGCCTTCTTGCCGACGGCCCACACGAATTGCGCGAGGTTCCGCGCGGCGTTGGAAAAGGCTCCCTTGTGGTAGACCGCCCCTCGCTGGAAGTTGAGCGGGTCATCCGCTTCCTTGTCGAGGATGTCGTAGAGCTCCCGCGGCCGGATGCCGTTGGCCATGAGGGCGCCCACGACGGAGCCGGAGCTGGATCCCACGTAGAGATCGAAGTCGTTGGCGCGGAAGCCCGGCAGGGATTCGTCGAGGGCGGCCAGCGCTCCGACCTCGTACATGCCGCCAATCACGCCCCCGCCCGCCAGCACCAGCGCGCGACGGGCTGGAGCACGAGCCCCGAAAATCCTCTGAAGGAGCGGCCTCAACACATCCCGCGCCTCACCACCTGAGCAGCGTCGCCCCCCACGAGAAGCCCGTGCCGAAGGCGACCAGCATCACGAGGTCGCCCTCCTTCACCCGCCCGCCCATCACCGCCTCGTGGAGGCAGATGGGGACCGAGGCCCCGGCGGTATTGCCGTACCGCTGGATATTGTTGAGCATGCGGGACTGCGGAATCGTGAACGACTCCGCCATGGCCTCGACGATGCGAAGATTGGCCTGATGGAAGATGAAGAAGTCGACGTCGCCGGCCTTCAGGGCATTGGCGTCGAGACACTCCTGCACGATTTCGCGGACCCGCTTGACCGCGTGGACGAACACCGCCCGCCCGGTCATGCGCGGGCGCGTCCGGTCGTCGTCGATCTTCTGTTTCGACACGGGCGGGAAGGTGGACGACCCGCATATCTCCCCGTACAGCGCGTCGATCGCGCTGCCGTCGGAATGCAGGTGATGCGAGATGAGACCTCGCGGAGGCGACCCTTCCTCGTGTCCTTCGAGCACGACCGCGCCGGCTCCGTCTGCGAAGAGCACGGCCATGTCACGGCCGGCATCCGTATAGTCGAAGGCCGACGACAGGAGCTCGGCGCCCACCACCAGCACCTTCCGGTACATGCCGCCCCGGATGAGCTGGTCGGCGAGGCAGAGCCCGTAGACGAAACCCGCGCATCCCTGGGCGAGGTTGAAGACCGGCGTCGTGGTCAGCCCGAGCTTCCCCTGCAGCACGCAGCCCGTGCCCGGATACGCGAGGTCGGGAAGCGTCGAGGATTCGACGATGCAATCGAGGTCCTCCGCGCCGAGCCCCGCGTGCTTGAGTGCCATGCGGGAGGCCTCGAGGCCGAGATCCGAGGCGGTCAGGGACGAATCGATATTGCCGTCGATTCCCCGCTCCTTGACCTCGCGCATGTACGCGGTCTTGTCCGGCGCATCGGCCAGGCGCAAGAGCATCCCGTACGTGTCCGGCGAGACGCGCCGCTCGCGGATGCCCGTGCGCTGGACAATCCACTCGTCGCTCGTCGTCATGCACCGTGACAGCAGATGGTTATCGACGACGCACTCCGGTACGGCCATGCCGGTGCCCGTGATCCAGGATCGCGTGCCCATCAGCGACCCTGGAACTTCGGGGCGCGCTTCTCGAGGAAGGCACGGGCGCCTTCGGCGTGATCCTCCGAGCTGATGGCGTTCGACTGGCCGAAGGCCTCGCCTTCGAGCGCGGCGGCCAGATCGACCGTCGCCGCCCGGTTCAGAAGTGACTTGGCGAGCGTGGCGGCCAGCGGCGGCCCGGCCGCGATCTTCGCCGCGAGGGCCCGCGTCGCCCGCTCGAGCTCCGCGGTCGGCACCACCCGGTTGACGAGACCGATGCGAAGCGCCTCGGCCGCGTCGATGATCTCCGCCGTGAGCACCATCTCCTTGGCCTTGGCCAGCCCGACCAGCCGCTGCAAGAGCCAGGTTCCCCCGCCGTCCGGAACGAGCCCGATCTTGAGGAAGACCTCCCCGAATCTCGCCCGGTCCGAGGCGACGATCATGTCGCAGCCGAGCGCGATGTTGCAGCCGGCGCCCACCGCGAAGCCATCCACCATGGCGATGGTCGGCTTGGGAAAATTGAAGAGGCGGAGGACGAATCGATTGAGGAGCTCCACGCGCGCCCGGCCCTCCGCCGCCGTGTGGCGCCGGGCCGCCATGGTCTTCACGTCGCCGCCGGCCGAGAAATGTCCGCCGGCGCCCGTCAGGATGACCACGCGAACCGTCGCGTCGCGCTCGATCTCGTCGAGGGCGTCCACCAGCTCCTCGCGCATCCGTATGTCGAGGGCGTTGCGCGCCTCCGGCCGGCTCATCGTGAGGGTGGCGATGCCGTCGGCGCGGTCCAGGAGCAGTGACTGATATCCCATCGGCCTACCCTCCTCCAGCCACCGGCTGGAGCTCGCGGCGCATGGGCCGCCCGGTCACGTCGATCGTCAGGGACAGCCCCGCACCGACGAGCAGCAGCCCGCAGGCGACGGTGAAGGCGATCCCGTAGCCGCCGGAGACATCGAAGAGAAAGCCCGCGAGCCAGGAGCCGAGCGCCGCTCCTATCTGATGAACGAGGAAGACCAGCCCGAAGATCGAGCCGACGGAGAAGCGGCCGAAGATGTCGGCGGTGAGCGCCGAGGCCATAGCAAAGCTCCCGGTGAGGGAGAACCCGCTGATGATCGCCACCACCATGAGCATGCCGGGGTCGCGGGTGAGGAAGATCAGGGTGAACGCGGCCACCCGCAGGAGGTAGACGAAGGCGAGCATCGGCTTGCGGCCCCACCGGTCGGAGAGGATGCCGATCAGCATCCCCGCGCCGATGCTCGACATGCCGGTCAGCCCGATGGCGGAGGAGGCGGTCATGCTGTGGAAGCCGTGGTCCGTCAGCATGGGGACGCCGTGGGCCGAGAGGAGGCTCATCGAGAAGCCACAGGAGAAGAGCCCGGCGCTCAGGAACCAGAAGGAGGGCGTCCGGAGCGCGTCGACGGTGGCCGTGCGGTCGATCGCGGGAGCCGCCCCCGGCGTGGGTGGCTCAGGTGGCCGCCCGTCTGGCTCGAGCCCCATGGCCTCGGGGTCCTCACGCAGAACCAGCAGCGAGATGGGCAGCCCCACCACGAGCGACGACACCCCGAGGATCATGAAGGTCGCGCGCCACCCGAAGTGCAGAATGCACCACATGACGACGGGCACGAGGAGGGAGATGCCGGCCATGGACGCGACCGACAGCAGGCTCACCGCCGTCCCGCGCCGCTTCACGAACCAGCGCGCCAGCGTGGCCGAGGCCACCACCTGTCCCGTCGCGGCGAGACCGAGCGCGGCGAGCACGCCGTAGTAGAGCGTGAATTCCCACAGGGAATGCATCGTCGATGTGAGCGCGAGCGCGATCGCCATCACCACAGTGCCCAGCGAGCAGATCACGCGCGAGCCCCATCGATCCACGAGCGGACCAATCAGGGGCACGAAAAGGCCATAGAGGAAGAGCGAGAGCGAGACCACGAGCGAGAACGTGCCGCGATCGATCCCCAGGTCGCCGGCCACGGGCTTGAGAAACGGTCCCACTGCGAAGCGGATGCCCGTCGAGAGGAAGATGATGAGCGAGAACGCCACCGCCACCCACCAGCCATAAAAGATCCGCGACTCCGCGGCAGGAGCGTGAGGCGCCATGTCTTGGTCACTATACTCCTACGTGCTACGATTTCGCCATGCCTTTCCCGAGCGAATCATGAGCCTCGAGAGGATTCTCGGCTCGCCGAAAGCGGTGATCGGCATGGTGCACCTCGAGCCGCTGCCCGGCAGCCCACGCTGGGCGGGCTCGATGGAGGACGTCGCCCGCGCGGCGATCGCGGATGCGCGGGCGCTGGCCGGCGGCGGCGTGGACGCGATCCTCGTCGAGAATTTCGGCGACGTACCATTCTCTCCCGGACGCGTCGACGCCGCGTGTGTCGCGGCGATGGCGGCCGTCGCGATCGAGATCCACCGCGCCCTCTCGCTCCCGCTCGGCATCAATGTGCTGCGCTCCGACGCGCACTCGGCGCTCGCGGTGGCCGCCGCGGTAGGCGCGCGATTCATCCGCGTCAACGTCCACACCGGCGCGGTGATGACCGATCAGGGCATTCTCACGTCGGCCGCCCACGACACCCTCCGCTACCGGCGAGCTCTTGGAGCGCACATCGGGGGCGCGCAGATCGCGATCCTCGCCGACGTGCAGACGAAGCACGCGGCACCCCTCGCCTCCGTCCCCATCGAGCACGAAGCGCGGGACTGTGTGCACCGCGGACTGGCCGACGGGCTGATCGTCTCGGGCGAAGCCACCGGCCTGCCGCCCAAGACCAGCGACCTCGAGCGCGTCCGGCTCGCCGTTCCGGAGGCGCCGCTCCTCGTGGGCAGCGGCGCCTCACCCGAAAACGCCGCCGATCTGCTCTCGCGGGCGGACGGACTCATCGTGGGCACCTCGGTCAAGCGGGACGGAATCGTCACGAACCGGGTGGATCCGGACCGCGTCCGCGCCCTCGTGCGTGCCGCGGGACACCGGTGAGGGCACGGCTCGCCGTCTTCCTCCTCGTCCTGATCGTCGAGGGCTGCGCGGCCACCGCGCCGTCGGACGGCGCGGCGCGCAAACCGCCGTCGCTGCCCCTGGGCGAGCTCTTGCTGATGGGCTTCGGAGGCACGCAGGTCGAAGGCAACGAAGAGATCCGCTCCCTCGTCTGCGACGTGAAGGTGGGCGGCCTCATCCTCTTCGAGCGCGACGCGAGATCCGGGGAGGCGCGCAACATCAGCGGCGTCGAGCAGGTGCGGCAGCTCACCTCGGATCTCCAGGCGCTCGCGCGCAGCTGCACGGGCCGCCGGCTCCTCATCGCCGCCGACAATGAAGGCGGTCTGGTCATGCGCCTGTCCACGCGGCTGGGTTACCTGCCGACGCCGCCGCCGCAGGCCCTCGGCGACGCGGGGGATCCCGCCGTCACCGCGCTCGAGTCACGGCGCATGGGGGCCACTCTTCGCGAGGCAGGCATCAACTGGAACCTGGCGCCCGTCGTCGACGTGGCCATCAATCCGCTCAACCCGGCCGTGGTCACTCTCGGTCGCAGCTTCTCCTCCGACCCGCAGCAGGTCATCGTGCAGGCGCGCGCGTTCATCCAGGGCATGCACGAGGCCGGCGTCCTCACCTCGCTCAAGCACTTCCCCGGTCACGGCTCGAGCCGGACGGACTCGCACCTGGGCTTTGTCGACGTGACGGACACCGCCGACCTCAAGATCGAGCTCGCGCCCTATCGCGCCCTGATCAAGGAGAAGCTGGCCGACAGTGTGATGACCGCCCATGTCTTCAATCGCGGCCTCGATCCCTGGAATCCCGCGACCCTTTCCCGCTTCACGATCAAGCGCTACCTGCGCGGGAAGCTCGGCTACCAAGGGCTCGTGGTGTCGGACGATCTCCTCATGGGCGCCATCCGTCAGCGCTACGGCCTCGAGGAGGCCTCCGTCCTCGCCCTTCAGTCCTCAGTGGACATGCTGCTGATCTCGCAGAACCAGGGCCGGGTCGAGCGCAGCGCCGCCGAGCGGGTCATCGCCGGCATACAGCGCGCCCTCGCCGAGGGCCGCCTGTCCCCTAAGGCCCTCGCCGTGTCGATCGAGCGTGTCCGCGCGCTCCGCAGCCGCATCCCGCAGTGAATCGTCCTGCCTATCCGCCCTCCGCCTGGAAGAGCAGAATCCCCGCGGCGATGAACGCGATCGCAAGGAGCCGGATCCACGTCACGGGCTCGCGCAGCACGAGAAAGCCCGCCAGGAGAACCAGCGCAGTGGAGCTACCGCCCACGATGAGCGACGCGGTGAGCCGCAACCCGCGCTCGTAGGCGAGCAGGCCGAAGATGTCCACCCCGGCCGCCGCGATGCCCGCCATGCCGAGGAGCCAGACCGCCTCCGGCCGGAGGACGATCTCGTGCCCCCGCGCCCTCATGGAGAGCATCACGATGGAGTTCACGAAGAAGGCCACTCCCGTGATGACCATCGCCCCCAGCGCCGCGTTGATCCGCGTGGAGCCCAGCTTGAGGCAAATGGTCCACGCGGCGGCGGACGCGCCCGCCAGCACCGCGAACAGCACCGCCGATCCGATCATCAGGTCCTCCTTAACGCCACGTCCTCAGAAGCTCCGCCAGAGCAGCCAGGGCACGCCGACGAGGAGATAGGTACCGAGGAAGATACCGCCCATGAGGAGGCCCAGGACCCAAAACCGGGCGCGCGAGATGTACCCGCAGCCGTAGTACACCGGCGAGGGGCCCGTCGCGTACGGCGTCAGGATGCCCATCATGCCGAAGGTGTAGGACAGCGCGAGCGCCCAGCCTTTGGCGCTGAGCCCCGGCACGGACACGGCGACCACGAGGAAGAGCGGCAGCAGCGCGGTGGCGTGACCGGAGATCGTGGCGAACAGGTAGTGGACGAAGAAGAAGACAGTCACGAGGAACACGACGGCCACGGGCAGGCTCAGGCTCGACACGAGCGGCTTGATGGTGTTGGCGAGCCACGGAACGAACTCGACGTGCACCAGGCCGCTCGCCATGGTGACGAGCGTGGCGATCCACATCACGGTGTCCCATGCCCGCCGATTGGCCAGGATGTCGTCCCACGACACGACGCCGCGCACCACGAGAAGAACCACGCCGAGGAGCGCCGCGGTCGTCGCGTCGGTGTAGCGGCTGCCGCCGATCCAGAGCGAGATGACGAGCAGGGTTCCCGACAGCATCAGCCATTCCATCCTGCCCATACGACCGAGTCGCCGGAGCTCGTCGGCGGCCCAGACGGGCGCCGTCTGCACCCGCGTGATCTCCGGAGGGTAGAGCCAGTGCAGCAGGGGCGGAAACCCGATCAGGAGCAGGATGCCGACCGGCAGGAAGCCGGTGACCCAGTCTATCCATGGAATGTTCACGCCGACGGTGTCGGCAATGAGGAGCACGGCCAGGATGTTCGGAGCCAGCGCGGTGGGGAACATGCTGCTCGTGATGCAGGTGGCGCCGAGAGCGGTGTACATGAGATAGCCGCCGATCTTCCGCGCGGTGGGCCCGGGCTCCGAGCCGTAGAGCCCGGGAATATTGCGGATGACGGGATAGATGGTGCCGGCGCTCCGCGCCGTATTGGACGGGGTGAAGGGCGCGATGGCAAGGTCGGTCAGCGCGATGGCGTAGCCGAGCCCGAGCGTGCTGGCGCCGAAGCGGCGGATCAGCAAGAGCGCGATGCGCTTACCGAGGCCCGTCTTCTCGTAGCCGACGGAGAGCACGTAGGCGCCGAAGATGAGCCATACCGTGGGCTGGCCGAATCCGCTCAGCGCCCAGTTCACGGCCTGCGTCGGATTCTTGTACACGATTCCCGACATCGCCGCGATGACCACACCCGCCAGGCCCACCGCGCCAGGGGGAATGGGCTCGGTGGCCACGCCCACGATGACGGCGGCGAAGAGCGCGAAGTAGTACCACGCCTGCGGCTTGAGCCCCTCCGGGACCGGAGCCAGCGCGATCAGCCCGCCGACGAGAATCGGCGGGGCCGCGCGGAGGAGGAAGCCGCGACGCTCGGGCGTCACCGCCCCCGCCCGCCGAGCGAGCGCAGGAACGCCTCGACCTCTGCGCGCTGGGGCAGCGAGTCCTGAGCGCCGCGCTTCATGCATGTGAGGGCGGCGGCGGCATTGGCGAGAGGAATCGCCTGTTCGAGCGTGCCGCCGGCCGCCAGCCCCACCGCGAGCGCGCCATTGAAGGCATCGCCCGCGGCCGTCGTATCCACCGCCTCCACGGGAAAGGCTGGAAAGTGGACGACAGTGTCACCGTCGCAGGCGAGCACGCCCCGCTCGCCGAGCGTCACGCAGACATGCCCTGCGCCGGACGCGAGGAGGCGCTCGGCCGCCACGCGGGCGGACTCGAGCGAGTCCACCGGAAGACCGGTGAGCCGCGCGGCCTCGTGCTCGTTCGGCGTGAGGTAATCCACGAGGGCGAGCAGGGCCTCGTCCAGCGGCTGGACGGGGGCGGGATTCAGCACGGTCGTCACACCGTGCCGGCGCGCTTCGCCGAGGGCCCAGCGGACCACGGGCAGCGGCGTCTCGAGCTGGCAGGCGACGACCTCGGCCCACGCGATGCTCTCCGCGTGGGGCGCGGCCATCTCCACGGTCAGGCGATGATTCGCTCCGGGCGCGACGGCGATCTGGTTGCGGCCCTGGGCGTCCACCATGATGATGGCCGTGCCCGTGGCGGCTTCGGCGGAGGTGCAGAGGCCGGCCACGTCGATCCCGGCGGCCGCGAGGCTCTCCCTTATGCGCCGGCCGTCGGCATCGTTCCCGACGCAGCCGATCATCCTCACCTCGCCGCCCAGCCGACGGGCGGCAACCGCCTGGTTGGCGCCCTTGCCGCCCAGATTCACGAGCAGCATGCCGCCGGACACCGTCTCGCCGGGGCTCGGAAGCCGCGGCAGACCCACGGTGTAGTCCACATTGGCCGAGCCGATCACGCAGAGGCGGGGCACAGGCGCTCCAGGAAGAAATGGAGGAAGCGCGGGGCGTCCACGCTCAGGGCGGCCCGGCACGTGGTGGGCTCCTTGCGATACGGCTGGATGTCACGCCGGTCGGCCACGGTCATCCCCCGGGTGAGTCGCCCCTCCCACTCGACCGCCACGTGCAGGGGCTCGAATCCCACCAGGCCGGGCTCGATCGCTACCCCCATCGCCAGCGGATCGTGGAGGAAGATGCCGCCCTCGTCCCGGGACTCGCCGAACTCGAATCCGAAGAGCGTGAAGTCCTCGACGAAGCGCGCGCGTGTCGAGCGGCGCCGGGCAAGCGCCTCATGCAGTCCTCCACGGGTGAGGATCACCTGCCGCGTGACGTCGAGCGGTACCAGGTCGATGGGCAGCCCGGCCTCGAAAACGGCCGCCGCCGCATCCGGGTCCACGTACATGTTGAACTCGGCGACGGGAGTGACATTGCCGCTGGTCGCCACCGCTCCCCCCATGATCACTATCCGCGAGCACCGCCCGAGCGCCTCCGGGTCGCGCTGGAGCGCCAGGGCAAGGTTGGTCAGGGGTCCCAGGGCTACCAGGACGAGCCGGTCAGGGAACTCTTTCACGGTCTGAAGAATCAGATCGGCGGCATCGAGCGTCTGAAGATTGTGGGGCGGCTTCGGATAGCGTGCCTTGCCGCCCGGCTCCACGAACCGCTCGAGATTGCCCAGGCCGTCCGCACCGTGGACATGGGGTGCGGTGACGAGCGGCTGGCGCAAGGGGGCGGCGGCCCCTTGGGCAACCCGGGGCCGGCGCGCCGGGCGCACGATATCGAGGATGCGGAAGACGTTCTCTGTAGCGAGGCCTACTTGGACATTGCCGGGCACCGTGGTGATGGCCTCGACCGACACCTCGGGCGAGCCGAAAGCCAGGAGCATGGCAAGCGCGTCGTCGATGCCGGGATCGGTGTCGATGAGGACGGGAGTCGTCAATTGACACTCCACCGGCTGGTTCGTATCATGTGCCGCGGCGGTCAACACATCTAGCGAAGGAGGATCGCATGGATATCCTGATCACGTATTGCGCGGAGTGAAACTTCCTCCCACAGGCCTCCAGTTTGCAGGCCGCCATCAAAGCCAAGTACGGCATGTCCGCCGCCCTCAAGGAGGGCTCGGGCGGCGTTTTCTTCGTGGATATCGACGGCAAGCGTGTCTGGGACAACCAGATCACCTACCGGTTTCCCGAGGACGCTGAGGTCTTCGCGGAGATCGACAAGCTCAAGAAGTAGCCGCCTCCCGTTCCAGAGCATCTCTGAACGCCGGGTGGGCGATCCGGGCAAGTGCCCTCGCCCTCCCGGCGTCGCTTTGTCCTCGAAGGGCCGCCGTCCCGTACTCGGTGACCACGTAGTCCGCCAGGAAGCGCGGGGACGTCACCCGCGCCCCAGACGGTAGCCGTCCCGCTATCCGCGAGACCTTCCCCTGGCGGCCGGTCGATGGCAGGGCGATGACCGACCGCCCTCCCGACGCCCGCGAGGCGCCGAGGACGAAATCGAACTGGCCGCCGATGCCCGTGATCTGTCTGCCGTCCACGCTCTCGGCATTGACCTGGCCCAGGAGATCCACCTCGAGGGCGGAGTTGACCGAGATGAAATCGCCGAGCGAGCCGACCACCTCCGGGTCGTGGATGATGTCCGAAGGCTCCATGTTGACCATGGGATTGTCGTGCACCCATCGAAAGAGCCGCTCCGTGCCCATGATCTCGCCCACATCGATGCGGCCGCGGTGGAGGCGCTTGCGCGAGTTGTTGATGACGCCCGATTCGATCAGGGGCAGCATGTGGTCCACCAGCAGCGAGTGGACGCCCAGATCGCGCTTGCCCCCGAGCGCCTCCATGACGGCCTGGGGAATCGAGCCCACGCCGACCTGCACGGTGGCGCCGTCGGGGACGAGGTCGGCCACGTAGGCCGCGATCTTCCGCTCGACCTCGCCCACGGGGGTGGGCGGGTACTCGACCAGCGGATGCTCGCCTTCGGCCCAGCAGTCGATCTGCGACCGGTGCAGGAACGCATTGCCGAGAGTGCGTGGCATCGCTGGATTAACCTGCGCGATCACGCACGGCGCGCGCCGCGCCGCCGCGAGCGAATAGCTGACCGAGACGCCCAGCGAGACATAGCCGGCGCGGTCGGGCGGCGAGCAGTGGACGACCACCGCGTCGGGCGCCCACGCGCCGCCCGCGGAGAAGATGCTCACCGTGTCGAAGTACCGGATGGGCACGAAGTCCACGTCGCCCCGCTTCTGCGCCTCAGCGAGCTTGAGCGAGTGATGCCATGTCGCGAACCGGAGCTTGCCCGCATAGGACGGCGTCCCAAAGGGATAGTCGTCGAGGCGGAGACCGCCCATCAGCGTGAGCGGCTTGAGCCGCTCCGCCTGGCGCAGGACCTCGGCCAGCAGCGCCGTCGGATCGCCGCAACCCGCCGGGAGGAGCACCTTCATGCCGGGGCGAAGGCGCCCCACGGCGTCGGCCAGCGTTACCTTCTCGAAGGGGCGGGACATGAGGCGCGGGTAGTATAATCGCGCCCTGACGAAGCGCAAGACGAGCGCGCTCGCGTCGTCCACCCGCAGTTCCGAGGAGAGTCAATGGCCAGGCCCGTACAATCGCTCGAGCCGCCCCGCCTCGCCAAGCCCATCGTGGCGGGCTGAGACGGCCATGCCCATTCCCCGCCAGTGGGTCACCACCGCCTTCACGTTCGACGGGCACCGGATCGCGGCCAACCGTGGCGTCGTGCGCGGCATCACGGTGCGCTCGCGAAGCATCGTCGCCAATATCGGCGCCACCATCCAGACGCTCTTCGGCGGCAACATCACGCTCTACACGGAGCTCTGCGAGCGGGCCCGCGAGGAGGCGTTCCAGCTCATGCTCGAGCACGCCGCCGCCGCCGGCGCCAATGCCATCATCGGCATGCGGTATGACGCCAACGATGTGGCGCCGGGCGTGACCGAGGTGCTCGCCTACGGCACGGCCGTCGTCCTGGATCCGCCGCCGCCGCGCTGAATGCTGCGGGCCACGCGCGTCCATGTCCCGGCTCTCGAGCGCCGCCACCGGCGCCCGCTCCCCGCGGCCCTGGCCATCGTCCTCGCGCTGGTACTGGGAGTCGGCCTCGCGACCGCGCCCGCGCTGGCCGAGCACGAGCCGCAGTACCGCTACACCGTGCTCGGCTATGTCAAGGACGCCGCGGGCAAGCCCCGCAAGGGCGTGGGGCTCGAGGTGATCCGGCAAAAGACGGGCTTTGCCTATGTCGGCGAGACGGACGCCTCCGGGCTCTACGTCATCGTCACGCGGCTCGCCGACGAGAACCGCAGCGAGCGCCTCCTCGTGCGCGCGGGACCAGCCAGCCTCATCATCGCCGCCCGCTTCGATCCGGCCGATCATGTCTCCGAGCGTGGCACCCAGGTGGACTTCATGGGCAGTCGGCCGACCGAGCGGGCGGATCTCTTCCCCGCCACCCTCAAGCGATTCCTCAGCAAGTGATGGCCAAGACCGATCCCTTCTACACCGTCGTGCGGACAATCGGGCGCTTCTGGGTCTGGTTCTTCTTCCGATCGGTCGACGTGCATCATGCCGGCCGGGTGCCGCGCCACGGCCCCGTCCTCCTCTGCATCAACCATCCGAACAACCTGATCGACTCGCTCCTGGTGGGGGCCGTGGTGGACCGCAAGGTGCACTATCTCGCCACGGCGGCCCTGTTCCGGAACCCGCTCGTGGGACGCTTCCTCAAGGCCTGCGGCGCCATACCCGTGTATCGCCGCCAGGACGACCCCGACAAGATGGACAAGAACGCGGGCGCCTTCGAGGCGTGCACGGCAACCCTCGCTGCCGGCGGGCTCGTCGGCATATACCCGGAAGGGACAACCCACTCCGAGTCCCGTGTCCAGCGCATCAAGACCGGTGCGGCGCGCATCGCGCTCGACTACGAGTCGCGCCGAAAGCAGGGCGGTGGCGGCGAGCCGCTGGCCGCCATACCGGTCGGGCTCACCTTCGACGCGCGGAAGTCATTCGGAGGCCGCGTGCGCGTGTCCTTCGGCGAGCCCATACTGCTCTCGCCCTTTCTCAAGCTCTATGGCGAGGATCAGGTCAAGGCGGTGGACGAGCTGACCACGGCCGTCCAGTGGGCCATGGAGGCGCAGGTGGTTCACGTGGATCGCCTCGACCGAGCCGCCCTCGTCCACGAGATCGAGGGCCTCTACCGGGACCAGCTGGTGCAGGAGCTCCACGACGAGCGGGGACTCTCGACCGGCAAGATCGACACCGTGCGCCTCTCGCGCTCCATCGCCGACGCCGCGGCCTGGTTCGAGGCGCATGCGCCGGAGCGGCTCGCCGAGCTGCGCGAGCACATCGAACGGTACCGGGCCACGCTCGCCGCCTATGCGATCAAGGACCAGGCGGTGCGCGAGCGGCTCGCTCATCGGCCCGTGCGCCAGCGGCTGCGGCGGGGCTGGACGGCGGCGGTCGGGCTGCCGGTCTTCGCCTACGGCCTGATCACGAGCGGCCTGCCGTACCTCGTGCCGCGCTGGATAGCCCGGCGCACGTCGACCAAGGAGACCAACTACGCCACGACGCGGCTGCTCGCCAGCATGATCGCCTTTCCCCTCTTCTGGGGCATCGAGACCTGGATAGTCTGGCGCTTCGCCGGCTGGGTCTGGGCGCTTGGCTTCCTCCTCTCTCTCCCGGTGGGCAGCATCCTCGCGTACCATTACCTGCGAGGCCTCGGCCGCTTCAGGGCGCAGATCGGTCTGAGCCTCCTCTCGGTCACCCGGCATCAGACGGCCACGCGCGTCCTGGCCGAGCGGCAGCGTCTCATCGAGGAACTCGAGCGCGCGAAGACCGACTACCTCACGGCCACGAAAGGATCGAGCTTTTGAGCATCCACCTCCTCGAGGAACTCTCGAGCCCGGCTCTCGACGCCCTTCCGCGCGAGAGCACCGTGGTGATCCTCACCGCGAGCCCACTCGAGGCGCATGGCCCCCACCTGCCCGTCGGCGTCGACGCCTACACCGGGCGCTACTTCGCCCAGGCCATCGCCGAGCGCATCGTGGCCGAGCGTGCGGGCTGGCACGTCGTGCTGGCGCCCACCCTGCACCTCGGCACCTTTGCCTTCGAGACGGTGGGCACCGTCACCATGCGCCAGCGCGTGGTGCGCGACCTCCTCGTGGACTATGGCGATGCCATGGCGCGCGCGGGCTTCCGCTACATCCTCATCTCGAACGGCCACGGCGGCCCTGGACACCTCGTCGCGCTGGATGAGGCTTCCGCTGTCGTCTCGCGACGCCGCGGGGTCACCATGGCCTCGGTGACGGGCTATCTTGCCTGGGGGTTGATGTCCGGGCGCTACCGGTCGAAGTTCGAAGCCGCGCTTGGCCGGACTCTCACCGACGAGGAGCGGGCGGCCTTCTCGGAAGACGCCCACGGCGGCTGGTGGGAGACGTCGATGATGCTGCTTCTGCGGCCGGACCTGGTCGGCGACGGCTGGCGCGATCTCCCACCCTCGCGCTACTCCATGCCGCACCGCCTCATCCCCAATTATCCGCTGAGAAGCGGCGGCCAAGGCTATGTCGGGCACCCGGCACTGGCGGACCCCGCGTTCGCCAAGGCCACGCTGACCGTGCTCATGGACGAGGCGATGGAACTGGTGCGGGGCCTCCTCGACGGCCGCCTGCCGCCGTCGCGGGGCCGCTCCCCCTTCTTCTCGCTGCCCGTCTTCCGCACGAATTTCTGGCCGGTCGCCGCGGGCATCGGCGCCGTCGCCGTCGCGTTCCTGCTCTCGAGGAAGAGACCCCAAGGAGGCGAGACATGAAAGCCTACGTCCTGATCGAAACCGCGGCCGGGAAGACCAAGCAGGTCAAGAAGACGCTCTCGAAGGTCAAGAGCGCCCGCGCCTCCGTGTCGGCGATGGACGCCGTCACCGGCCCCTACGACTTCATCGCGGTGGTCGAGGGGCAGACCCTCGACGCCATCGGCAGCCTCGTCACGGATGCCATCGGCATCATCGACGGGGTGACGCGCACTACTACGTGCGTGGCGGTGACGGTGGGGTAGACGACCCCGTACGAGTCCCTCTGCTCCCGGGAGAGAAGGCAAGGCGGGGGTGGGGCTAGGGTGAGGGGCGGCCTTCCTCTAGTGGCGATGGGTGATGGTCACACCCTCGGTGAGGGTGCGGTGGACGGGGCAGCGCGTGGCAATCTCCGTCAGGCGCTGGCGCTGCTCGTCGGTGAGGTCGCCGCCAAGGAGCAGCTCCAGCTCGATGGTGTTGATCTTGCCCTCACCAGGATCGCGAGTGAGGCGCGTCTCGATCCGGTCCAGCGTCCAGCCCTTGCGTTCGGCATACAGCCGAACTGTGAGCACCGTTCAGGCGCCCAGGGCCGCCAGCACCGTTTCCGTCGGCGTGGGGCCTGTGTCTTCGCCGCCTTTCTCCACGGGCTCGTCCACCAGCACACGATGCGGACCGATGCGCGCTTCCGTCTTCAGATTGCCGAGCCAGGAGACTTCCACCGGTCGTGCCATCTCTCCCCCCTGTGCTAGAATTCGCCGGCATGCGCACCCTCGTCATGGGCGGCACCGAGTTCATCAGCCTGCATCTCGTTCGCGAGCTACTCTCCCACGGTCACGAGGTCACCGTCTTCAATCGTGGCAAGCGCGCCGAGCGTCTGCCTGCGGGCGTGAAGGCGATCGCCGGCGATCGGAAAGATCACGCCGGGCTCAAGGAGCGTCTCAAGGGTCACCGATTCGACGGCGTGTTCGACATCACGTATGCGCCAACACTCGTTGAGGACGTCGCGGCGCTCGTCGCGGTGCTCGAAGGCGAGCCACACATCATCTTCATCTCCACGGGACGAGTGTACGACCACAGCTTGCCCATCCCCTACTCCGAAGAGACCCCGCGGAGCTTGTACTGGGGCGAATATGCCCGGCACAAGATCACGTCGGAGGATCTGCTCTTCGAACGCTACCGGAAGGGCGGCGGGCCCGTCACCGTGGTGAGGCCGACCCATGTCATGGGCCCGCTGAACACGCGCAACAACGAGACCTTCTTCATGGACCGGATTGCCCGAGGCCGGCCCGTGCTGGTGCCCGGGCATGGCGGCTGGCTCCGCCAGTTCGGCCATGTCGAGGATCTGGCCAGAGCCATGGCCGCCATGCTCGGCAATCCGAAGAGCCACGGCCAGGCCTATAACGTGATGGGCGAGGACACGGTGACCCAGGTCGGCTTCGTCGATCTGATCGCCGAGGCGATGAAGAAACCCGTGACTTTCCGGCACTTTGACCCCGCACTCTTGAAGAGCTTCGACAAGCCAGGGCCCGTCTTCGGCCAGAACCTCGTCTACGATTGCCACGCCGTACACACCACGACGAAGCTGCGCCAGCAGCTGGGCATCCGGCCTCGGTACACGCTCGCCTCCGCCGTGGCCCATACGTGGGAGTGGTACAAGCGCGAAGGACTCGTGGACCGTCCCGTGGACTTCGCGTTCGAAGACGGCGTCCTCGCCAAGATCGGCGCGTGACCGCCCGCACCATTGTCGTGTATCACCCCGAGCCCGGCGAGGCGGAGCGCTACGCCCGGGAGATCAAGCAGCCGAAGCCGCTCTTCTCCGTCGCGGCCTGCGCCAGCCCGGGCGAGGCGGAGCGACACGCGGCGGACGCCGAGATCCTCTACTCCTGGAGCTTCCCTCGCGACCTCCTGCCGCGGGCGAAGCAGCTCCGCTGGGTGCAGAACATGGGCGCCGGGGTCGAGCGTCTCATGGTTCCCGAGCTGTCTCCACGAGTGCGGGTGACACGCACGGCCGGCATCTTCGGCCCGTGGATGGCGGAATACGTGCTGGGCTGGTGCCTCTGGCACACGCAGCGGACCGAGCTCTTCCGCGCTCAGCAGCGCGAGCACCGCTGGCGGCAGACGGATCCACTGCGTCTGCGCGGCGCCACGCTCTCGGTGGTCGGGCTCGGCGATATCGGCCGCACCATCGCGCGCGCAGCCCGGGCGCTAGGCATGCGCATCTCCGGCGTGAGCCAGAGCGGCAAGAAGGTGCCCGAAGTCGAACGTGTCTACCGCGCGCGCGATATCAGAAAGGCGCTGCCTTCCGCCGACTTCGTGGTGCTGACCGTCCCGCTGACTCCGGCGACCCGCCATATGATCGGCGCGTCGGAACTGGCGACGATGAAGCCTTCGGCGTGGCTCGTCAACATAGCCCGCGGGCCCATCGTCGACGAGGCCGCGCTCCTCGACGCCCTGTCGGCCAAACGGATCGGCGGCGCCATCCTCGACGTCTTCGATGAAGAGCCGCTGCCGCCGGAGCACCCCCTCTGGAGTTTCGAGAACGTGGTCATCACGCCGCATATCTCCGGACCCAGCACACCGGGAGAGCTCACGCCCATCTTCAACGACAACCTTCGCCGGTATCTCTCCGGCCGGCCCCTCCGCTTCGAGGTCGACCGCAAGCGCGGCTACTAGGCCGCGCTACTCCCGGGTCCAGTAGGCGAGGTTCCAGAAGTCCACCTCGTAGACATTGTGCTCGATGCCGCGCAGGCGGCTCGACATGGCGGCGGCCTTGGCGCGCAGGGCAATGGGCACGACGATGCCGCTCTGGACGGCGAGATCGTTCATCCGGATGTACAGCGCGGCCCGCTTCACGGGGTCCATCTCGGTCTCGGCCGACCGGAAGAGGCGGTCGTACTCGTCGTTGCGCCAGCGCCAGACATTGAAGCGCTGCCAGTTGTTCGCCTTGCTCGCCACCTCCCAGGAACAGAAGACGCGCATGAGTCGCTCGGGATCCGGCGGCCCCAGCAGATAGGTGGCGAGCTGGAGATCGGCGTAGAAGTGAGTATAGGTATCGGGATTGGCGGGGTCCGAGGAGTAGAAGGCGGACACGGCCACCGACTTGAGCTCCATCTCGATGCCCGCCTTCCCGGCGGCCTGCTTGATGACGGCCTGCATCTTCTGCGCCCCCGCATTGGTGGCGGTCTGGAACAGTATCTTGAGGCGCTTGCCGTCGCGCGCGCGAACGCCATCGGCGCCGCGCTTCCATCCTCCGGCCTCGAGCAGCTGATTGGCCTTGTCGATGCTGTACTCCCAGCGGATGTTCTTCGAGGTGAAGCGCTCCGGGCCATTCAGGAAGTTGCCGGTGGTCTTCCCCAGCCGGCCGAGGATCTGCTCCTGTATGGAGGCGCGATCCACGAGGAGGGCGAGGGCGCCGCGGACGGCGGGGTCGGTCAGGAACGGATGCACCGACTTGACGCTCGCCCTCTCGCCGTCGATCTCGGTCCACGGGTCGCTCTGGTTCAGCTGAACGTGGGTGATGCGCCCCCCGAAGCCGATGACGACTTTCCCCTTGCCGCCCTGCTCGAGGCGCTGCAGGACGTCGTCTTCCACGCCCCCGACCTCCGACGCGTAGTCGTACTCGCCCGTCTGCAGCACGGCGCGCGCGGCGGAGACCGCGTCGCCCCCGCCCTTCACCTCCACGGCGTCGAAGAAGGGCCGGTTGGCCACGTGATAGGCGGAATTGATCTCGCCTTTGAGCAAATCGCCGGGCTTGAAGTCGACGAAGCGATAGGGCCCCGTCCCCACGGGCTTGAGATTGTTCGGCGCTTCCCGCGACCGGGCACCTTTGTACGGCTCGAAGATGTGACGCGGAATGATGAGGCCGGTGACGATCCAGTACGGGGTGGGCTGGGTGAAGACGACCTTCACGGTGTAAGGGTCGAGTGCCTCGACCTGCTTGACGTTCTTGAAGACGCCGACCTGGGGCGATCCGGTGGCGGGGTCGGCCGCGTACTCCCAGTTGAAGACGACGTCCTGAGCCGTGAAGGGCTTGCCGTCATGCCACGAGACGCCGCGCTTGAGCTTCCAGGTCACCACCGTCCCGTCCTTGGAGACGCCGCCGTTCTGGAGGCTCGGCACCTCCTGGGCGAGGATAGGCACGAGGCTTCCGCCGGCATCGAATGACGCGAGTGGCTCGTAGAAGACGGAGCACGCGTTCCAGTCCTTGAGACCCAGCGCGAGAACGGGGTTGAGCAGATTGGGCGCGTCCCACGAGAGGGTCCGGAGCTGGCCACCGCCCCCGCGCTTCGCCGGGCTCGCGGTCGGCCGTGTCTGCGCCTGTCCGAGCCCGGCGCTCACGAGCATATCCATCGCCAGGGGCGCGCCCAGGCCCAGCCCCACCATGGTGCCGACGAAGGCGCGGCGGGACAGGCGTCCCTTCCGGACTTCACCAAGGAGCTCGCGGATCTCGTGCTCGCTCATGTGAGCCTCCTCTAGCTGACCGCGGGGGGGCGGCGATCGAACCACGGATGCTCCGCCTCGAGCTGGGCCCCCAGGCGGAACAGCGTCGCCTCGTCGCCGAAGGGCGCGACGAACTGAACGCCGATAGGTAGCCGGTCCCGGGACCAGCCGAGGGGAACCGACATCGCCGGGTTCCCGGCCGAGTTGAAGAGCGACGTGAAGGCAATGCTGCCGAGGACGGCCTGCGTATAGGCTTCCTCGTCGTCGGTCATCAGGTCGAGCACGCCGAGCGGGCGGGGCAGCTGGCACATGGTCGGCGTCAGCAGCACATCGTAGCGGGTGAAGAAGCGCGCCACCTGACGACCCACCCGGTGCATCACGCCTATCGAGCGGGCATAGTCGGACGCCCGTGCCCGGTGGCCGTCGGTGGCCCGCGCCCAGGTCAGACGCTCGACGTCGGAAGGCATGGGCTCACGGCCGAGCATGGCCGCGCGGACGTCGAGCGCCGCGCGGATATTCGCGCACACCACGAGGAAGCTCGCCGAGCTGAGCGCCTTCGCGTCTATGTCGGGACGCGCTTCCGCCACATCATGACCGAGCCTCTCGCACAGGCGTCCCGCCGCCACCGTCGCCTCGGCGCATTCCGGGTCAACCGCCTGACCGTTCCAGGGGTTGGTCGTGATGGCGATGCGCAGGCGCCCCGGATCGCGACCCACTTCGTCGAGAAACGGCCGGGCCGGGGGCGGGGCCCAGTACGGGTCGCCGATATCGGGCCCCGACGTGGCATCGAGGAGCGCCGCGCTGTCCCGCACGGTCCGCGTCACCGCGTGGGCGGTCGAAGCACCGCCCCAACCCTCACCCGCGTCGGGCCCCATGGGATTGCGAGCGCGTGTCGGCTTGAGTCCGAAGAGGCCGCAGCAGGAAGCGGGTATCCGGATCGAGCCTCCGCCGTCGCTGGCATGAGCCATGGGGACCATTCCCGAAGCGACGGCCGCCGCCGCGCCGCCGCTCGACCCACCAGCGCTGTGAGACAGGCTCCACGGATTGCGTGTCGGACCAAACAGGCGCGGCTCGGTGGACGGCGCCAGCCCCATCTCGGGCGTATTGGTCTTGCCGAATATCACGAGGCCGGCGCGCTTCAGGCGGATCGTGATCTCGCTGTCATGGTCCAGGACGAAGTCCTTGAACAGCGAGCTGCCGTAGCTGGTCACGGCACCCGCGTAGTGCGCGCCCAGATCCTTGAGCAAATAGGGCACTCCCGTGAATGGCCCATCCGGCAGGCCGGAGGCGATAGCGGCGCGGGCCTGATCGTAAAGCCGTGACACCACCGCATTGACATCGGAGTTGCGCGCCTCGACGCGGGCGATAGCGATGTCGAGCAGCTCGGCCGCGGTCACGTCACCACGGCGCACGAGATCGGACAGCCCGAGCCCGTCGTAGCTTCCGAATTCCTCCGCTCTCATCGATCCTCCCAGGCGTCAACGATGAAAAGACCGTTCCATGCACGTCACGGGGCCGGACAGGCCCGACACTGGCGGCGATCCTGCCAGATCGGCCCGAAAGGGTCAAATATGAAACAAATAGTGGTGATGCACTGCGTACGGAGGCCTCTCTCAGATTGGGTCGCCCCGCCTCCCCCTGGAGTATCATTCCCTCCAGGATCTGAGGGTACCCCTTCGCCATGAACTGTCACGAAGCTCGCGAGTCGCTCTCCATGCTCCTCGACGGGGACATCGGTCTCACCGAGCGTGTCCCCCTCGAGCTGCATGTGAACGCGTGCCGGGAGTGTGGGCAGAGGCTCGCGGATCTCCAGATACTCAGGGCCATGCCGCAGAAGCCCGAGGCGCGCTCTGCTCACCGGCGGCCCATTCTCCCGCCAGGTCTGGTCGGCCGGACGCTCGAGGCCCTGCGTCCCATTGACGTGGTCGCCCGGCTGCACCACCTCGGCGTCGCTGACCGGCTCCGTCATCTCGACGAGGGCATCCGGCTCCGCGGCCTCGACGTGGTTACCCGGCTGCGCCATCTTGTAGTCGATCGAATCCCGCCCAGACATCTCGCGGTGGCAGCAGCCGTACCTCTCCTGGTGATGATGGCCATCTTCGTCTTCCAGCGCGGCTTCACGGTCGGCGTAGAGATGCGCCAGCGTGCTCCGTCGGCTCCCGCGTCGATGAGGAGCAGTCCGCCGGAGTCGACCCCGTCGTCGGCACTTTCTCAGTCCGCGGCCGCGCCGGCTCAGAGCCCGCCCGCTCCCCCTCCCCTGTTGGTTTCTCCTCCGTCAGCTTCGGTTTCGTCGTCGTTGACGCCTCCGGCAGAAACGCCGAAGGCCGCGAAGGCACCCGACACCAAGGCCGTCGGCAAACCCGCGCCCGCGGCAACTCTGAAGCCGGCCACGGCCAAATCAGCTCCGGCCTCAGGTTCTACGGCGCCGCCGGAGCCGCTCCGGAAAGAGACTCCGAGCAAGAGCGGCGTGGTAGCGCGCGCGGCCGCAACGAGTCCAGCCGTCACCGCTACCGCTGCGCTGGCTCCTCAGATCAGACGGGGATCTGTGGACGTGGTCGGCCGGCTCCAGGTGAAGAATCGCAGCGAGGCCGAGCGCGATCTGACGGCACTCGTGGCCCGTGCGGGCGGAACATGCCAGAACCCTCAGCGGGGCCCCGCGATCACGGTGGTCGAAGCAGCCGTCCCACACGCCAACTACGGCAAGTTCGCTCAGGGGGTGGTGCGGCTCGGCTCCTGGAGGATCGAGGCCGAGCGCTCCCCTTTGCCCGACGTCGTGCAAGTGACCGTGAGGCTGGCGGACTAGATCCACAGCCTAGGCGGGAGTGATCCCGACGCGGATCACCTCGCCGCGCTCGGCCATCCTCGCGAGCGGCAACGTAACCTCCAGCAGGAGCTTGAGCACGCCGTAGACCGGGCGCCACTCCGTGAAGCGCGCGAGGCGGGGCCACCCACTGTCGCGCAGCCGGAACGCGAGGCTCCAGAGATAGTAGCGGGGCTTGGCCCCATGCCAGCACCAGGCCACACGGCCTCCCGCCTGCTCCGCCGCGCGCCTCAGGGTGGCCGGCGAGAAGTGAGAGAGATGCCGGGGCAGCTCGAGGCCCGACCATGCTTTGCCGAATATCGCGGCGCCGAGACCTCCGGCATTCGGCACTTCCACAATGAGCAGCCCGCCCGGCGCAAGCCACTCCAGCATGCGTCGGAGCACCGCGACAGGATCGGGCACGTGCTCGAGAACATGGAAAGCGGTGACCACGTCGAAGCGGCCAACGGCGAAGGGAGCGGAGAGCACATCGCCCACGTGGATCTCGGCGGTGAAGCGCTTGGCCTTCTCGGCGGCGGCCTCGTCGACCTCTACCCCTGTCACCCGCCAGCCAAGGGCCAGAGCGACACCGAGGGCCCCGCCGGAGCCGCAGCCGACATCGAGGTAGCGCCCCTGCCCTCTCCAGGGGGGGCAGTCCCAGCGGATCTTGCGCAAGATGCGCGGTGCGCGCAGCCGCGCCCAGAGCCCGACGGATTCATCACGGAATTGCGAATAGCCGAGCGCGCTCGCGAGGGCCCAGCGCGTGGCCTTGACGCGCGCGGGCGATCCCTTGAATGGAATGCGCGGCGACGGCTCCTGATGGCGCGGATAGTGGTCGGGATAGCAGTCGGCGAGATGGGCGTCGTCCACGCGCGGCTTTTGGTACAGAAAGCCGCAGGCGCGGCAGCGGGCGACGGTATAGATGCCGGGCACGGCGAAGGCACGGTCGGGCGTGGTCCAGAGCGGATCGGCGGCGGCGGCACGACAGAGGAAGCAGGGCGCGTCGACCGTGGGCAGCCCGGGTATTGTTTCAGCCTTCACCTCGCCGCTGGCCATCTCAGCCCTCGCCTCACGGCTGCGCCCTTCGGCTCGAACTGCCACGCTCGCAGCTCATCGGCAGCGTCTCGAAGTGCAGCTATTTCTTCGAGATGAGCCAATGCCCCACGGCCACGTGTGGTAGTCCCGAGCGCTCGAAGGTGTCCATTGCGTCGGCTGCGCTGCACACGACCGGCTCCCCGTGCAGGTTGAACGAGGTATTGAGCACGGCGCCCACACCGGTGCGGCGCTGGAACTCGCCGATCACCGCGTGATACTCGGGATTCCACGACCGCTCGAGAATCTGCGGTCGGGCGGTGGCATCGTGCGGATGAATGGCGGCGGCGAGCGCCTCCCTCGCCTCGGGCCGGGTCGGCATGGCCAGCATCATGTACGGGGAGGGCAGCCCCTTGGGATTCACCAGGTAGTCGGGGGCGCGCTCGGCGAGGACGGTCGGCGCGAAAGGCATCCAGAAGTCGCGGTTCTTGATCATCCGGTTGATGAGCGGAACCACGCGATGATCGGAGGGATTGGCCAGGATGGAACGGTTGCCGAGGGCGCGCGCGCCGAACTCCATGCGGCCGGCGCAGCGCGCCACCACACCGTCGGAGACGAGAAGCTCGGCGATCTTCTCCTCGATCCGGTCGTGGAAGGAGACCTTGTAGCGCCCCTCGAGACCGCGCGAGCGGATCACCGTCTCCACGTCCTCGTCCGTCACGTCATTGCCGAGATAGGCCGCCCCGAAGGGATGGACCCTCCCGGTCACGCCCCGCCGCGCGCACTCCCCCAGGTACCCGAGATAGGCCGCCCCGACCGCGTTCGACTCATCGCCGCACGAGGGGAAGGCGAAAAGCTCCTCGACCCAGTCCTCTTCGCCGATCAACATGTTCGCCTTCACGTTCATGAAGACGCCGCCGCCCAGCGCGAGCCGCGTGCCGCCATAGCGCCGATGCATCAGACGCGTCCAGCGCAGCAGCGTGTCCTCGAGGAGGCGCTGGGCGCCGCCGGCGACCGCGTCGAAGCGCAGCCCGAGCGTGGCCTTGAGGAGCAGCGCGTAGCGCTCTCCGGGCCTGAGCCAGCGGAAGCGCGCGGGCCGGCCCTCCTCGAGGTCGAACACCTCACGCAGGGCCGCTTCGGCGCGGCTCGCGTACTTCTCCGACGCGTACGGGGCCATCCCCATGACCTTGTACTCGTGCTCGCCGAACTTCATCCCGAGCGCCAGCGTCACGAACGAGTAGAAGGCCCCGAGGGAGCCCGGCGCCGAGGGCGTGGCCTCGTGCCGCTCGAGCATGCCCGAGCGGCCGGTGGAGGCGGTGGCGCAGAGCCCGTCGCCGGAGTTGTCGTTCGTGAGCACGAGCGCTTCCCGACCCTCGAAACCCGAGCCGTAGTAGGCCGCCGCGGCATGGCAGGTGTGGTGGTCGAGGCAGACGATGCGCTCCTTGGAGATGCCGAGGTGTTCGGTGACGAAGGCGAGGCGCTCGGCCTGGGTGATGCCGAACTTCCCGCGCGAAGCATCGATGAGACCGAACTTCGCGCCCCACTTCCGCACCTTCTTCTCGATGGACCGCCGGGGCGACGGCCACGAGACGCCGTAGTACTCCCGGACGTAGTCTTCGTCGTGGAGCACGCGGTTGAGCCACTCGCGCGAGGCGGCCCGCGCGCCCGACAGGGCGACCACGTCGATCTCGGCGGAGGCGATGCCACACTGCTTGAGGAGGGCGTCGACGGCCAGGCGCGGATAGCCCGCGTCGTTCTTGAGCCGGCTGAAGCGCTCTTCGGAGGCGCAGCCCACGATGCGGCCGTCCTCAAGGATGGCCGCCGTGGCGCAGTGGGTTTCGTTGATGCCGAGGACGATCATGTCCCCGGCATTATATCGGCCCTACGCGGTTTTCCCCAGCGCCTTGACGATCTCGCGCCAGAAAGCAGGATTACTCGGCCGGCTTGGCCGGTTTGAGCACGAAAGACAGGCGCTCGGAATCGCGCCGCACGGAAAGCGGCAGCGGCTTGTCGAGCGAAGCGGCCAGCAGCGCCTGCCGCGCGGCATCGAGGGTGAGTACCGGGCGGCCGTTGATCTCCACGAGCACGTCGCCGATCTGAAGCCCGGCGGCCTCCGCGGGGCCCCGCGCCACCACCGCGGCGACGGACGGCGGCCCGGTCGCCAGCCGTGAGCCGCCGCTCTCCGCCTGCCCTTCGGGATCGCGCACGAGGAACCCGAACTCGATGGCGACCCGATCGGCCGCGGCAGCTTCCGGCATCACGCCCACGCGCACGGACACGAGGTGGCGCCCCTCGCCGCGCCGGAGCACGGTCAACGGCAGCTCCTCCCCGACCGGTGTCGCGGCAACCAGGCGCTGGAGCGTTCGCGTGTCCACGACCGGGCGCTCCCGGACGGCGACCACCAGATCGCCATTCTCGA
>Ga0335084_10000939_pt1 | contig 26199 bp, 19 predicted proteins | sample Lox_Sample_44_FD_206721 | JGI IMG/M metagenome (GOLD analysis project Ga0335084, IMG submission 206721) | Soil microbial communities from Loxahatchee National Wildlife Refuge, Florida, United States - Lox_Sample_4.4 | ecosystem: Environmental > Terrestrial > Soil > Wetlands | place: USA... | reverse complement strand
CCCGTCTCGCTTTGCGCTCGCTCGCCTCGCTACGGCGCGGTTTTTCAGCAGCCTGCTAGGGACCGACACCTCAGCTTCGCGCCGCGACTTCGAGGAACGCGGTCTTGAAGCGCGCCATGTCGCCGGAGCTGCCGATGGAGATGCGGACGTGCGTCGGCCACACCGGCCAGGGCCGGCCGACGTAGACGCTGCGCTGCTTCAGCCCGTCGATCACCTGCGCCGTCGGCATGCGCGCGTCGACCATGAGGTGGTTCGCCACCGACGGCGTGTAGCGGAAGCCGTGGTCGTCGAAGAAGCGCATCACGTCGCTCCGGCGCTCGGCGTTGGCGCGTTTGCGCGCGGCGATGAGGTCGGTCTCGCCGAGCGCGGCACGGGCCGCGGCCGTCGCGGTGGCGGGCATCGCGCCCGCGTTCCAGGCCGTCATGCGCGCGAGGAGGTCCTTGCGCGCGATCGCGAAGCCGGCGCGCAGGCCCGCCATGCCGAAGATCTTCGAGAACGTGCGCAGCAGGACGACGTTCTTCCCGGCGCGGATCAGGTCGGTGCCGCGCGGCTCGTCGCAGAGATGGACGTACGCCTCGTCGAGCAGGATCACCGCATCCGGCGGCGCGGACGCCACCAGCGCGTCGATCTCCGCGCGGGGCGTCACCGTTCCGGTCGGGTTGTTCGGATTGCAGACGTAGAACAGGCCGACGGGCTGCGCCCTCGACACCGCCAGCATCGCCGGCAGGTCGTGCGAGGCGTCCGGACGCAGTGGCACGCGCACGACCGGCGCGCCGATGAACGTCGCGGCGGCGGCCGCGGCCTCGTAGCCCGGCTCGGCGACGACCAACGCGCGCGCCGGCGACGTGAACGCGATCACCGCGTGATGGAGGGCGAGGCTCGACCCCGGGTACACGGCGAAGTGCTCCGGCTCGAGCTGGTCGAGCGCCGCGGCGGTCCGCACCAGGGCGTCGGTCTCCGGATACTGGTAGCGGTTCCCTCGTCGGGCGGCCTCGGCCAGGGCGGCGAGCGCGAGCTCCGACGGCCCGTCGGGAAACTCGTTGGCGTTGATCTTGACGGCATCGTCCGGGATGGCGCCGGCGTTCGAGAGCTGCGCGAGCGCGCGCTCGCCGCCGAGGGACGCCCCCGCCACGCCGGCGCCCGCGAGCGCCGCGACACGGAGCATCTGGCGGCGCGTGAAGCCGCGCGCCCCGAGCGCCTCGACCGACTCGCGTCCCAGCCGGGACGCCACGATGTCGACGACCTTCATCATCACCTCCGGATGCGCGCGTGCCCTATCGCGGATGGCAGCCCACGCAAGTGTCTGAGCCGAGGCGCTCGTGAACGACGCCGCGGCTCCTCCTGTCCCAAGGGGCAGCTTGTAGCCCGCGCGCGTGCGTGGTCGAGTGCGGCGATGGCGAAGGAGCCTGGCCGGAAGAGCGCGGCGGCCGGGGAGACGCGGCCCGAAGCGGCGCGCTTCGCTCCTGCGGACACCGCCGTCGTATTCGTCGATCCCCAGGTTTCATTGCACATGGGGTGCCGGCCACCGACGAAGTCGTCTCGGCGATGCCTGTGGCGTCATCCTCACGTTAGCGTCCAACGCGAAGAAGCAAATTGGCTAACCGGCGGAGCGTGAAGGAGAGCTGCGATGCTGGCGAACCCCAAGCCGTACCTCGCCCGTGCCCGGCACGAGGGCTGGGCCCTCGGTGGCTTCAACGTCTTCAATCTGGAGTCCGCGCGCGCCGTGATCCAGGCGGGCGCCGAGTCGAAGGCGCCGCTGCTGGTGCAGACCTCCGAGGGTGCCGTCAAGCATCTGGGCCTACGCAACGCGGTGGCGATCGTCCGCCAGCTCGCGGATGCGACGGATGCCCCGGTCGCGCTGCACCTCGATCACGGCAAGAGCGAGGAGCTCGCCCGCGCCGCAGTCGACGCCGGCTATACCTCGGTGATGATCGACGCCTCGCGCGAGACGTTTGAGGAGAACATGCGCGAGACCGAGCACATCGTCGAGTACGCGCACTCGCGCAACGTACATGTCGAAGCCGAGCTCGGTACGCTCGGCGGGGTCGAGGATCTCGGCGAGACGGCGGCCCGCTCGATGCTCACCGACCCGGACCAGGCGGTACGGTTCGCGAATGAGACCCGCGTCGACGCCCTGGCCATCGCGATCGGCACTTCGCACGGCGCATACAAGTTCAAAGGCACACCGCATCTCGACCTGGAGCGCCTCAAGGCCATTGCCGCGCGAATCCCGCAGCCGATCGTCCTGCACGGGGCGTCCTCGCTGTCACCGGACGCGGTGGCGCTTGCCGAACGCTACGGTGCGACGCTGCCGCATGCACGAGGCATCCCACCCGAGCTCATCCGACAGGCGGTTGCGCTGGGGATCGCCAAGGTGAACACGGACTCCGACCTACGCCTCGCCGCCATCGGGCGGCTTCGTCAGGTGCTGGCGCTGCGCCCGGACATCTTCAACCTCTACGAGCTCATGGGCGAGGTCGAGGTCGCGATCCGCAACGAGACCGCGGCGCGCATCCGCATGCTCGGCAGCAACGACAAGGCGTGACGGCTGGTCGAGTCCCCGCGCGCCGTGCGAACAACGGAGGATCACATGGCTTTGCGGCCTCGCCGTTCCATTCACTGGCTCGCAGTCGTTCTGTCGATCGTGTTCGGATCCGCTGCCGCCGCGTTGTCCCAGGACGTGTCACGACCCGGTCCGCGCACCGACCGATCGCGTGCCCCGTCGCGGGCCGACGTCGCCGACGAGGCCCCCTACCTGGCCGAGAACGCCGCCGCCATGAGGAAGATGATGCACGACATGGCGGTGAGCCCGACGGGCGACGTCGACCGGGACTTCGTGGCGATGATGGTGCCGCATCATCAGGGCGCGATCGACATGGCGATCGCGGTGCTCCGATACGGACACAACGAGCAGCTCAAGCGCTTGGCTCAGGAGATCATCGTGACCCAGCAGCAGGAGATCGCCGCGATGCGGCTCGGAGTCGGTGAGTCACTGCCGCCGTCCGTTCCGTCGCCCACCCAGCCGTCGCCCGATCGTTGGAGCCGACCATGACGCGTGCTCTTCTCACCATGGCCCTGCTCGCGAGCGCCCTGCTCGGAACTCCGGCCTGCGCCGGACAGGCCCCCGGCGCGGCATCCGATCCGGACGTGCCGGTGAGCCATCACGACCGCGTCTATGTCGCAGAGCAGTTCTCGAACACGGTCTCGGTGACCGATCCCGTCGACAACAAGCTCCTCGGCGTCATCCGCCTTGGCGATCCGCAGCCCGCGAACCTGAGTCCCCTCTACAGGGGACAGGTACTCGTGCACGGCATGGGCTTCTCCCCCGATCATCGGACCATTGCCGTCGTTTCGATCGGCACCAACTCGGTCACCTTCATCGACACGACGACCAACGGCGTGAAGCACACGACCTACGTCGGGCGCGCTCCACATGAAGCCTTCTTCACGCCCGACGGCGCCGAAGTGTGGGTCACCGTGCGTGGCGAGGACTACGTCGCCGTGCTCGACGGGCGCACGTTCGACGAAAAGACGCGCGTCAAGGTTCCGGCAGGGCCGGGCATGCAGATCTTCTCGCCGGATGGGAAGTACGGCTATGTTTGTTCATCCTTCAATCCCGAGACGGTCGTGGTCTCCGTCGCCGACCATCGGATCGTCGGGCGCGTGACGCAGGCGAGCGCGTTCTGCCCGAACATCGCCGCCACACCCGACGGGAACCAGGTCTGGTTCACGCTGAAGGACGTCGGAAAGACGCAGGTGTTCGACGCCCATCCGTCGTTCGCCCTGCTGAAGACGCTCGACACGGGCCCCATCACCAATCACGTCAACTTCGCGCACAATCGCGCCGGCACGTTCGCGTACGTTACCGTGGGCGGTCTGGATGAGGTCAAGGCGTTCCGCACCGACGACTTCGAGCAGGTCGCCACGATCCCCGTGGGGCACCTGCCGCACGGCGTGTGGCCATCCGGCGATGGGACGCGGGTCTATGTCGGACTCGAGAACGCCGATGCGCTTGCCGCGATCGACACGCTCACCAACTCGGTGATCGCGACCGTTCCGATCGGCCAGGCGGCGCAGGCCCTCGCCTACGTGCCCAACGCAGTGCCGGAGGGTGACGGCACGCGGAACCTGCAGCCGCTCGGCGTCGCCGGTGAGGCCGCCCATCTCGAGCTTGGGTCCGTCGGCAGGAGAGACGGCAAGGCCCCGACGAGCGTGTCGCTGTTCGATCAGGGGCTATCGCAGGTCCTCGAGGCGTCGGTCACGGGCCTGGCGCCGAAACAGCCGTACGTGCTCGCCCTCGCCGCCCGACAGGACGGCAGCGGATCGCTCGAGCCCTTGTCGGTCTTCACGACCAATCCCGCGGGGTCGGCCATCGTCAACGCCGTCGGCCCGATCCGGCAGATCGTGCAGAGCGATACGCCGGCAGAGCGCCGCTATCTGGTGATCGTCTCCGGCACGGCAGCCGAGCTCGGCTCGCCGGTTCAGGTGCAGGTCCAATGAATCCCTCGAGCGTCGGGGTTCGACGACCCGTTGCGCCTCATCGGAGGCGAGGTTAGCGGCGATGAATCCCGCAGCGGAGCTCACGCCGACCATTCTGCTCCTCTTCGTCGGTATCCTGGCGATCCTCTGCGCGCGGCCGCTTCGGCTGAGTCCGATCGTGGGCTACATCGTCGCAGGTGCGGCGCTGGGGCCGCATGGCCTGAGCGTCGTCCCCGAGGGCGAGACGACGCATCTCCTCGCGGACCTCGGCGTCGCCTTCCTGCTGTTCGACATCGGGCTCACCTTCTCGCTGCGGCACGTGTGGGATGCGCGCCGGGAGATCCTCGGCCTCGGGCCGCTGCAGGGGACGTTTTGCGCAATCGCGTTCTCGGCGATCGCCGCGGCCACGGGACTCCCGCTTCGGTACGCCGTGGTCCTCGGCGCCACGCTCGCGCTGTCCTCGTCCGCCGCCGTCATGCAGACCATCGCGGAGCGCCGACAGCAGAGCTGCCCCGTCGGCCTGACGGCGACGGCGATCCTCGTCTTCCAGGACGTCAGCTCGATCTTTCTCCTGATCCTGCTCGTCTCGCTGGGCGGCGCAGGCGACGCGCCGTTGGGTACGGCGCTGGCGATCGCGGCGGGAAAGGCGGCGCTCGCGTTCGCAGCCGCGGTCCTGATCGGACGCTACGCCGTCGGGCGGGTCTTCGACCTGTTGTCGCGCTCGCGTAATGAGGAGATCTTCACGGCGACCGCGTTGCTCACCGTCCTCGCAACCACGGCGGCCACGTCGTGGCTCGGCATTTCGTCGACCCTCGGTCCCTTCCTCGGCGGGATGATCATCGCCGAGACGCCCTATCGGCACGTGATCCAGACCGAGGTGAGGCCGTTTCGCGGCCTCTTGCTCGGCTTCTTCTTCATCACGGTCGGCATGTCCCTCACGCCGCACGTTCTCGTCGCGGACGGCGGATGGGTGCTCCTGTTTCTCGGCGGCTTCGTCGCGCTGAAGGGACTCCTGAACGCGGCCGCGTCGCTCGCGTTCCGATGGTCGGTGCCGGGGTCGATTCAGCTCGGCCTTCTCCTTGCGCAGGGCGACGAGTTCGCCTTCGTCATCCTGGGCGATGCCGCGCTCCGCGGTGCGCTCGGCGAGCGCGCCGTCGCGATCCTGATCACCGGAATCGCAGCCAGCCTCGCCCTCACGCCTGCGATGGCGACCGTGGGACGCCGGCTCGCTGGCCGTCTGCGCCGGCGCGCGGCGCCGAACGTCGTGGAGACGACGCCGCGGGAAGTGCTCGAGCCGGTCGTGATCGTCGGCATGAGCGAAGCGGGCCGAACCGTCGCCGACGGCCTCGAGGCCAACGGCATCGGCTACACGGCCGTCGAGTTCGATCCCGATCGCTTCGCCGCCGCCCGCGCCGACGGGTACCCGGTGGTCTTCGGCGACCCCGGCGACGTCCGGCTCATGGCGACGCTGCACCTGGAGGGGCGCTCCGCAATCGCAATCGCCATCGTGCGCTACGAAGTTTCCGCCGCCCTCACGCCGGTGATGCGCGACCGCTATCCGCACCTCGTCCGCTTCGTCGCCGTCGAAGACTCGGAAGCGGCGCAGTTCGACGCGCTCGGCATGCGCGCCATCGTCAGCCGGAGCGTCCCCAAGGGTCTCGAGCTCGCTGCGGCCGTGCTCGCGCAACAGGGGGTCGAGAGAAGCGCAATCGCCGCGTGGATGCGGCGTCAGCAGGATCGCGCGCTCGACGCGATTCCCGAGCTCCGCGGTCCGACGCCTTCGATGGCGCGCTCCGAGGGCGACTCCCTGGTGGCCTGACGCGAGTCGCGAGCCCTCCTTGCTCCGCTCGCCCGCGCGACACGGACAGCCGGCGCGGCGCTACGGCGCGCGCGCGACCACCCGGCCGACCAGGGTCGCGATCACGATCGCCAGGTAGAGCTGGCCCGAGATCGCCTCCAGCCCCGTCGCGATGCGTGCGCCCGGCGTGACGGGAACGATGTCGCCGAAGCCGACGGTCGTGATCGTGATGGTGCTGAAGTACTGGAAGGTGGCGAGCAAGGCCGCATCCGAACGCTGGGACAACGGCGGGTCGTCGGCGTGATACGAGCCCGGGGACCACGCCTCGAAGAGGCCGTGCAGACGCGTGAAGGCCGCGAGGATGAGCATGAAGCCGCACAGGGCTCCGACGACCGCGTCCCGTTCCGAGGTGGTCGGTCGAAACACGTCGCGCAGCACCGCGATCAGGACCCAGGCGACGAAGGCCACGGTGATCGAATCCAGCAGCACCCGGCCGACGCGCGGATCGACGGGCCACAACCCGACTTGGAACGTGAAGGCGAGCACTGCGATCGGCAGCCCGAGCCTCAGGGCGAGGCGGTTCGCGCTCAGCACGTAGAGGCCCGCCAACGTCACCGCGAGTCGACCGAGCTGCACGAGCGCCGATCCCGTCGCGGAGTCGATCGCGAGCCCATTTATGACGTACACGATGCCGGTCGAGAGGAGCAGCAACGCGAACGAGCCGGGCCGAACGTGCGAGCGCACGGCCTGCAACGCGCTCCGCGATCGACTTGGCGCCTTGCTCTCGGGGTGATCCTGGCTCACGATCGTTGGTGCTCCGGCGCCGCGCTCGGGGTGGCCCGCTACCGGCGGTTCGGATCCTCCGCGACCGTGAGGATGAGCAGTTGCCCGGCGAGACCCGCTTCGCGATGGACGCCGATCGCCTGGACCTCGGGCGAGGTCGCGATGCGGTGGAACACCGCGCGCGACGGATATTCGGCGATGCCGACGGCGTCCCACGGCTCGCCGACCTCGCCGATGACGACGCGCTCGACCGAGCCCGCGAACACGAACCGGCCGCCAGCCGACTCGACGATGTGTCGCATCGCCGCGGCGTAGCGCATGTAGGCGTCGCGTCCGGAGACGTCGTCGCCCCGACCGTCGGCGTACTCGGCCCGGTCGCGGAACTTGAGGAGATTCACCATCGCGATCGGGCCGTCGGACGTCGGGTTCGCGAGCGCCGCGATCTGCTCGGAGCTGGGGTAGACGTGGTTCACGACGTTCATGATCGGAGCGAGGGACTAGCAGGCCGGGGCACGAGACCACAAGGTCGGGCGGCGCCCGGCGTCGCGAGCGACTCGCGGGAGCACGCTCGCGCAGTGTGCCCGGGCTCTACGGAGCGGCCGCCCGCCGGCCCGGCCCGAGGGCCGCGGCCGCTGCCGCGAGGTCGGGCGCGTCGTCGCCGTCGGCGAGAAGGGCGTACGCACGTCGCAGCTCGTCGCACGATCCCGAGTGGCGGGCGAGGCTCAGCGCGGCCCGCAGCTCGAACGACCTCGCGCCCTGCCGGCGGGCGACGTCGAGCGCCGTGCGGAACGATCGCTCGGCTTCCTGATCGTCTCGTCCCACGAGCAGCTCGCCCCTCAGCCGATGGAGCTCCGCCTCGACGTTGCGCTCGCCGTGACGCTCCAGGGCTTCGAAGGCCGCGACGAGGTCGTCGTGCGCCTCGTCCTTGCGGCCCAAACGAAGGTGGGATTCGGCCGCGAGCATCCGGTGCGCGCCCTCGTTCGTTCCCGCCCCGGTGGCGCCGTAGCCTCGAACGCCCGCCTGCAGGAGCCCCGCGGCCTCGGGATCACGACCGAGCGCCGCCAAGGCCCACCCGCGATGGACCGACGCGATGGCGGCGTAGAAGACGAGGCCGTATTCGGTCGCTATCGCGAGCGCGCGGGCCGTGAGCTCCTCGACCGCGCGCGGCTCGCGCCGGAGCACGCGAACCCATGCGACGAGCGAGAGGGCGAGCGCCAGCGTCGGTGGATGTGCGAGTCGTTCGGCCCAGGCGAGCGCGGCTTCGGCCGACGTGCGGGCCTGCGTCGGGTGCCCGCTGAACCACTGCGCGCAGGCGAGGAATCCGAGACAGCACACCTTCGGATCGTGGCCGGTCAGCCGGTGGGCGTCGGGCCGGGGCTCGAGGTCGTAGAGCGCGATCGCCTCTTCCAGGTGTGACCGCGCGTCCGCGAGCGCGGCCGCCCGCAGGCGGTTGCAGCCCATCGCGTGGTGGGCCTCCATGAGGCGCGTGGGGTCGTTCGACGACTGCCCCAGGGTGAGTAGCCGACGGCCGAGCGTGCTCGCGACCGGCAGATCGCCGCGAATGCTGTAGTAGGCCTCGAGCCCCGCGACCGCCACGAACCGCTCCGGCACGTCGCCGGCGTCGTTGCTGAGCGCGAGGGCGCGTTCGTAGGCACGTCCGACCTCCGGCGCCGCGAAGCCCTGGATCTGGGAGAGCGCCCCGCCGAGCGCCACCTGGAGCTGCAGCTCGTCGAGCGCGCGCTTCTCCTCGTCGGGCAGGCGATCGAACGCGTGAAGCGCGGCGCGGAAGTGCGCCGTCGCTTCGGCGAAGGCGTTGCGCTGGATCGCGCGCTCGCCGGCTTCCCGGTTGTGGCGGAGCGCGCGCGCGTGATCGTCCGCGCGCGCGAAATGCACGGCGAGGGTGGCGGCGATCTCCGATGCCGCCCCGCCCCATGCCGACTCGAGGCGCTCGCCGATCCGCTGGTGGAGCAGCCGGCGAGCCCGCTCGGCGACGCCGCCCTGGATGGCTTCGAGGTAGAGAGCGTGCGCAAAGGCGTATCGGCTCGCGACCGTGCCGTCGCGCCACTCGCTCCTCCCGGCCGCCCGCACGAACGCCTGGCGCTGGGCCAGGGCACGGCAGCACGCGTCCACGACGTCGGCGTCTTCGGCGAGGCCGGCCGCCACTTCCGCCGTCGTGAACTCGAAGCCCGCGATGCTGGCCGCCTCGAGGATCCGGCGCTCGTCCGCCCCCAGTCGGCCGAGCTGCTTCTCGATCGCGTGGCGCAGGCTGTCCGGAAGGTCGCCGAGGAACGTCTCCAGGTCCGCGACCGCCGGCGGGCCGCCTGCGCTCGCCGCGCGATCCGCGAGGTGGACGATGAAGAGGGGGTTTCCGCCGGTGCGGCGGTGCACCGCGCGCGCGAATCCGGCAGGAAGCGTGCGCTCGCCGAACCGCGCGTGCAGGTAGGCCTCGGTCGCCGACTCGCTGAGCGGCTCCAGCGCCAGCTCGGCGCACGGATGGCGACCGTCCAGAAGGAATCGAACGCTGTCGAAGAAGCGATCGTTGGCACCCACCTCGACCGGCCGGTAGGTTCCGATGACCAGGAAGCGCGCGGCGCCACGTCGTTGCGCCAGCGCCGCGAGCAGATCGAACGTGGAGGGGTCGCTCCAGTGCAGGTCCTCGAGCAGCACCACCATGGGCGTTCGCGTGGTGAGCGCCTCGATCCCGACGACCATCTCGCGCAGCATGCGCCCCCGCGTGACACCGGCGTGCTGTCGGCCGAGCGCCTCGCGGTCGGCGGCGGAGACGAGCCCGGGGAGCTGCAGGAGCCAGGAGGGCGCATGCTCGCGGAGCAGGGGCACCAGCTCTTCGCCCGCGGGTTCGCGACAGAGCCGGCCGAGGCCCTCGAGCACCGGCATGAAGGCCTCGCCGGATCCGTGCAGCTCGACGCACTGCCCTCGCGCGATCCAGAAGGCGCCCTCTCCGGCGAGGCCCTCCAGGAACGTCTCGACGACCGTCGTCTTGCCGATTCCCGCGTCGCCGGTGACGAAGACCATCTGGCGCTGGCCGGCGAGTGCGAGCTCCAGACGCTCGCCGAGCCGCGCCAGCTCCGCGTCGCGACCGACGATCGGCGCCCTCGCCGCGGACGGTCGCTCCGGCCCGACGTCGGCGATGAAGCGATAGCCGCGCCCGTGAGCGGTCTCGATGAACCGCGGCGTCTTCGCGCTGTCGCCCAGGACCTTGCGCAGCTCGCTGATGCAGACGGCCAGGACGGTCTCGCTCACGGTCACGTCGGGCCAGACGGCGGCGAACAGCTCGGACTTGGTCACGAGCTTGTCGGGCCGTTGGGCGAGGTACTGCAGGACGGCGAAGGTCCTCCACCGCAAGGGTGTGGGCTCGCCGCCGCGCGTCAGCCGACCTTCCGCCGGGTCCAGGATGAAGGACGAGAAGCGGATGGGGCCGATACCCACGAGCCGCGTTCCTATGACGGAACGGGTTCGTGCCACAAGCCATCGGCCCGCGCACATTGAAGGACAATTGAAGGACTCGATGCCACCACGCAGGGTACAATCTCGGGCTGGAGTGGGAGCAGGGAGTGGTTCCGCGAACGAAACCGGGGTCGAGGGTCGACCCGAGATGGAGGAGATGATGGGCGGGGTGTCGGAGACCAAGCTCGATCTGCACGCCACCATCGACCGGCTGTTCCTGTTCAAGAGCGACCTCGAAGCCTACTTCTGGGACCGCACGGGCGAGGCGGCGCTCGACGAGCGGCAGCGTTACCAGATCGCGCTGTGGGTGCGGCAGGTGAGCGACCGCTCCGCGGAGCTCTCGGACGTGCTCCTGCACATGGGTTGCTCGACGGTGATCGTGACGGTGACGCCGGCGGAGCGGGAGAGCCTGCGCTGCGCGCTCGCCAACCTCGACCGCTGGATCGACGAGGGCACGGCGTTCGACGACGTCCTGCGCAGCGTCGCCGTCGTCCTGCACGCCGCCGACGTCATCTGCCTGCGTGCGGCGGGCGGGCGACGGGACGCGACGGCCGGGCCCGACGCCGCCCCGAGCGGACCCGTCGCCATTGCATGCGAGACCCGCGGCGCGGTCGTGCCGCTGCCCCGCCGCGCGGCACGCTAGGGCGCGGCGCTCGCCGTCGCCGCGTCCGACTGGATCGCCGTCGGCTGGTGGATGTAGAGCTCGTCCTTCACGGGTGCCCGGCCCAGGGCGGCCGGCGGCGGCGTCATCCGGTAGCGCAGCTCGCGCGCGTGGTCGGCGCACAGGCGGTCGGCGGAGTAGACGCTGTTGAAGCTCCACAGCATGCGGATGAAGTTCGTCTGCCCGCGGGCGAGCAGGCGCATCACGATGCCGAAGATGTCGTAGACGGCGCGCCACCCGAGGTGCTTGCGGCTCAGCACCTCCTGCGTCTTCACGAACTCCTCGTAGAAGCGGCGCAGCGGCAGCCGCGTCGGGAGCACGGCGTGCTGCACGTCGAACAGCCGGTAGTCGAGCGAGCTCAGACGGCGCGACTCGGTGAGCCAGGTCTCGGTGCCGGGGTAGGGCGTGTTGATCGTCATGTTGACGATCTCGGGCACCTCGAGCGCCCACTCGCGGATCACCTGGAAGCGCTGCTCGTCCCAGTCCGGATCGGCGATGATGTTGATCGCGACCACGAGGCCGAGCTCGCGCGCGTACTCGAGGGCGCGCTCGTTCTCCCCAAGGTCGACGCGCTTCCGATGCCGCTTCAGGCCCTCGGCGTCGATCGCTTCGATGCCGAGGAACATGTAGCGCAGGCCGAGCTTGGTCCAGCGCGCGAACACCTCACGGTTGCGCAGGAGCACGTCGGCCCGCGTCTCCAGGTAGTAGCGCTTGCGGATGCCGCGGCGCTCGACCTCGTCGGCGATCGCCATGCCGTCCTCGGCGCGGATGAACGCCACGTCGTCGACCAGGAAGACGTTCGGCTCCTCGACGCGCGCCAGGTCCTCGCCCGCGGCTTCGGCCGAGAGGCGGCGGTAGCTCCGGCCATAGAACGTCCACGCGCTGCAGAACGCGCAGTCCCACGGGCAGCCGCGCGTCAGCTCGACGGAGGCGCAGGGGTCGAGCTCGCCGATGAAGTACTTGCTGCGACGGCCGAGCAGATGGCGCGCCGGCGGAAACGCCGAGAGGTCCGGGATGAGCAGGGGAGCCGGTCCCGCTCCGTCCAGCGCGACGACGCCCGGAAGCGAGTCGAGCGCCGGGCCGCCCCGGAACGCGTCGAGGACCTTCGGAGCCACGCCCTCGCCCTCGCCGCGCACCACGCAGTCGATCGCGCCGCCCGCGTCGCGCAGGATGTCCTCGGCGATGAAGGACGCGCTGTGGCCGCCCACGAAGATGCGCACCGACGGCAGCGCCGCCTTGGCCGCGCGCGCGAGGTCGATCACCTCCGGCACGTTGGCGAGGTAGTTGAGCGAGAAGCCGATCGCGTCCGGACGGCTCGCCACGGCGGCGTGGAAGCGGGTCGCCGGGAAGACCTGCAGGTCGAGGAGCTCGACGTCGTGGCCGGCCGCGAGGATCGCGGACGCGACGCGCTCGAGGCCGAGCGGCTCGAGCCGCAGGTAGATCTCGGAGAACAGCAGCGGACTCGGGTGTACGAGCAGGACGCGCATCGATGGCCCTCCCTGGCGGTGGGGGAGCATATATGGCGCTCTCGCGGCCCCCACAAGAGCGACGGCGGCGATCCTCGACGACCCGCACGCAAAGTTGTAGTTCTGCGCGCGCACCGGATCCAGGATGAACACCCTCCCCGTCAGCGCCGTCGTTGCGACGTGTCTCGTCCTGGCCGTGCTGCTGGGTACCCGGCTGCGGCGGCTGCTGCCCGAGCATCACCTCGCGGCCGACTCGAAGGACGCCGTGAAGCTCGCGATTGGCCTCATCGCGACCATGACCGCGCTGCTCCTGGGGCTGCTGGTGAGCTCGGCCAAGGGGTCCTTCGATACCGAACGGACCGAAGTGGTGCAGATGGCCGCGAAGGTGGCGTTCCTCGACCGGCTGCTGACCCTCTACGGACCCGAGGCGGCGGACGCGCGCACTCGACTGCACGCTTTGGTGGAGGAAGCGGTCCGTCGCATGTGGCCGGAGGAGGCCGGCGCGGTGGCGCAGCTCCAGCCCGACGAGCAGGCGGGCGACGCGACGTACGCCGCCCTCCAGAGCCTCTCGCCGCGCGACGACACCCAGCGTGCGGTGAAGGCGCAGGCGATGGCCCTCGCCGTCGAGTTCGGCCAGCTTCGCATGCTGCTCGTCGCACAGGCGATCCCCTCGATCTCGCCGCCGCTGCTGGTCGTCGTGGTGTCCTGGCTCGTGATCATTTTTCTCGTTTTCAGCCTCCTCGCTCCGCCCAATGCCACGACGGCGCTCTGCCTGGTCGCCGCGGCGCTGTCGGTGAGCGGTGCCATCTTCCTCGTACTGGAGCTGGACCATCCGTTCGGCGGCATGATTCGAATCCCCAGCGCGCCGATGCTCGCCGTCGTCGGCCGTCTCGCGAAATGAGCGCGGAGGACGACTCCACTCCATCCGGCATCACGTTCTGGCTCGCCGTGCTCGCGACCGGCCTCGCCGTGGGCGCGATCTCGGTCGGCTTCCATGCGGGATTGGACTACGCCCTCGCCGCGCGGGAGCGCTTCACGGCGTGGGCACGACCCGTGGGCCCGGCGGGATTTCTCCTTCTCGTCGCGCTGTGCGCCGCCGCCGTCGCGACGGCGGTGTGGATGACGGCTCGCTTCGCGCCGCAGGCGGCCGGAAGCGGCATCCAGCACGTGGAGGGCCTGGTGCGCGGCCTGCTGCCGCCGTGGCCGGCGGCGATCTGCTGGGTGAAGTTCGTAGGCGGCATCCTCGGCATCGGAGGCGGGCTCGTCCTCGGCCGCGAAGGTCCCACCGTGCAGATGGGCGCGTGGCTGGCCGAGCGGATCTCGAGCCGCTTCGGGCTCACGGCGGACGAGCAGCGGACGCTGTTGGTCGTCGGCGCGGGAGCGGGCCTCACCGGCGCCTTCAATGCCCCGCTCGCCGGCACGCTGTTCGTCGTCGAGGAGCTGAAGTGCCCGCTTCGGCCGCCGATCTACGTCGGCACGCTCGTGGCATCGATCCTGACCGACTTCTGCTGCCGTCGCCTGCTCGGCATCGCGCCGGAGCTGATGCTGCCCAATCGGATTCCGCTCGCGTGGGGGATGCTGTGGCCGGTGCTCGTGGTGGGGGTCCTGGGCGGCGTCCTCGGCGCGTTCTTCAACCGCGCGCTGCTCGCGACGTTCGGCGTCGTCGATGGCCTGAAGAGGCGGGTACCCTCGTGGACCCTCGGCCTCGCGATGGGCGCGGTCGTGGGTGCGGTCGCATGGTTCGTGCCGGCGTTGCCCGGAGGTGGCATCGGGTTCGCGGCGCGCCTGCTCGACGGGACGGTCTCCGCGACCGCGGTCGCCTGGCTGCTCCCGCTGAGCATCGTGCTGACGATCGGGAGCTACGTCCTGGGCGCCCCGGGGGGGATCTTCGCGCCGCTGCTGGTGATCGGGGCCGCCCTCGGAATGGGCGTGGGTGGAATCTGGTCGGCCACGATCGCCGACGTCCCCGGCCTCGTCCCGATCGCCGTGGCGGTGGGCATGGCGGGCCTCTTCGCGGGCGTCGTGCGCTCTCCGCTCACCGGCGCGGTGCTGCTGCTCGAGATGACGGGCTCGGCGATCAGCGTGCTCCCGCTCCTCGTCGCGAGCCTCGCCGCCTACGGTGTCGCCGAGGTCCTCGGCAGCCGACCGATCTACGAGTCGCTCCTGGAGCGTGAGGTGGCGCGCGTCCGGGCGAGCTGAGCCGGCCGTCGCGGCCGCCGCGGAGCATCGCTATCATCGCGGCGCCCATGCGCATCCTGGTGGTCGAGGACGAGCCCAAGGTCGCGAGCTTCGTGCGGCGTGGCCTCGAGGCCGAGCACTACGCCGTCGACGTCGCGGCCGACGGCGAGGCGGGGCTCGCGCAGGCGCTCGCGACGGCCTACGACCTCGTCGTCCTCGACGTGAACCTGCCGAAGCGCGACGGGTTCGGCGTGGTCCGCGAGCTTCGTGCCCGTGGCCAGACGGTACCGGTCCTGCTGCTGACGGCGCGCGGCGGGGTGTCGGACAAGGTGACCGGCCTCGACGTCGGGGCGGACGACTACCTGACCAAGCCCTTCGCGGTCGAGGAGCTGCTGGCCCGCGTGCGGGCGCTGCTCCGGCGCGGAGCGCCTTCGGCCACGCCGGCGCTCTCGCTGGCCGACCTGACGCTCGATCCCGTCACGCGCGAGGTCACGCGCGCGGGCAAGCGGATCGAGCTCACGGCCCGCGAGCACGCGCTGCTCGAGTTCTTCCTGCGCAACCGCGGCCGTGTCCTCTCCCGCGCGCTCATCGCCCAGCGCGTCTGGGGCGTCGAGTTCGACACGTTCACCAACGTGATCGACGTCTACGTGAACTACCTGCGGCGCAAGATCGACGCCGACTTCGAGCCGAAGCTCCTGCACACGGTGCGCGGAGTCGGCTACGTGCTGAAGACGTCCGAGCCCTGATGGTGCTCCCCCGGCCCCGAAGCCTGCGCGCCCGCCTGACGCTCTGGTACACGGCCGTGCTGGCTGCGCTCCTCGTGCTCTTCGGTGCGGCGGCGCTCGTGCTCCTCGACCGGGCGCTGCGGGCGAACGTCGATGCGTCGCTCACGACCATCGCGCGCACGATCGCCGAGTCGAGCGCGACGCGCGAGACGCCCGGCGGCGATCTCGACGATGCGCTCGACGCGCTCCTCGGGCCGGGGCTCGCGCGCCGCTTCTTCGAGCTGCTCGATCCGCGCGGGCGCCCCGACCCGCGGCTCGGCTCGCGCGGGCGCGCGCGGCTCCCGCTCACCGCCGAGGCGCTCCGCAACGCCGAGGCGGGGCGGGAGACCTTCGAGACGCTCGGCATGCCGGGCGTGCTCGCGTCTGCGGTCCGGGTGCTGACGTTTCCGATCACCGAGGACGGCCGCTTCGCGCGCGTCGTGCAGGTCGGCCTGCCGCTCGACGAGGTCGAGAGCGCGCGCTCGCGCTTCCTCTTGATCCTGCTCTCGCTCGCGCCGTTCGCCCTGGCGGCCGCGGCGGCCGGGGGCCGCCTGCTGGCCACGCGCGCGCTCGCACCGGTCGACGCGATGGTCGACGCCGCGCGGCGGATCGAAGCCGAGGACCTGTCGCGACGGCTCCGGGCGGACGGCGCGCCCGAGGAGATCGGTCGCCTGGCCGGCGTGCTGAACGACATGCTGGGCCGTCTCGAGGCGTCGTTCTCGACGGCGCGGCGGTTCAGCGCCGACGCCGCACACGAGCTGCGGACGCCGCTCACGATCCTCAAGGGCGAGATCGAAGTCTCGTTGCGATCCCCGGGCGCCGCGGACGATCGCCGCCGCGTGCTCGAGAGCTGCCTCGAAGAGGTGGACCGCCTGATCGCCCTGGTCGAGGACCTCCTCTTCCTCGCGCGGGCCGACGCGGGCGCGGTGGAGGTACCGCGCACCACGGTCGATCTCTCGCACGTGGTCGGCGACGCCCTGCCGGCGCTGCGCGCGCTCGCCGAGCAGGCGGGCGTCGGGCTCGCCCCGGCGGAAGGCACGGGACCACTCTGCGTGCGCGGCAGCGAACCGCTCCTCTTTCGCGTCGTGTTCAACCTCGTCGACAACGCGATCAAGTATTCCGGCGCGGGCCACGGTGTCACGATCGCGTTGCAGGCGGACGGCGGGCGGGCCGTCCTGGACGTGACCGACGACGGCCCGGGCGTGCCGCCCGCCGATCGCGAGCGGATCTTCGATCGCTTCTATCGCGGCGATCCGGCCCGCGGCCGCGGCGGCACCGGGCTCGGGCTCGCGGTCACGCGCTCGATCGTGGTCGTGCACGGCGGCGACGTCCGCGTGGTCGACGGCCCGGGCGGGCGCGGCACGTCGTTCCGCGTGACGCTCCCGCTGGCGGATTAGAGACATCTAATCCTCGTCTCATCCTCCCCTCACATCGGCGCCGTACCTCCCGCGTCGAACGATCGACGCACCCCCCGAAGGAGGAGGACGAAGACGATGCATTCGACGATCCGAACCATGCTCGTGGGAGCATTCGCGGTGTCCCTCGCGGCCGGAGGCTTCGCGCTCGGCCGCACGACCTGGCCGGAGCGCGTGACCGCACCGCTCGTGGCGGCCCGCACGGCGGAGCCCCCGCAGGCCGCCGCCGCACCCGCGCCCGCCCAGCCCGAGGCGAAGCCGGTCCGCGAGGGCAAGCGCTCGTTCGCGTCCCTGGTGACGCAGGCCGAGCCCGCCGTGGTCCACATCAAGGTGACGCAGATGGTGAAGGCCGGCGCGACCGGCGACAACCCGTTCGAAGACGACGACGATTCGCCGTTCCCCGGGCTTCCCGGGCTGCGCGGATTTCGCTTCCCGAACCCGCGCCAGCACGGCTTCGCGCAGAAGGGCGCCGGCTCCGGGTTCGTGATCCGCAAGGACGGGCTCATCGTCACCAACAACCACGTGGTCGAGGACGCGAAGGACATCACCGTGATCCTCGGCGACGGTCGCGAGCTCTCGGCCACGGTCGTGGGACGCGACCCCAAGACCGATCTCGCCGTCCTCAAGGTCGACGCCAAGGCCGATCTCCCGACGGCGCGCCTCGGCGATTCGGACGGGCTCGACGTCGGCGACTGGGTGGTCGCGATCGGCAACCCGTTCGGCCTCAGCAACACGGTCACCGCCGGCATCGTGAGCGCCAAGGGGCGCGCGGTCGGCGCGGGACCGTACGACGACTTCATCCAGACCGACGCGCCGATCAATCCGGGCAACTCCGGCGGGCCGCTCTTCGACGAGGCGGGCGAGGTGGTCGGCATCAACACCATGATCTTCAGCCAGGGCGGCGGGAACATCGGCATCGGCTTCGCGATCCCGATCAACCAGGCGAAGCGCCTCCTCCCCGAGCTCGAGGAGCACGGCCACGTGACGCGCGGCTGGCTCGGCGTCTCGATCCAGAAGCTCACGCCCGAGCTCGGCGACTCGCTCGGCATTCACGACGGCCACGGCGCCCTCGTGGCGCAGGTGAACGATGGCAGCCCGGCCGCGACGGCGGGCATCGAGCCGGGCGACGTCATCACCACCTTCGACGGCAAGCCGGTGAAGGACTCCGCGGCGCTGCCGACGCTCGTCGCCGGCACCGAGATCGGGCGTCAGGTACCGGTCGAGATCGTCCGCGACGGCGCGACCAGGACGGTCGAGGTGAAGGTGGCGAAGCTCGCCGACGACTCGGCGCGCGACCAGAAGGCGCCGGCGTCGGGCAAGTGGGGCATGCGGCTCCGTGACCTCACGCCCGAGGAGCGCTCGCAGCGCGAGATGGCGGCGCACGAAGGCGTCATGGTGGCCGAAGTCGTGCCGGGCAGCCCGGCCGACGAGGCGGGCATCCACGCCGGCGACGTGCTCGTCGAGGTGAACCGCAAGAAGGTGACGTCGGTCGACCAGGTCCGCGACGAGGCGGCCAAGGTCGCCGACGGCAAGCCGCTCCTGCTGCTCGTGCGTCCCGCCGAGGGCGGCGATCGCTTCGCCGCGCTGGCGGCGCGATAGAACCGACGATCCCCGCGCGATCGATCAGGACGCCCGCCCGGCTCCGCGCCGGGCGGGCGTTCGTCGTTCAGGGTGCGATCCCGTCTTCCATCACGTCCGGCTCGACCTTCACGACCTTCGTCTTGTCGGTCGGGTTCTTCGTGCCGGCGAACACGATCCGGCCCTGGCCCTTGTAGTAGTAGGTGTTGCCCTTCATGTCGCGGGGCGGGCCCATCTCACGCAGCGCCTCGAGCAGGGTCATGCCCGGCTGGACCTTGTAGATTCTGCCGAAGTCGGCTGGCCCGAGCTGGGCGGCGGGCGCCGCCTCCTGGGCCGCCGGCTTCACCGCGGACTTCGGCGAGCTGCAGCCGGCGCCGAGCCCGACCAGGATTCCAGCGCAGACGACCCCGATCCCCCACAGATCCGAACGTGCTCGCATGCGACTCCTCCTTGAGGTGGATGCTGCGCGCTCTCTAGTGCAGAGCGCCGGCCCCTGACAACCGCTCGCGAGGCGGGGCCCTCTACGGCGCGGCGGCGGGGGCGGGAGGCGCTCCCGGCTCGTTCGCCCCGCTCGCCGGCTCGGCATCGGGCGCCACCGGTGGCGGCACCCATTGCGGCACCTCGAGGTTCCAGCCGCCGCCGAGCGCACGGTAGAGCAGCACGATCACCGCGAGCTGATCGCGGATCGTGCGGGCGAGATCCAGCTGCGCGGGGAAGAGCTGCTGCTGCGCCTCGAGCACCTCGTAGTAGGTCGCGATGCCGTTGTTGTAGCGATCGAGCGAGAGGTCGACCGACTTCTGGAGCGCGCGCACCTGGCGCTCCTTCTCGCTCCGGACGCCCTTCAGCTTCTCCTGCGTCACGAGCGCGTTCGACACCTCGGCGAACGCGTTGAGCGTCGTCTGCTCGTATTGCTGCACCGCCTGGTCGAAGGCGGCGTTCGTCGCGCGGTAGCTCGCGAGCAGACGTCCGCCCTGGAAGATGGGTCCGGCGAGCGACCCGGCGATCGCCCAGACGTTGCCCGTGCCCTTCACGATGTTCTCGATCTCCGAGCTCTGACCGCCGTAGAGGCTGGTGAGGCCGAGGCGCGGGAAAAAGTTCGCCGTCGCGACGCCGACGTCCGCGTTCGCCGCCACGACCGCCTCCTCGGCCTGGCGCACGTCGGGCCGGCGCTCGAGGAGCTGCGAGGGGAGGCCCGCGGGAATGGTCGGGGGCGACGTCTGTGCGTCGAGGTCGGCGCCGCGCGGGATGTCGCCCGGGTTGTGCCCGAGCAGAATGCTCAGCTCGTTCTCCCGGATGACGATCAGCCGGTCGAGCTCGGGAATCGTGGCCGCCGCCTGCGCGAGCGCGGCCTCACCACGTGACACCTCGAGAAGCGTCCCCACGCCGCCCTCGTAGCGGCGCGTGAAGAGGTCGAGGGTGTCCTGGAACGTCCTGGTGGTGAGCTTGGCGATCACGAGCTCCCGGTCGAGCTCGAGGAGGTTGAAGTACGCGTCGGCGACGGTGCTGACCAGCGATAGGAGGACGCCCCGGCGGAAGTCCTCCGCGCCGAAGTAGGCCGCGCGGGCCGACTCGGTCGCGCGCCGGATCCGGCCCCAGATGTCGATCTCCCAGGCGAGGTTGAACGTGCCGAGGAACGCGTTGAAGGTCGTGTTCGGGCTGCCCACCAGGAACGACCGCTGCCGCGACGCCTCGCCCTGGTAGCCGATCTGCGGGAAGAGGTCCGAGCGCGCGACGCTGACCAGCTGCCGCGCCTCTTCGACGCGCGCCGCAGCGCTCGCGAGGTCGTGGTTGCTGTGGATGGCCTCGATGACGAGGCCCTGCAGGACCGGGTCGTCGAAGACCTCCCACCACGGGAGGTCGGCGAGCGACTCGGCTTCCGCTGGCCCCACCTGTCCGCGCGTCACTTCGGGTGCGTCGATGGGCGGCCGGTGGTAGTTCGGCCCGACGGCGCATCCGCCGAGGAGCGCCATCGCCACGAGCCCCACGAGAGCGCGCGCGATCACGCGGCGTGCCCACCCTTCTCCGCCGCCGCCGGCTGGGTTGCCGGGGGCGTCGTCGCCGGCCGATCGCCGCCGCCGAGCTTCTCGACGACGTAGAACGAGACCGGAATGAGGAAGATCGCGATCAGCGACGCCATCAGCATGCCGCCGATGACGGCGGTGCCGATGACCTGCCGTCCGATCGCCCCGGCGCCCGTCGCGCGCGCCAGCGGCACCACGCCCAGGATGAATGCGAAGGCCGTCATGAGGATCGGCCGCAGGCGGAGCTTCGCGCCTGCGAGCGCGGCGTCGATCAGCGTCTTGCCCTTCTCGTACTCGTCCTTCGCGAACTCGACGATGAGGATCGCGTTCTTCGCCGCGAGGCCGATGAGGGTGATGAGCCCGATCTGCGCGAAGACGTTGTTCTCGAGCCCGCGCAGCCACAGGGCGAGGAAGGCGCCGAAGACGGCGATCGGCGTGCCGAGCAGGACGCTGAAGGGCAGGGTCCAGCTCTCGTACTGGGCCGCGAGGATCAGGAAGACGAACAGCAGCGAGAGGCCGAAGATGGCGGTCGCGGGCACGCCCTGCGCCGCCACCTGCTCCTGGAACGACATGCCCGAGTAGTCGAAGCCCATCTCGACCGGCATGGTCTCGCGGAAGACCTGCTCGAGCGCGGCCATCACCTGTGCCGAGCTGAAGCCCGGGGCCGCGCTCACGTTCAGCTGTGCGGCGCGAAAGCTGTTGAAGCGGATCGTGAACTCCGGTCCGAAGGTCGGCTTGATGTCGACGAGGGCGCTCATCGGCACGGGCTCGTCCGACTTGTTGCGCACGTAGAACTGCCCGACGTTCTCGGCGCGCGTGCGGTAGTCGCCCTCGGCCTGCACGTAGACCTGCCAGACGCGCCCGAAGCGGTTGAAGTAGTTCACGAACACGCCGCCCATGAACGCCTGGAGCGTCTGGTAGACGGACTTCAGGTCCACGCCCTGCTTCATCACCTTGTCGCGATTGACGTCGGCGAAGAGCTGCGGCGTGGCGGGAATGAAGGTGGTCATCACCCGTGCCACCTCGGGGCGCTTCTGCATGGCGGCGATGAACGTCTGCGTCTGCTCGGCGAGGAAGTCGACGGTCTTCCCGGCGCGGTCCTCGAGCATGAACGTCACGCCGCCCGACGTGCCGACGCCCGGGATCGACGGCGGGGAGAAGGCGAACGCGATGGCCGAGGGCAGCTCCGCAAGCTCCCGGTTGATGTTCTCGATGATGACGTCGGCGGTGAGGCCGTGCTTGTCGCGCTCGTGCCAGGGCTCGAGCGTGACGAAGTAGAAGGCGCTGTAGGTGGTGGACACGAGGCTCAAGAGGCTGTACCCGAGGACGGTGTTGTAGCTCTGCACGCCGGGGGTCTTGGCGAGGACCTCCTCGATCTGGCGCGCCGCCGCGTCGGTGCGCTGGAGCGACGAGGCCGGTGGGAGCTGCACGTTCATGTAGATGTAGCCCTGATCCTCGTTCGGAACGAAGCCCGAGGGAAGCCGGGAGCCGAAGAAACCCGCGAACACGGCCAGCAGGGCGAGGAGCAGCATCGCGCGCCCGGACTTGCGGATCAGGTGGTGGGACCAGTCCACGTAGCCGTCGGTCGCACGCCCGAACCAGTGGTTGAACCAGCGGAAGAAGGCGCCGAGGGGGCCGCGCGCCTCGGTCTTCGGTCGCAGCATGAGGGACGCCAGGGCCGGGCTCAGCGTGAGCGCGTTGAAGGCCGAGAGCACCACCGAGAGGGCGATCGTGACGGCGAACTGCTGGTAGAGGCGCCCGGTGATCCCGGGGATCGCGGCGGTCGGCACGAAGACGGCGGCGAGGATGAGCGCGATCGCGACCACCGGGCCCGACACCTCTTCCATGGCCTTCAAGGTCGCGTCGTGCGGAGAGAGCCCGTGCTCGATGTGGTGCTCGACGGCCTCGACGACGACGATCGCGTCGTCGACGACGATGCCGATCGCGAGCACGAGGCCCAGCAGCGAGAGCGTGTTGATCGAGAACCCGAAGAGGGGGAACAGCGCGAAGGTGCCGACCAGCGACACGGGCACGGCGAGGAGCGGAATGAGGGTCGCCCGCCAGCCCTGCAGGAACACGAACACGACGAGGATGACGAGCACGATGGCCTCGCCGAGCGTGTGGATGATCTCGTTGATGCCCTCGCGCACCGCGAGCGTGGTGTCGAGCGAAATCGAGTAGTCGAGGTCCGTGGGAAAGCGCAGCTTCGCTTCCTCCATCAGCGCCGTCGCCTTGTTCATGGTGTCGATCGCGTTCGAGCCGGGGAGCTGGTAGATCGCGACGATCGCGGCGGGCTTGCCGTTGAGCCGCCCCACCATGTTGTACATCTGCGCGCCGAGCTCGACACGCGCGACGTCCTTCATCTTCACGACCGAGCCGTCGGGGTTGGCGCGGATGATGATGTCGGCGAACTGCTCCTCGGTGACCAGGCGCCCCTGCGCACGCACGCTGTACGTGAACTCCTGCCCCTTCGGGATGGGCTCGCCGCCCACCTGGCCGGCCGGGTTCACGACGTTCTGCTGTTGGAGCGCGTTGATGATCTCGGTCGTGGTGATGTTCAGCTTGGCGAGCTGGTCGGGGCGTACCCAGTAGCGCATCGCGTACTGGCCGGCGCCGAAGATCTGTACCTGCCCGACGCCCGGGACGCGCGTCATCGGGTCGTAGAGGTTGATGTAGCCGTAGTTGGCGAGGAACGGCGCGTCGTAGGTGCCGTTGGGCGAGTAGACCGAGAACAGCGCGAGCGGGCTCGTCGTGGATTTGAGGATCGTGACGCCGTAGTTGCGCACGTCGGCCGGCAGGTACGACTGCGCCTGCGAGAAGCGCATGTTGGTCAGAACCTGGTCGATGTTGGGCGAGGTCGAGATGTCGAAATCGACGCGGAGCTGCATCTGGCCGTTGCTCGCGTTCGTCGAGTACATGTAGATCATCTGGTCGACGCCGCTCATCTGCTGCTCGATGGGCGTCGCGACGGACTGCTCCACGGTGAGCGCGTCGGCGCCGACGTAGTTGGCCGTGACCTGGATCTCCGGCGGCGCGATGTCGGGATAGAGCGCGACCGGGAGCTGCACGAGCGACACCACGCCGAGGATCACCATGATGATCGAGATCACCATGGCGACGATGGGGCGATTGACGAAGAACCGGGCCATCGGGCGTCGCTAGTCGCTCTTCGCGTCGCCGCCGGCGACGGGGGCCGCCGGCGGTGTAAAGGGCTTTGCGACCACCTTCACGCCGTCCCGGACCTTCTGGATCCCTTCGGCGACGACGCGCTCTCCGGGCTTCACGCCCTCGTCGATCACCCAGTCGCTGCCGACCTTGGGGCCCACCTTCACCGGGCGCAGCGTCGCCTTGTCGTCGGCGTCGATCACGGCGAGCTGGTAGCTCCCCTGGATCTCCCGAACGGCGCGCTGCGGGACGACGGCCGCGTCCTTGCGCATGTCGGTGACGGCACGCACCTTGGCATAGCCGCCCGGCCGCAGCACGTTGTCGGGGTTCGGGAACAGCGACTGGATCTGCAGGCTCCCGGTCTGGACCTCCACCTGCCGGTTGATCGCCGAGACCCTCCCTGGATGCTTGTAGACGGTCTCGTCGGCGAGGATGAGCTCGAGGGGATTCTTGTTGGCCTCGGCGTTCGCCGCCGCGTCGGGGGTCGGATTGCGCGCCGCGAAGCGCAGATACTCCTGTTCGCTGATCGGGAAATAGACCTTGATCGGGTCGAGCTGCGAGACCGTCGTCATGAGGGTCGTGGGCGCGATCAAGTCGCCGACCTGCGCCTGCGCGATGCCGGCGACACCCTCGATGGGCGAGCGCACCGTCGTCCATTCCAGGTTCAGCTTCGCGTTCTCGAGCGCCGCGCGCGCGGTCTCGACCGACGCCTGGTCGGCACGGGCTTGCTGGACGGTGTCGTCGAGCTCCTTACGGCTGACCGCGCCTTTCTCGACCAGCGGGCGATAGCGGGCGACGTTCTGCTCGCTGCGCACCAGGTTCGCCTGCGCGCGTGCGAGGTCGCCCTTCGCCTCGTCCAGCGCAGCCTGGTACTGGCGCGGATCGAGCTGGAAGAGCACGTCGCCCGCCTTGACGAGCGAGCCCTCCTGATAGGCTTTGGTCAGGAGGTAGCCTTGCACCTTGGCGCGAATCTGGGCGTTGATGTAGCCGTCGGTCGTGCCGACCCACTCGCCGTACACCGGAACGTCGCGCTGCGCGACGTCGATGACGAGGACCTCGGGCGGCGGCGGTGCGGCGGGTTCCTTGCTGCCGCACCCGGCTGCGGCAAGCGGTACCAGGAGGCAGATCCACCACCGGGACCGCAGTCGTCGTGTGGCTCGTTGTGAGATGGTCGGCCTGGGATTGGTCAGACGGGCTCCCCTTTCCGGGTTCCGGCTCATACATCGGATGACTCCCCGGTCGCTAGGGCTACGTTCGTCCCGTTGTCACGCCGCTCGCGGGGGCGCTATGACGGCCGAGCGCTCATGCAGACCCAGCGACGGACAGCGGCCACGTGACTCGTCGTCGCTCGCCCAGAGGGGCGGCGGGTGGCCCCGCGTCCGCGGCGCCCGGCCCGACCGCCGAGCACCGGCGTCTCGCGGGCGCATCGCTCGAGGCGCCCGGCCCCTGGGCGCTCATCGGTCCCTATCTCGCGGAGCGGGCGTGGGGCACCGTACGCGAGGACTACAGCCCGAACGGCACCGCGTGGGAGTATTTTCCCCACGATCACGCGCGCTCGCGCGCCTACCGCTGGAACGAGGACGGCCTCGCGGGCATCTGCGATCTGGGCCAGCGCCTGTGCCTCGCGCTCGCGTTCTGGAACGGCCGCGATCCCATCTTGAAGGAGCGCCTCTTCGGCCTCACCGGCAACCAGGGGAACCACGGCGAGGACGTGAAGGAGTACTGGTGGTACGTCGACGCCACGCCGACGTCGTCGTGGCTGCGCTGGCGCTACCACTATCCGCAGGCCGAGTTCCCGTACGACCGCCTCGTCGACGAGAACAAGCGCCGCGGACGCGCCGATCGCGAGTACGAGCTGGTCGACACGCAGGTGTTCGACGGCGACGCCTACTGGCAGATCGCCGCCGACTACGCCAAAGCCACGCCCGACGACGTGTGCCTGCGCGTCCGCATCCGGAACGCCGCACCCGAGATGGGCAGGCTGCACGTGCTGCCGACGCTGTGGTTCCGCAACGTCTGGTCCTGGGAGCGCGGGACGACGCGGCCGGCGCTGAAGGCGGCGCGCCAGCGCGATCCGGACCTGCCCGCGATCGTGGTGGCCGAGGACGTGGCGATCGGCCGCTGGATCCTCGGCGCCGGCCATGACCCCGGCGGCCATCCGCCGGAGCTGCTCTTCTGCGAGAACGAGACCAACGCGCCGCGCCTGTTCGGCTCGGCGCCCGAGACGCCCTATCCGAAGGACGGCATCAACGACCACGTGGTCCACGGCGCCGCCACCGTGAACCCGGACCTGCGAGGTACGAAAGCGAGCTGCTGGTATCACGTCGCCGTCGCGCCGGGCGACACCGTCGAGCTCCGGCTGCGCCTGCATCGCGCGCCCGACGGTGGCACGGACGGCGTCGATCTCGGCGCCGGCTTCGAGCAGG
>Ga0335084_10000936_pt1 | contig 26212 bp, 31 predicted proteins | sample Lox_Sample_44_FD_206721 | JGI IMG/M metagenome (GOLD analysis project Ga0335084, IMG submission 206721) | Soil microbial communities from Loxahatchee National Wildlife Refuge, Florida, United States - Lox_Sample_4.4 | ecosystem: Environmental > Terrestrial > Soil > Wetlands | place: USA... | reverse complement strand
CTCCGCCTTTCCAGCTCGACGAGGAAGGACTCTCCGAGACGGTGCGGCTCACGCACCGCGTGATCGACCTGCGCCGCGAGCCCATGCAGAAGAACCTGATGCTGCGCTACCGCGTCGCGATGGCGGTACGCAAGTACCTCGATGCGCAGGGCTTCATCGACATCGAAACGCCCATGCTCACGCGCTCCACGCCGGAGGGGGCGCGCGACTACCTCGTTCCTTCGCGGCTGCACGAGGGCGAGTTCTACGCCCTGCCGCAGTCGCCTCAGCTCTTCAAGCAGATGCTGATGATCGCGGGCTTCGACCGCTACTACCAGATCACCAAGTGCTTCCGCGACGAGGACTCGCGCGCCGACCGGCAGCCCGAGTTCACCCAGATCGACTGCGAGACCTCCTTCCTCGACGAGACGCAGATCCGCGCGATCTTCGAGGGCATGGTGCGAACCGTGTTCAAGGAAGTGCTGGGCGCCGCGCTTCCCGAGCCTTTCCCGGTGATGAGCTATGCGGACGCGATGCGCGACTTCGGCTCGGACAAGCCCGACCTGCGCGTGCCGCTCAAGCTCGCCGAGCTGACCGAGGTCATGAAGTCGGTCGAGTTCAAGGTGTTCTCCGGCCCCGCGAACCTCCCCGGCCACCGCGTCGCTGGTCTGCTCGTTCCGAAGGGCGGGGAGCTCTCGCGGGGCGAGATCGACGCCTACACCGAGTTCGTCGGCGTATACGGCGCGAAGGGCCTCGCCTGGATCAAGTTCAACGAGACGGCAAAGGGCAGGGACGGCATGCAGTCGCCGATCGTGAAGAACCTCTCGGATGCCGCATTGAAGGCGACCGTCGAGCGCTCGGGGGCGAAGGACGGCGACCTGATGTTCTTCGGCGCGGGGAAGAGCAAGGTCGTGAACGACGCGCTGGGCGCGCTGCGCGTCAAGATCGGCCACGAGAAGGGCTACGCCGAAGCCGGCTGGCGCCCGCTGTGGGTCGTCGATTTCCCCATGTTCGAGTACGACGAGGAGGAGAAGCGCTGGAACGCGATGCACCACCCCTTTACCTCGCCCAAGGACGGCCATGAGAACCTGCTCGCGACCGATCCGGGATCCGCGCTCGCCAAGGCCTACGACGTCGCCCTGAACGGATGGGAGATCGGCGGAGGCTCGGTGCGCATCCACCGCGAGGAGGTGCAGTCGAAGGTGTTCAGGGCTCTTTCGATCGGCCCCGAGGAGGCGCGGCAGAAATTCGGCTTCCTGCTCGACGCCCTCCAGTACGGCGCGCCGCCGCACGGCGGCATCGCCTTCGGCCTGGACCGCATCGTCGCGATGATGGCGGGCGCCGAGTCGATCCGCGACGTCATCGCCTTTCCCAAGACTCAGCGCGCCCAGGACCTGCTGGTGCACGCGCCGTCGCCGGTCGACGAGAAGCAGCTGCGCGAGCTGCACATCCGTTTGCGGAATCCGGAGGCGAAGTCGTGAGGATGGAGCAAACGGATCGTAAGCTGGGTCGTTTGCGCAAGGAGCAGCCCAAGGCATGAACGCGGACTGGCTCAGGGATGCGGCGCGCGCCGGCGTGTTCCATCTCTCCGCCGATGCGCGCGAGCTCGCCGGCGCCGCGGCGTCCTCGGGGCTCATGGTGGTCTACGTCGACATCCACCACGCCCACGACAGGGACGATTTCCTCGCCGAAGCGTCGCGCGCGATGAGATTTCCCGAGGTCGCCGGCGGCGGCTGGGACGATTTCGCGCGCGGCCTGAAGGACCTGTCGTGGATGCCGGCGAAGGGCTGGGTAGTGATCCTCGAGAAGAGCAAGCACTTCTGCGGCGGGCACGCGCACGAATTCAAGGACGCGATGGCCGCGATGAGCGCCGCCGCCGATCACTGGCGCGGGCAGGGCAAGCCCTTCTGGACCTTCATCGGCGGGCCCGACGGCTGGAAATCCGGCTGGCCGGACATGCCCGCGGCCTGACGCGCCGGTGGTCTTCAGCAGCGTCTCGTTCCTCTTCTATTTCCTTCCCGCGTTTCTCCTCGTCTATTTCCTCGCACCGCCGGTCGCGAGGAACCTGGTGCTGTTCGCCGCGAGCCTGCTCTTCTATGCCTGGGGGGAGGGCGCGTACGTGCTGGTCCTCCTCGGCTACCTCGCGTTCAACTATGGCTGCGGCCTGCTGATCGATTCGCTTCAGGGCGGCGCGAGGAAGGCGGCGCTCGCTTTCGGGCTGGCGGCGGATCTTTCGGGGCTCGTGTGCTTCAAGTACGTGGTCCTCGTCGCGGGCCTCTTCCCCGCGGGCGTCCTGCCCGAGCACCTTCCGGCCGGAATCTCCTTCTACACCTTCCACTCGATCTCCTACCTCGTCGACGTCTACCGGAAGAGCGCCGCGGCCGAGCGCAACGTGCTCTCGCTCGCCGTCTACCTGGCGATGTTTCCGCAGCTCATCGCGGGGCCGATCATCCGCTTCAAGGACATCTGCGCCGAGATCCGCAGGCGCGACCACGGCTGGGAGCGGGCCTACTCGGGGTTCAGGCAGCTCTTCGCCGGCCTCGCGCAGAAGGTGCTCATCGCGGACAACGTCGGCCCCATCGCCGACGCGGCGTTCAACGCCGACCCGGCTCAGCTCACCGCCGGGTTCGCCTGGCTGGGCCTCGCCGCATACACGTTCCAGCTCTACTTCGACTTCGCCGGCTATTCGAACATGGCGATCGGCATGGGCCGGATCATGGGCCTCTCCTACCCGATGAACTTCGACCTGCCGTACTGCTCGAAGTCGATCACCGAGTTCTGGCGCCGCTGGCACATCTCGCTGTCGACGTGGTTCCGCGACTATCTCTACATCCCGCTCGGAGGGAACCGCGTCTCGCGCTCGCGGACCTTCGTCAACCTGCTCGCGGTGTTCGTCCTGTGCGGGCTGTGGCACGGGGCGGCCTTCAGCTTCGTCGTCTGGGGCCTGTACCACGGCGCCTTTCTGATCCTCGAGCGGACACGCTTCGGCGCCGCCCTGGAGGCGCGCCCGCCGGCGCTGCGCCACGCGTACGCGCTCCTCGTGGTGGCGATCGGCTGGGTGTTCTTCCGCGCGCCGACGCTGCCCGGCGCGCTCGACTACCTGCGGGCGATGTTCTGCCTGGGCGGAACGTGCACGCCGTCGGTGCCCGGGGAGCTGCTCAGGCTGACGCCCTGGCACGCGCTGTGGCTCGCGGTCGCCGCCGCGCTGGCGACGCCGCTGCGAGCGCTCTTCGGGGCCGCGCTTTCGCTTCGCGCGCAGCCCGCGCCCGGCGCCGGGCCGCGGTGGAGCCGGACCGCGGGCTCGGCGGCGCTCCTTGTGCTGTCCGCGATGGCGCTCGCGGGCGGCACGTACAACGCCTTCCTCTATTTCCGCTTCTGAGCATGCCGGCCCGCCTCGGAGTCCTGATCTTTGCGCTTGCGCTCCTCGCCCCGGCGGCGGTGCAGCTCTTCTCCCCGCGGGCACAGGTCTCCTCCGCCGAGAAGCGCGCGCTCGCGTCGGCTCCTGCCTGGCCGAAGGCCTGGGGCGAGTGGGGCGCCCTGCCCGGGAACGCCGACCGCTTCGTGCGCGATCACTTCGGCCTGAGAGAGCCGCTCGCGACGGGATGGAGCCTCCTCAAGTACGGGCTCCGGTATACCCCCGGCGTCGCCGTCGGCCGCGACGGCTGGCTGTATTACCCGCGCTACTGGAACGCGAGGTACGGACGAGGCGGCTGCGGCGCGCAGGCGGAAGAGGTGCGCGCCTTCGCCGGGCGCCTCGAGCGCCTAGCGGCCCGCGCGCCGGTGATCCTCGCAATCGCCCCGGACAAGGAAACGGTCTACCCGGAGTACCTGCCCGGGAATCCGGCGCAAACCTGCGATCTGCTGCCGGTGCTCGCGAAGGCGCTCGAGGGCGGTCGCGTCAGGACGCTCGATCTCCTCGCGCCGCTCCTGGCGTGGAAGGCGAAGGAGCAGGTCTATTTCAGGACCGATTCGCACTGGAGCGACCTGGGAGGGTGGCGGATCGCCGGGGTGCTCCTCGACGGCGCCTGCCCGGCCGGCGCGACCTGCGCGCGGCTGCCCGAGCCGGTGCTGTCGACGCGAGCCACGAGCGGCGATCTCGCCGGCCTCATCGGGCTCGCGCTGGTGCTCACCGAGCGATACACGGCAGTGGACGTCCCCGCGCCCGCGGAGCGCGCCGGCCGCACGCTCTACGTCGTTGGGGACTCGTTCGCGAAGGGCGTCCAGCGCTTTCTCGCCGCCGACGCCTCGCTCGCTCGCGTGGAATTCCACGATCATGCCGAGGGGAGGATCGACTTGCGTCCGCTGCTCGCCGCGAAGCCGGACGCGATTCTCGTCGTGATCGTCGAGCGCTACCTCTACGACCGCGAGGTGATGCGCGCCTTCGCGGACGGCCTGTGACTCATCCGATTCCCATCGCTTGCCTGAACGCGCGCCGGACGTCCTCCGGCTGCCCGTAATGCCACCGGAAATCGTTCAGGAGCTGCTTCCAGAACGGGTGCTCGCGGTACTGCGCGAGCGTCATGCCTTCGGTATAGAGCTTGCGCCCGATGTTGGGGAGCGGCACCCGCTCGTTGCGCGCGGGATCGCGGATGAGGCCCTTCGGGTCCCTGCCCTTGGCCACGGCGTCGATGTCCTTGAACAGCTGCCGGCGAAGCAGCGAGACGCCGCGGTCGCTCGCGCCCAGGTTTTCCCGGGTGCGGTCGGCGATCTTCCCCTGTCCGACCCAGGCGATGATGTCCTGGTTGACGACGTGGCTCGAGATCCAGCGCCCGGCCTCGTCCCTGATGGGGCTGGTCCACGCCGGGATGCTCTTCTGCTCGTAGGGCTCGGATTCCTTCGGCACGCGGATGAACGACCAGGTCACCGAGAGCATGTTCTCGTCGTCGACCGGAACGCGCCACTCGAAGTGCTCGCCGAGGAAGAAGCCGTTCGGCCACAGGCACACGCGCCCGACGGTCCACAGGGGGTTGGACTCGTCGGTGCCCTCGCGCACGCGCTTGTAGGTGAAGCCGTGGTCGAACTCGTCGAAGCCGATCTTGAGGTGGGTCGGCGCGTAGGGACCCGTCCGCCCCTCGAGGCGCACCTTCCAGTTGTCGTGCGTCCACTCGAAATGCACCGGGTCGATCGAGTTCTCCTGCGCCTGCAGCCAGTTGCACGGCACGTCGGCGAACACGATCTGGACGAAGCCGTTCTTCCAGGAGAAGATCTCCCAGTCGGGCAGGAGCGGAGCGGGCCGCGGCCCGAGGTAGGCCCACAGCAGGCCCGCTTTCGCCTGCACGGGGTAGGCGGTCGTGCTGATTCTCTTCATCAGCCGCGCCTGCGGATCGAATTTCTGCTCGAAGGGCTGCGCGACGCAGGCGCCTTTCTCGTCGTAGGTCCAGCCGTGGTAGTGGCAGCGCAGGCCGGAGTTTTCCACGTAGCCGTAGGCGAGGTCCGCGCAGCGGTGCCGGCATTGGCGCGCGATCAGGCCGTAGGTGCCCGAAAGGTCGCGGTACACCACGAGGTCCTCGCCGAGGAGGCGCACCGGCCTGACCGGCTGCCTGTCGAGGTCGCTCACCGCGGCGAACGGGTGCCAGTAGCGTCTCAGCACCTCGCCCATCGGCGTGCCGGCGCCGACCCGGGTGAGGGTGCGGTTCTTCTCCGCGGTCAGCATCTCACTCCACTCATCTACTCGACTTTGGCGCCGGAGGCCCGGATGAGCGCCTCCCAGCGGGGAAAGTCCCTGCGATAGTTCTCGGCGAACTCGGCGGGCGTGTTGCCGATCGGCACCTGCCCCATGGCGACCAGCTTCTCGGAGACCTCGGGCGTGCGGAGCACCTCGACGATCTCGCGCGACAGGCGCTCGACGATGGGCTTGGGCGTTCCGGCGGGGAGATACGCGCCGCCCCACACCGGCATCTCGAATCCGGGAAAGCCCTGCTCGGCGAAGGTGGGAAGCTCGGGCCAGGCGACGAAGCGCTTCGGCCCGGTGATCGCGAGCGCCCGGATCTTTCCCGAGGCGGCGAGCGGCTTGGCGATGAGGATGCTGACCCAGGCGACGTCGAGCGAGCCGTTCATCACGTCGTTCGTCGCCTGCACCTCGCCCTTGTAGGGAACGTGGTTCAGCGGCACGCCGTACTCCTTCTCGAGGATCACGCCGAACAGGTGCAGCGACGTGCCGACCCCGATCGAGCCGTAGCTCACCGGCCGCCCGAGCTTCTTCGCCCATTCGACGAAGCCCTTCAGGTCCTTGTACGGCGCGCTCGCCGGCCCGATGAGGAGCACGCTGCCGGTGCTGATCTGGGTCACCGGCTCGAAGTCGCGCACGGGATCGTAGGGGAGGTTCGAGCGCAGCACGCGGTTGCCCACCATCGAGCTCATGATGGTGATGAGGAAGGTGTAGCCGTCGGGCGGCGCCTTGGCGGCTTCTGCGGTGCCGAGCACGGTCGCGGCGCCCGGGCGATTATCCACGACCACCGGCTGCCCGAGGCGCGAGGAGAGCTTCTCGGCGATGATGCGGCACATGACGTCGATGTTGCCGCCGGCGACCGAGGTCGAGATGAGGCGGATCGGGCGCGAGGGCCAGGCGTCCTGGGCCGCAGCGGCGAACGGGACCGCAGTTGCGAGTACGGCGAGCGCGACGCCGAGCAGGAATCGGGAGATCATTTGGGCTATTATTCCCGCCCTTCCGGAATATGACCACTGTTTACAAGATCCCGCGCTCCGTGCTGGTGGTGATCCACACGCCCGATCTACGCGTGCTGATGATGGAGCGCGCCGGGTGGAAGGATTTCTGGCAGTCGGTGACCGGGAGCGTGGCGAGCGAGTCCGAGCCGCTGCGCGAGACGGCGATCCGCGAGGTGCACGAGGAGACCGGCCTGGACGCCTCGCGCTACGAGCTGCGCGACTGGGGGATCGAGAACCGCTTCGAGATCTTCAAGCGGCACCAGAGCCGCTACGCGCCCGGGGTGACGCACAACACCGAGCACGTCTTCAGCATGGCCGTGCCCGGGCCCGTCGCGGTCACCCTCGATCCTTCGGAGCATCTGAGCTACAGATGGCTGCCGTGGCGCGAAGCCGCGGCGATCACGATCTCCTGGACCAACCGCGACGCGATACTCGCGCTCCCGCAGAGGACCGGCGTGAACTAGTCCCGGCGTGGTTGCGCGGGAACGTCCGGCTGGGGCATGCTGTCGCCATGGTGGCGAAGCTCCCGGGAACATGCGCGCTCCTCGCGCTCCTCGCGGCGTGGGGCCCGGCCCTCGGCCAGGAAGTCTCGATACGCACCGGGCGCGAGGGCGAGTTCGTCACCGTATCGGCCACCGCCGTCATGAAGGTCGACGCCCGCGTCGCCTGGGCGGTGCTCTCCGACTACGACCACCTCGCCAAGTTCATTCCCGACATGAAGAGCTCGCGCGTGGTGTCGCGCGACGGCAACCGGCTGCGCGTCGAGCAGCAGGGGGACGTGGGCTTCTTCTTCTACAAGGAGCCGGTGAACGTGCTGCTCGATGTGCACGAGGAGCCGCCCCACCGCATCACCGCGCGCAGCATCGAAGGGAACGTCAGGCAGCTGGAGACGCGCTACGAGCTGCATTCCTCGGGCGCCGGAACCCGGCTCGAATATGCCGGCCGCTTCGTGCCCGAGTTCGCCATCCCGCCGCTCATCGGGATGCCGTTCGTGAACCGGGTGATCGAGCGCCGCTTCCGCGCCATGGTGACCGAGATCCAGCGCCGCGACGCGCTCGCGCGGGGCGCCGCCAAGCAGCCGCCGTAATGAAAAGGGCGGCGCGATGCGCCGCCCTCTCCGGAGACTTGCTCCTGCGTCAGAACTTGTACAGGCCCTGCAGCCCGAAGGTCATCAGAGTCTTGCTCGTCGACCCGTCGGAATCGATGTACACGCTCTGGTTGGCCTTGTCCGTGCGCACCTCGGTGCGCAGCTCGACCGCGCTCGTCGGCAGCCACGACAGGCACAGGGTCGCTTCGTAGTACTTCACCGCCTGCGGACCTCCCGCGCCGTTGGTGGTGGCGAAGTGGAATCCGTTCTTGTCGTCGAAGTACTCGCCCCGGGCCGTCACGCGCCACTGCGGGTTGAGCATCACGTTGCCGTAGAGCGCGAGCCCCTGGTACTTCCCCGTGCCCTGGCCCGGAGCAAAGTCGTCCTGCTTGACCATCAGGTACTCGGCGCCGAAGTTCAGCGAGTTGTTCACCGTCCAGTTGGCCACGAGGTCGATCAGGTCGCGCTCCGCGTTGCCGCCGCCCAGCGTCGGCTCGTCGCCGAAGTAGCCGGACACCGTGAACGAGAGGGGCTTCACCGGGTTGAAGCTCGCGCCGAGCTCGAGCGTCTTGTTCCGGTTCGCGTCCTGCAGCTGGTCCCAGCCGTTGTTCAGACCGCCGTACAGCGTGATCGTGTCGCTCGGCGCGAAGCTCGCGCGCACGCCGGTGTGCGTGAACGGAACGGCGCCGAAGAGGAAGGAGCGCGAGATCGTAGTGTTGCCCGTGCTCGCGATCACTTCCGTGCCGGCCAGCGTCGTGAACTTGCCCCCGATCGTCGTGAACGCCCCCTGCGAGTAGCTGAGGTAGGCCTGGGTCATGTCGAAGGTCGACGTGCTGAGCGAATTCACCGTCCCCGGGTTGTTTTCCGGAAACGAGTGAATCACCTGGGCGTCCTTGCCGACAGTGAGGTTCACCAGTCCGCCGAACCCCTCCTTGGGCTGCTTGGCCACGGTGAGGCCGAACTGGTGCAGCGAGAAGGAGTTGTTCTGGTTGTCGAATACCCGTGGCGTGGCACCGACGGCGGGGAGGGCGTTGTTGAATCCCCTCTCGATGTCTCTGTTGGCCCAGTTGTAGCCGGCGTCGAGGTAGCCGTTGACGTTGAGTCCCGACGCGTCCAGGACCTGCGAGAGGGTGGGAACTCTGGCCTGCTGCGCCAGAACCGAGGCGGGTGCCGCGAGCGCGGCGGTCACTGCGGATGCGATCAGAAGCTTTTTCATGTAGAGCGTCCTTTCGTGGTTGGAAGCAAAGCTTTTCTTCTTGGAGGCCATGACTCATGCCGGGCTGTTCGCTTCAGCCGGGTCGCAGCGGGCTCTCGCCCGCGTCGCCCTCCCCCTACTGCCTATCCCGACCAACGTTGACCTGGATTCGCTCGGCTGCTCTCCTCAAGAACGATGACACCCCCGGGGCTGCGACCCCGGAGCGCCGCAAGCTTAGACCAAATAAGGAATTTTTCCAAGGCGGGGCAACCCGTTATCCGGCTTTTCTGACAAAATACCTGGCTTCGATCGGCTCCCCGTGTGACCGATACCACGCCCGAAGAGCGGCCATCCCGCGTGAAGCTGCACGTCGCCACCTACAACATCCACAAGGGCTTTTCGCAGTTCAACCGCCGCTTGATGATCCACGAGCTGCGCGACCACCTGCGCCTGCTCGACGCGGACATCATCTTTCTCCAGGAAGTGCTGGGGCATCACCGCCGCCACGCGGCGCGCTTCGACGAATGGCCGGACGAGCCGCAATACGAGTTCCTCGCGAACGAGGTCTGGAACGACTACGCGTACGGGCGCAACGCGGTCTACGACCAAGGGCACCACGGCAACGCGATCCTCAGCCGCTACGCGATCCTGAGCGCGGAGAACCAGGACATCTCCACTCACAACCTCGAGAGCCGCGGCATGCTCCACTGCGAGATCGGGGTTCCGGGGCTCGCCATGCCCCTGCATTGCGTGTGCATGCACCTCTCGCTGCACGAGCGCGGGCGGCGCCACCAGGTCGGCGCGCTGATCGAGCGCATCCACCGCGAGGTGCCCGACCGTGCGCCACTCGTCGTCGCGGGCGACTTCAACGACTGGCGCAATTTCGCCGGCAAGCGGCTCGCCGAGGCGCTCGGGCTGCGGGAGGCGCTCGCCGACCACTGGGGCAGGCCCGCGCGCACGTTTCCGAGCGCGCTGCCGTTCCTGCGCCTGGACCGTATCTACGTCCGCGGCTTCCAGGTGGGCCGCACCGAGACGCACCGCAGCCGCAGCTGGGCGCGCCTGTCGGACCACGCCGCGCTGTCCGCGCACCTGCACCTCGAGTAGGCCGCCGCCGTGGCGGCCAGGTTCACGAACGGCAACCGGCTGCGTCTGCTGCGCGCGGGCGCGGAGTACTTTCCCGCGCTCGAATCGGCGATCGAAGCCGCGAGGGAGGCGGTCTTTCTCGAGACCTACATCTACGCCGGCGACTCGACCGGCCGCCGTATCACGCGCGTGCTGTGCGAGGCCGCGTCGCGCGGCGTTGCGGTCCACGTCATGGTCGACGGCTTCGGCGCGCGCGAGATGCCCGGAGAGTTTGCGAAGGCCCTCGGCGACGCCGGAGCGCGCCTGCTCGTGTTCCGCCCCGAAGTCTGGCGCTTTCCCTGGCGCAGCGACCGCCTGCGCCGCATGCACCGCAAGCTCGCCGCGATCGACGACCGCGTCGCCTTCATCGGGGGCATCAACGTCATCGACGACGCGGACACGCCCCACCAGCGTCCGCCGCGCTACGACTTCGCGGCGATGGTCGAGGGGCCCCTGGTCGGCGAGGTCAGGCACGAGGCGGAGCGCCTGTGGAACCGCATCGCGCTCGCGCGGATGCGGCCGGAGTGGCGCGCGCGGATCGGCGGCGACCATCCGCCAGCCCCGAAGGGCCACCAGCGCGCGGCGCTGGTCGTGCGCGACAACCTGCGGCACCGCCGCAGCATCGAGAACGCCTACCTCGAGGCGATGGACGCGGCCTCCGACGAGATCATCATCGCCAACGCCTACTTCTTTCCCGGCAGGCGCTTCCGCCGCGCGCTGGCCGGCGCCGCCGCAAGGCGCGTGCGAGTCGTGCTGATGCTGCAGGCGCGGGTGGAGTACGTCGCGCTGCACTACGCGACTCGCGCCCTCTACGGCGCGCTGCTGGAGGAGGGCGTGGAGATCTACGAGTACCGGCGCAGCTTCATGCACGCCAAGGTCGCGGTCGTCGACGGCCGCTGGGCGACGGTGGGCTCGTCCAACATCGACCCCTTCAGCCTGCTGCTCGCGCGCGAGGCGAACGTGGTGGTCGAGGACGAGCGCTTCGCCCTCGAGCTGCGCGGCCTGCTGCTCGGGGACATCGCGCGCGGGGCCCGCATCGTCAAGGCGCGCCACTGGTCGCGCCAGCCGCTGTGGCGGCGCGTTCCCTACTGGATCGCCTACGGGCTGGCACGCTTCGCCATCGGGGTGCTCGGCCTGGGCGGCCGTTTTTGACGCCGCCGCGCCCCCGAGCGTAGAGTTGGGGGTATCCGGGTAATCCCGCCGCCCGCGCTTGAAGCGCGGCGCAGCGGCGCTTTCCGCTTGGGAGGAGGTCATGGCGAAGTATTCGACGGAATCCATCCGCACCGTCGCGCTCGTCGGGCACACCGGCTCGGGCAAGACGACGCTCGCCGAGGCGCTGCTCGCCAGGGCCGGCGCGATTCCCGCCGCGGGCAGCGTCGAGCGCGGCAACACGGTCTGCGACTTCGATCCGCTGGAGAAGGAATACAAGCACTCGCTCAACTCGGCGATCGTGAACTTCGCCTGGAAGGGCACGCACATCCACATGATCGACACGCCCGGGTCCCCGGACTTCATGGGGCAGGCGATCGGCGCGCTCGCCGCCGTGGAGACGGCGGTGGTGGTGATCAACGCCGAGACCGGCGTGCAGCTCGCCACCGACCGCATGCTCAAGTGGGCGGCGAAGCGGAACCTCTGCCGCATGATCGTGGTGAACCGCATCGACGCGGAGAACGCCGACCTCGAGGCGATGCTCGGCAAGATCCAGCAGGCGGTGGGCAAGGAGTGCCTGCCGATCAACCTGCCGGCGAAGGGCGCGACCGCGGTGGTCGACTGCTTCTTCAATCCAGACGGCGAGTCGGATTTCTCGTCGGTGAAGGCCGCGCACTCGGCGCTCGTCGACCAGGTGGTGGAGGTGGACGAGAAGCTGATGGAGAAGTATCTGGAGAAGGGCGAGGTCGAGCCCGAGGAGCTGCACGACCCGTTCGAGCGCGCGCTGCGCGAGGGCCATCTGATCCCGGTCTGCTTCACCTCGGCGAGGAACGGCGCGGGGGTGGAGGAGCTGCTCGATATCTTTGTGAAGCTCGCGCCGAACGCGACCGAGGGCAACGCGCCGCCTTTCCTGAAGGGCGAGGGCGAGCAGGCGCAGGAGTTCCACGCGATCCCCGGCCCGAAGGCGCACGTGCTCGCCCATGTGTTCAAGGTCGTCATCGATCCCTTCGTCGGCAAGGTGGGAATCTTCCGCGTGCACCAGGGGACGCTGACGCCGAACACGCAGCTCTTCGTGGGCGACGGCAGGAGGCCGTTCAAGGTCGGGCATCTGTTCGCGATCCAGGGCAAGGACTACGTCGAGACCGACTCTCTCGTTCCGGGGGACATCGGCGCGGTGACCAAGGTCGAGGAGATCGAGTTCGACTGCGTGCTGCACGACTCGCACGAGGAAGACCACATCCACCTGCGGCCGCTGGAGTTTCCGGTGCCGATGCACGGCATCGCGGTCGAGCCGAAGAAGAAGGGCGACGAGCAGCGCCTGTTCGAGGTGCTGCACAAGCTCGAGATGGAGGATCCCTGCTTCAAGCTCGAGCGCCACGCGACCACGAACGAGACGGTGGTCCGCGGCCTGGGCGACCTGCACATGCGCACCAAGCTCGACAAGATGGCGCAGCAGTACAAGATGGAGCTGACGACCAAGCCGCCGAAGATCCCCTACCGGGAGACGGTGACGCGCGTCGCCGAGGGGCATTGCCGCCACAAGAAGCAGACCGGCGGCGCCGGGCAGTTCGGCGAGGTGTTCCTCCGCGTCGAGCCACTGCCGAGAGGCAAGGGCTATGAGTTCGTCGACAAGGTGAAAGGCGGGGTCATCCCCAATGTCTTCATCCCGGCGGTGGAGAAGGGCGTGAGGATGGCGCTCGACTCGGGCGTCATCGCCGGCTACCCGGTACACGACATACGGGTCACTGTATACGATGGCAAGAGCCACCCGGTGGACTCGAAGGAGGTCGCCTTCGTCTCGGCGGGAAGGAAAGCGATCATCGACGCCTTCGCCAAAGCCGGCGCGATCGTGCTCGAGCCCATCGTCAACATCGAGATCAACGCGCCCGACAGGTTCATGGGCGACCTCGCCTCCGACCTCTCGGGCAAGCGCGGGCAGGTTACCGGCACCGACAACAACGGCAGCGACCTCACCACCATAAAGGGCATGGCGCCGCTGTCGGAGCTCTCCGACTACCAGACGCGCCTCAAGTCCGTCACCGGCGGCCAGGGAAGCTACTCCATCGACTTCAGCCACTACGCGCCCGTGCCGCCGCACACCCAGGCGCAGCTCGTCTCCAGGCACAAGGCGCCGGTGGAAGAGGAGTAGGAGTGGTCGTCAGCGCGGTCTTCGCGTTTCTTCATTTTCTGGCGGCGTTCGGCATCTTCGCCGCCGTATTTCTCGAATGGCAGACGATGAGCCGCTCGCCGAGCTACGCGGAGGCAAGGCGGATCCAGCGGTGCGACACGTGGTACGGCCTGTTCGCCGCAATGGTGTTGATCGTCGGCTTCCTCCGGGTCTACTACTTCGACAAGGGCAGCGATTTCTACCTCGCGAATCCGTTCTTCTACGCCAAGCTCGCCCTGTTTCTTTCGGCCGGCCTGCTCTCCATCTATCCGACGCTTCGCTTCCTCGAGTGGCGCGCGCAGACCCGGCAGGGTCAGCCTCCCGTCGTATCGGAGCAGGTATATCAAAAGATCATGCTCGCAATACGGCTGGAGATGGTCCTGCTGCTCGGCGTGGCCCTGTGCGGCAGCCTGATGGCCCGCGGGGTCGGGGTCTGGCAATGACTCCTCCGGATTCCGTCACCGAAAAATCTCGGGGCGTCGTCAGCATCGCAAGCCCTTACCCCTTTTCCGAGACTGTGAAGCACCTGCTCTCCGGGTTCGCGAGTCACGGCATCAAGGTCTTCGCCACGATCGACCAGCAGGCCGAGGCCGTGGCCGCGGGCCTCACGCTGCCGCCGACGACTTTGATCATCTTCGGCAATCCCAAGGCCGGGACGCCGGTCATGCTGGCGCAACCGCAATCGGGCCTGGACCTGCCGCTGAAGGTTCTCGTATCCGAGGCTGTACTTGGCAAAGTGATCGTGAGCTTCAATTCGGCCTCGTATATCGTCGAGCGGCACTCGATCGCCCCGGCCCTTGCGTCGAATCTCGCTGCGGGCGAGCGCCTCATCGCCAAGCTGATGGAATAGGTGTCTGTGAGTTCACCTGACAAGGGTCGGTGGATCAAACCCGCCGCGGTCGCAGCGGGCATCTTGGCGTTCGGTGTCATCCTGTGGATAACAGAGCATTCCATTGGCCTGACATCTCTGCCCTACGCGCTCTTCATGCTTCCCGCTACCAACCCTCTAGGGTTCCTTGGGACTGCCTTTGTCTACCTGGTGCTAGGGTTCGGCGGATTAGGACTGCGAAGAGCCATTCCCTACGCGTGTTTCTTTCTGGCTGGGGCAACTGTAGCGCGGTTTCAGTGGCATATCGCGTTCGACGAAGACCGAAGCGGGCTCGAGCAGTATTATTTCGAGGCACTGCTGCTGGTGCCCATAGCGGGCCTTGTCGGGCTTCTTTCTTCGGTCCGATACCTCTCTGTTGACCGACTACTGGCCTTGATCATCGGCATGTCGGTGCTGTTGGGAGTGATGCAATTTCTTTGGGAGGTCAGGGTCATTTCGGCTATTGCGCTGAACGTTTACGCCCGCGCGTACGCCATGACTGCGATTGTCCTGCCTCTTGTATCTCTCGGTCGGAATCACTTTGGACCTGGAAGGGAGGCCTGATGCGTATTTCGCTTGTTTCGCTCTCGGTATTCCTTGCCGCCTGCACTACCACCCCCATCGCCCTCCGCGACATGGGCTCGTTCCATGTCGGCGGGCGCGACGTGGAGGTCTCCGGGAAGCCGGTAAAGGAGGTGGTGTTCACGCCCGGCGGGGTGCCGGCGAAGATCGATCTCAACGGAACCTATTCGGTAGAGGCGATGTACGTGCAGTATTTTCTGCCGGAGAATCGCCGCGGTTCGGTGCCGCTCTTGATGTGGCACGGCGGGGGGCTGACCGGCGTGTCGTACGAGACGACGCCTGACGGGCGCGAGGGCTGGCTCAACTACTTTATCAAGCAGGGCTGGGACGTCTACAACTCCGACGCGGTGGAGCGCGGGCGCGCGGGCTGGGCGATGTCGCCGGATATTTTCAAGGGCGATCCGCTGTTTCTCACGAAGGCGAATCCGTGGGAGCGCTTCCGCATCGGGCAGGGCCCGGGGTCGTGGAGCTCCGACCCGGCGCAGCGCAAGCTGATGCCGAACTCGCAGTTCCCGGTCGAGGGCTACGACAATTTCGTGAAGCAGGCGGTGCCGCGCTGGACGACGACCGACGACGCGATCATCCGCGCGTACATCGCGCTGGTCGACAAGGTGTGCCCGTGTGTGATTCTCTTCCATTCGCAGGCAGGGCAGTTCGGCTTCAAGGTGGCGCAGGCGCGGCCGGACAAGGTGCGCGCGCTCGTCGCGGTCGAGCCCGCCGGCGTGGGCGAACCGAAGCAGGCGGCGGCGCTGAAGAATATCCCGACGCTTGCCGTGTTCGGCGACAACATCGTGCTTGACTCGCGCTGGCCGCAGATGCGCAGGAACGACGACAACTTTTTTGCCGAGATCGAGAAAGCGGGCGGCAAGGTCGACATTCTCGACCTGCCGAAGGCCGGACTTGTAGGCAACTCGCACATGCTGATGATGGACAGGAACAACCTGCAGGTCGCCGCGCTCATCCAGGACTGGCTCGCGAAGCAGGGGCTGGTGCGATGAAGCTCGCTGGCTGGCTGGTCCGCGCCGAGGGGCGGATGATGGTCTCGGCGGGGTTCTTCCAGGTTTGCTCGGCGCTCGCGCACGGTGAAGCCGCGGAAGGGTAGCGGCGGGCGATGCTCAAGACGAAGACTCTCTTGCTCGCCCTTCTCGCAGTCCTGGGCTGGACGGTGGGCTTCTTCATGCTCCTCGACTGGTGGGCGGTCAATAGCCCCAGCGAGCGCGCAGCCAGTCCCGTTGGCCTGCTCGTAAGCGAAGTCGGCCGAACCGCTCCAACCATGATCTACTTCTTTGCCGTCGGGCTCCTGCTGGGCCGGGCGCTGGGACCGGGGGCGGGCGGGGTCTGGGCGCTAGCGACCGCGGCCGCCGCGATGGTGATCCAGGCCATAGCGACGCAACGGGTCTTTCCCGATGGCGCCGACCTCGTGGTCCTCGCAGCCCTCGCTATCGACTACCTGCTTCCATTGCTGTGCAGCATCGCCGGAGCCGCGACATCCCGGCTGTGGCGAAGCACGACGGACGCCGAGGGGCGTTGACGGCGACCTACGTCCTCGTCCACGGCGCTTGGCACGGCGGCTGGTGCTGGAGGCGCGTGCGGCGCCTGCTCGAGGCGGCGGGGGGCGAGGTCTATACGCCGACGCTCACGGGCCTCGGCGACCGGGCGCACCTCCTGTCCCGCGAGGTCGGCCTTGAGACTCACGTCGCCGATATCCTCGCGGTGCTCGAGACGGAAGATCTCGCGCACGTCGTGCTCGTCGGCCACAGCTACGCGGGCATGGTGGTGACGGCGGTCGCGGACCGCGCCGCGCGCAGGATCGCACGCCTCGTCTACCTCGACGCCGTCGTCCCGCGCGACGGGCAGTGCCTGTACGACTGCTCGTCGGCGCGCGTGAGGGAGTATTTCGAGGAGCAGGCGCGGACCGGCGAGGGTTGGCTCGTGCCCGCCGCGGCGGCGACCGCGCAGCTCCTGGGACTGAAGAGCGACGAGGACCAGCGCTGGGTGATCCCCAGGCTCATGCCGCATCCGGTCAGGACGTTCCGCGAGGCGGTGCGGCTCGCTTCGAATCCGCCGCCCGTGCCGCGCCGCTACATCAACTGCATCGGCGACAAGCCCCTCGGCCAGCCGCGAACGGCGCAGGCCGAGGGCATAGGCGACTATCACGAGCTGCGCACCGGCCACGACGCCATGGTGACCGCGGCCGAGGAGGTGGCGGGGCTTCTTTGCTGAACCGGGCGTAGACTTGTGCCGCCCGCTCCAAGGGCCAATCAAGGGGGAGAACAATGAAACAGCAGATCGCGCGCCTGTCGCCGCACCAGAACGCCAAGGTCGCTTCCATCGTCTGGGCCGTAACCTCGCTCCTCTTCGTCGTTCCCATGTTCCTGGTGAGCTGGCTCACCATTCCGCCGCAGGCGCGGGGGCACAACGGATTCTTCGACTACTTCTTCCTGATCATGCCGTTCGCGTACCTCATCCTCGGCTACATCGTGGCCGTGTTCGGCTGCTGGGTCTACAACTCGCTGTTCAAGTTCATCGGCGGATTCGAGTTCGAGTCCCGGGATCAGCAGGCTTGAGCGCGAGCGGAACCCGGCTCCCCCCGCCCGTCGTCCCGCGCAACTTCTACGCGGCGGGCTTGAACTACCGCGCGCACATCGAATGGGCGAACAGCCGCGGCGCGAGCCACAAGGTGCCGGCCCAGCCCGACATCGGCTACCGCTCGGCCGCGGCACTGATCGGATCGGGGGAAGACATCGTGATCCCGGCCGACTCGCCCGGGCCGGTCGAGTACGAGGGCGAGCTGGTCGCGGTGATCGGGAAGAAGGCGAAGAACGTGTCGGAGGCCGACGCGCTCGACTGCGTGCGTGGCTACACGCTCGGCAACGATATCAGCGAGCGCAGCTGGCAGAAGACCGACCGGACGCTGTGGCGCGCGAAGAGCGCCGATACCTTCAAGCCGATGGGACCGAGGATCGTCTCCGGGATCGACCCGCAGAACCAGGTGATCGAGGTGCGCGTCAACGGCCGTACCGTGTCGAGCTACAGCACAAAGGGCATGATCTTCTCCGTCGCGCGCTACATCGCGCGCATGTCGCAGTACGTGACGCTCTGGCCCGACGACATCATCTGGTTCGGCTGCGACGGGCCGACCGAGCCCGCGCTGAAGACCGGCGATCTAGTCGAGGTCGTGAACGAGGCGATCGGCGTCCTTGCCAACCGCGTGCGGGGGGAGACATGAAAGTCCGCGTCTACAACGGAAAGGGCGAGCTGGTCGGCCCCGTGGAAAGTCCGGCCGTCGTCAAGACGGACGCGGAGTGGCGGCGCAAGCTCACGCGCGAGCAGTACGAGGTGGCGCGGGGCAAGGGCACCGAGCCGCCGTTCTGCGGGCTGCTGCTCGACAACAAGCGCGACGGTGTCTACGCCTGCGTGTGCTGCTCGCTGCCGCTGTTCGCCTCGGACTCGAAGTTCAACTCGAACACCGGCTGGCCGAGCTTCTTCCAGCCGGTCGGCCCGGAGAACGTCGTGAACGAGGAGGACCGCAGCTACGGCATGCGGCGCACCGAGATCCTGTGCGTGCGCTGCGGGTGCCACCTCGGGCACGTGTTCGAGGACGGACCGCGCCCGACGGGCCTGCGCTACTGCGTCAACTCCGAGTCGCTGGTCTTCGTCGACGAGAAGGACCTCGCGACGCTCGCCGACCCGGCCGCGGGCTAGACCTTGGCCGACGCCGCCTTCCACGGAGTCTTCCCCTACCTTGTCTCGCCCGTCGATGCCGCGGGCGAGGTCAAGGCCGCCGTGCTCGAGCGGTTGTGCAATGACCTGATCGCCGCCGGCGTGCACGGGCTCACGCCACTCGGCTCGACCGGGGAGTTCGCCTACCTCTCCTGGCCGCAGCGGCGCGCGGTCGTCGAAACCGTGGTGCGCGCGGCGAACGGCCGCGTGCCCGTGGTCGCGGGCGTCGCTTCCACGACCGTCGCCGACGCGGTGATGCAGGCGCGCGAGTTCGAGCGCGCGGGCGCCGCCGGCATCCTCGCGATCCTGGAAGCCTATTTCCCCCTGACCGACGAGGGCGTGCACGACTATTTCGCCGCGGTCGCGCGCGCCGTGTCGCTCCCCGTCGTGCTCTACACCAACCCGAACTTCCAGCGCTCGGACCTCAGCCTCGCCGTGATCGAGCGGCTGTCGCGCATCGATAACGTCCGCTACATCAAGGATGCCTCGTTCAACACCGGGAGGCTGCTCTCGATCATCGGACAGGTAGGGGGCAGGATGAAGGTGTTCGCGGCCTCGGCCCACATCCCGGCCTGCGTCATGCTCATCGGCGGAGTCGGCTGGATGGCGGGGCCCGCGTGCGTCGCGGCGCGCCAGAGCGTGCGCCTCTACGAGACCTGCCGGCGCGGCGACTGGGCGGCGGCGATGGAGCTGCAGCGGCCGTTGTGGGCGCTCAACCAGGCGTTCGCGAAATACAATCTCGCCGCGTGCATCAAGGGCGGGCTCGCGCTCCAGGGCTATGATGTCGGGGCGCCGCTGCCGCCGCAGGCGCCCCTGCCGCCCGAAGGGGTCGCGGAAGTGAAGCGGGCGCTCGAGGCGATCGGCGCGCTGTAGGGCAGCAGCGAGACCGGAACGAGTACGGAGCAGGGAAGAGACTCCCATACTCAAACAGGAGAAACCATGTCGATTCGAATCGCAGTCGCATCAATGGCAGTCATGCTGTTCGCCGCCGGCTTCGCGGGCGGCGCGTTCGCGCAGGCGGCGAAGGGCCAAGGCCCCTGCGCCGAGGACGCGAAGAAATTCTGCGCGGGCATGCAGCCCGGCGGCGGCCGCATCGCCCGGTGCATGAAGCAGCACGAGTCCGATCTCTCGCCCGCCTGCCAGGATGCGATCAAGAAGGCCGAGCAGCGGCTCAAGGAGTTCAGCGACGAGTGCAAGGCGGACGCGGAGAAATTCTGCAAGGGCATCCGGCCCGGCGGCGGGCGCATCCTCGCGTGCCTCAAGAGCCACCAGTCCGAGCTCGCGCCGGCGTGCGCGGCGGAGTTCAACCGCGCGGGCAAGAAGTAGGGCGGTACGGAACGCGGACGCGATGGCGCTCGACGATCGGCTGATCCGCGTTTCCGGCGCCGGCATCCGGCGCGAGCACGGCGAGCTGCGCGCGGGCGAGGCCGGCCCGGTGAAGGCCGACTACCGGGTGGTCGAGCCTGGCATGACTGCGCCCGAGGCGTTCCGCGCCCTGTGCGCGGCGTGCGTGCAGCACCTCGAGGGCAACCGCTACGGGGCGCTCGCCGGCGAGGACCCGGAGTACCTGCACCAAATGCGGGTTGCCCTCCGGCGGCTGCGCACCGCGTTCGCGATCTTCGCGGACGCGCTGCCGCCGGCGGCCGGCGCGGAGATGCTCGCCGAGCTGCGCTGGCTGCGTCGCGCGCTCGGGGCGGCGCGCGACTGGGACGTGTTCCTCGCGGTCACGCTCAAGCCGGTCCTCGCGCGGCACCCGCGGCACGCCGGGCTGCGCGCTTTCCGCGCGGCCTGCGAGGAGCACAGCGGCCGGGCGAGGGGCACCGCGCAGCGGGCCCTGGAGTCGCGGCGCTACTACGCGCTCATGCGCTCCCTGCGCGCGCTGAGCTACGGCGACTCGCCGCTGCCGCCCGCCACGCCGCGACGGCAGCCGATTGAGCGGCACGCGCAGGCCGCGGTCGCCGGCCTCATCGGCCGCACAAGAAAGCGCGGGCGCAGGCTGATGCGCCAGGACGCGACAGAGCTCCACCGATTGAGGAAGGCGGTGCGCAGGCTGCGCTACGGACTGCTGTTCCTCGCCCCGGTGCTGCCCGAGCGGCGCGTGCGGCCGCTCGCCGGCGCGGTCGAGGCGCTCCAGGAATCCCTGGGCACGCTCAACGACTGCGCCGTCGGCAAGACCCTGATCGCGCGCGTGCGCGCGGAAGCGCGCGGTCGCGAGCGGCGCAAGGCGCGCAAGCTGCTCTCGAAGCGGCTCAAGGCGGCGCGCTCCGCGCGCCGCGGCGAGCTCGAGGCGCAGTGGGAGGCATTCCGGACGGCGGAAGAAGTCTTTTCCTACGGCTGATCGCTGCGGATCTCGGGATAGACGTCCTTCGTCTCGACGCGGGCGCCGTCCTCGTCGTACCAGTACAGCTTCCCGGGAGACTCGCCCTTGGTGATCTTGTGCGAGCCGTCGCAGAAGGGCAGGTTTCCCGAGAGGCCGCAGGCGCAGATCCACTGCGATTCTCCGCCGACTTTCACTTCGTAGGGGTGGTCGCGGTGGCGCTTCACGATCCGGGCCATGGCCGGCTCTCCTTTTCCTGTGGGCGTGCTCGACCATAGACTCCGGCCGCGCGCCCGGCGTTCCCGGGCGTTGCCTGGGGCGGGGGCGTTTGCTACATTGCGCGGGGGAGAAAAACAGACAAATCCGGGATGGAGGAGACCACGATGTCACGCATTCTGATAGCTCTCGCTGCCGCGCTGTTCGCCGGTGGCACGCATGCGCAGGTGCTCGGTTTCGGAAGCGCGCCGCAGGGCTCGATCGGCTACAACATGAGCGCGGCGATCGCGCGCGTCATGCTGGAGAACGCGCACATCCAGAGCCGCGTGCAGCCTTACTCGGGCTCGAGCGCGGTCCTGCCGCTGGTCAACTCGGGCGAGCTCGACCTGGCCGTGTGCAATGTGATGGAGATCGAGGAGGCGACCAAGGGCGAGGGGCCGTACCAGGGCCGCAAGCAGCCCAACCTGCGCGTGCTGGGAGTGATCTTTCCGCTCTATTCGAGCATCTTCGTGAGGAAGGACTCGCCGATAAAGACGCTCGCCGAGCTGAAGGGCAAGCGCCTGCCGTACGGCTTCTCGGCGCAGGTCACGCTGGAGCACATCGTCGACGCCATCATCGCGACCGGCGGCCTGAAGCGGAGCGACGTCGTTCCTGTGCTGGTGCCGAACGTGATCCGCGGCGCCGACGACTTCATAGAGGGCAAGCTGGACGGCGGCTTCTTCGCCATCGGCGCGGCGAAAGTCGCCGAGGTCGACAAGACCGTCGGGGGCATCCGGTATCTGCCGGTGCCCGACGATCCGAAGTCGGAGGAGGCCATGAAGGCGATCATCCCCTACGCCTACGTGAAGCTCGTCAATCCCACTCCGGCCTACGTCGGGCTGGCAGGACCGACCAAGCTCATGGCCTACGACTACCTCGTCGCCGTCGGGGCCCACGTCAAGGACGACACCGTGGCGGCGATCGCGAAGGCGATGTACCAGCACAAGGACAAGCTGATCCAGAGCCTGGGGGCGTTCCGCGCCTGGGATACGAAGACCATCAACAAGCCGATGCCCGCGGCCTACCACCCGGGCTCGCTGAAGTTCTTCAAAGAGGAAGGGCTGGGCGCGCCCAAGTGAAGCATGGCTGAGCACGGCGACTCGCCGGCCGGGGGGGCGCCGGGCCGGTCGCGGGTCGTCCTGGTCCTGCAGGCGCTTCTTGTTGCGGCGGTGGTCGGCTGGGTGCTCGACCTGCCGCGCAGTTGGCTCGGGCTCGCGCTCTATACCGAGCAGTTCCTCCTCGCCGTTCTTGGCCTCGCCCTGGCGCTCACCTATTTGAGCGCGCCGGCAAGCCCGCGCTTCGGCGGCCGGGTCCCGTGGTGGGATCGCGCCATCGCCGCCGCCGGCCTGGCCCTGTGTCTGTATCTCTCGTGGCGTTACCCGCAGCTTTCCAACGAGCTCACCTCGCGGCCGCTCGACGGCGTGCTGATGTCGGCCGCGCTGGCGGCGCTGGTGCTCGAGGCGACGCGCCGCACTGCCGGCTCCTCGCTGGTGTGGGTCGTGCTCGGCGGCGGAGTGTACGCGATGTTCGGCAAGTACCTCCCTGGCGTGTTCCAGGCGCGTCCGGTCGATTTCACCCGGCTGCTCGTGTATCTCGGACTGGACACCAACGCGCTCCTCGGCGGGCCGCTGCAGATCGGCGTCATGGTCGTGATTCCCTTCATCCTCATGGGGCAGCTGCTGTCGCGCTGCGGGGGCTCGGATTTCTTCACCGAGCTCGCGCGCGCCTGGATGGGCCGCTATCGCGGCGGCTCGGCGAAGATCGCCGTCGTGGGATCGGCCTTCTTCGGCATGATCTCGGGAAGCGCCGTCGCCAACGTCTCCGCGGTAGGCGTGGTGACGATCCCGCTCATGAAGCGCGCCGGCTTCCCGGCGACGGTCGCCGCCGCGGTGGAAGCGGTGGGCTCGACCGGCGGCCAGCTGATGCCTCCGGTGATGGGCGCCGCGGCATTTCTGATGGCCGAGCTGCTGCAGGTGCCCTACGCGTCGGTCGCCGTCGCGGCGGCGATCCCCGCCGTGCTCTACTACCTCGCGCTCTTCTTCCAGGTGGACCTCGAGGCCGCCAAGCGCGGCATCCTGGGCGAGCCGGCCGAGCGCCTGCCGCGCACGCGCGACGTGCTGCGCGCGGGCTGGTATTTCCCGATCCCGTTCGCGGTGCTGATCGGCGCGCTGATCGGCTGGGGCCTGCGCGCCGAATACTGCGCGCTGCTCGCCGCCTCGGTGCTGATCTTCTGCGCGCTGGCCTTCGGCTACAAGGGGCACCGGTACACGATCGGCGAGGTGCTGCGCGCGGTGATCTCGACCGGCGGCGCGGTCGTCGATCTCATCATGATCGTCGCCGCGGCGGGAATGCTGATCGGCATCATCAACATCAGCGGGCTTGCTTTCGGACTGACGCTGCAGCTGCTGACCCTCACCGGTCAAAACTTGGTGCTGCTGCTGCTCATAACCGCCGCGCTGGGGATCCTCCTCGGCATGGGCATGCCGACGGTCGGCGTGTACATCATCATGGCGACGCTCGTCGCGCCGGCCCTGGTCCAGGCCGGGGTCACGCCGATGGCGGCGCACATGTTCGTCTTGTACTTCGGCATCATGTCGATGGTGACCCCGCCGGTGGCGATCGCGGCATTCGCCGCTGCGAACATCGGCGGCACCGACCCCAACCGCACGGGGTGGACCGCCGCGCGCATCGGCTGGAGCGCCTACATAGTGCCTTTCCTCTTCGTGTTTTCTCCGAGCCTGCTGATGCGCGGCGACCCGCTGACCATCGGCTGGGCGGCGCTCACCGCGGCGCTGGGCGTGTGGATGGGGACGATAGGCGTGGTGGGGTACTACTCGGCCCCGATCTTGCTCGCGCAGCGGGCGCTGTTCGTGCTCGCCGGAGTGCTGCTGCTCATCCCGGCGGACGCGTTTCCGGGCGCCATCTACACCGACGTGGCCGGGCTCGTGCTCGGCGCGGTGCTGCTCGGGCGCGAGCTCTTCAGGCGCCGCACGCCTCAGCCCGAGGAAGACGCGTGAGGTTACTGCGCGGCGCATTGCTGGGGTTCGCGGTGTCCTCGGCGAAACGCGACCTGCTGCTCCCCGACCTGCCGACCGTCTCGGAAGCCGGCGCCGAATCGGGACTGAGGGGGTACGAGTCGATCCGGTGGTTCGGGCTGCTCACGTCCTCGGGCGTGCCGCGCCCCATCGTCAGCAAGCTGAACGCCGAGATCGCGCAGATCCTGCGCAGCTCCGAAAGCTACGAGCGCTTCTCAGCCGTAGGCATGACGCCCCGCCCCATAGTGCCCGAGGAGTTCGACGCGCTCATCCGCAACGACGTCGCGGTGTTCTCGAGGATCGCGCGCGAGGCGAACATCAAGGCGGAGTAGAATCTCCGCGATGAGAACGACAATCGACGAAAGCGATCTCGTCGCCGGCATCGTCGAGCACCTGCGCGGCGTGCGCGACAGGCTCGCCGAGGAGATCCGCAGTTACCCCACGCCGATCCCCCGCTGCGACGCGCAGTTCAACCATCTGTACGAGCAGCAGGGCCGGCTGCTGCGCGACCTCGATCGCATCGAGGCGACGCGCGAATCGATCGAGCGCTTCCTCGCCTCGGCGCCGTACACCGACGACCCGGCCGAGCGCGAGTTCCGCGCCCGCGTCAAGGCCGCGCTCCGCTAGCCCGGCGGCGTCTTCTCGAACTTCAGGATCGCCTGCCTCACGGCCTCGGGCCAGGGCGAGGATTTTCGCGTCTTCACGTCGGCGTTGACGTACACGAGCTCCCCGCTCGTCAGGTGGTCGGCGTCCCGCCATACGCCGAGTGCTAGCTGCAGCGACGAGCGCCCGATGCGCGCGGCGCGACAGCCCACGTCGAGCAGCTCGTCGTAGGTCGCCGAGCCGTGGTACTCGGCGCTCGCCTTCACCGCGTAGATGTCGGTGCCGAACCTGTCGACGAGGTCCTGCGGGTAGCGGAAGCCGATCGCGCGCCAGTACTCGGCGACGGCGACGTCGAAGTAGAGGAAGTAGTGGCCGTTGAAGACGACGTCCTGGCGGTCGACCTCCGCCCAGCGCACGCGCAAGGGATGGAAGAAGGTGAATTCGCTTCGCTGCATCGCGGCACTATACTGGATACGCCATGGACGAGATCGTCATCCGCGGCATGACGAAGTGGCCGAACGTGCCGGCGGTGTACGGCTGGCTCTCGCTCGACCGCCGCGGCAGCTGGCTGATCAGGAACGTGTCGGGGCGCTTCGAGCGCATCGGCAATCCGGCGGTGAACGCCTTCATCGGCAGGAACTACGCGGCGGACGCGCAGGGCCGCTGGTATTTCCAGAACGGCCCGCAGCGCGTGTTCGTCACGCTCGACTACACGCCCTGGGTGTACCGGCTCGACGACGCGGGCGAGGGCCTGCTCGCGCACACCGGCGCGGCGGCGCGCGAGCCGTGCGCCGTGTTCGTCGACGACTCGGGCGCCCTGCTGCTCGAGACGGAGATCGGCATCGGCGTGCTGCTCGACCGCGATCTGCCGGCGTTCGTCGAGCGCCTGATCGACGCGCGCGGCAGGAGCCCCGACCGACTGCTCGAGCTCGTTGCGCGCGGCGAGGAGGCGAGGGCGACGCTGCTCGGCGCGAGCGTCCGCGTCGCGCCCATCCGCGGCGCCGAGGTTCCCGGGCGCTTCGGCTTCGTGCAGCGGCCCGTGCCGCCCGCCGGGGAGGCCGAGTGCACGTGAAAAACGCATGGATGTAACGGCGTGTAAAAGGTCAACGGGGGCGGAGGCGCGGCGTTACACTGCCTTATCCGAGTTCTCCGCAAGGAGACTCACATGAAACGTTCGATAGGAGTCCTGCTGGCATTGCTGCTGGCGGCCGGCGCCGGGTTCGCGCAGGCCGCAAGGAGCGGAGCTCACGGAGGCCGCGCGATGGCTGCGCGTCCGGCCCCGAGCGGTGGTTTCACGCACTTCACCACCGGGCCCATGCGCTTCACCACCGGGCCGTACCCGGGCAGGGTCGTCGGCATCCGCCCGCCCGGCGTGATCGCGCGGCCCGTCCCGGTCCCGCCGATCCACCCGATACACTCGCACCCCGGCTTCGTCGGCGGCGGGACGGTGATCGTGACCGCGCC
>Ga0335084_10000934_pt1 | contig 26223 bp, 26 predicted proteins | sample Lox_Sample_44_FD_206721 | JGI IMG/M metagenome (GOLD analysis project Ga0335084, IMG submission 206721) | Soil microbial communities from Loxahatchee National Wildlife Refuge, Florida, United States - Lox_Sample_4.4 | ecosystem: Environmental > Terrestrial > Soil > Wetlands | place: USA... | reverse complement strand
GCATCGACGGTAATCTTGCGATCGTCAACAAGCGGCTGATCGGACGGCAGTTCCTCGTGAGCAATAAACCGACGATCGCCGATATTTCGATGACGGCCTATCTCTACTACCCGTCCGAGGAATTCGGATTCGACATCGCCAAAGAACACCCGGCAATCGGGGCCTGGCTCGAACGCATGAGGGCGCTGCCTGGCTGGAAGCACCCCTACGATCTTATGCCGGGCTATCCGCTCGGGAGGAGTTGATTTCAGTTCAGCCGTGCCGGGCGACCAGCGTCTGGTTCGTGGGCTTCAGGCGGCAATGCTGCATCGCTTGCAGACGCTTTGGCAGCGGCAGCGGACGCGGTTGCGTCCTTGCGCTGGTATTCGCGATAGGACAGCCAACCCAATGGCAGGCACGCGAGGTAAGCGAGCGTACCGAGTGTAAGCACCTGCCAAGGGTAACTGACGAGCAACGCAAAGAACAAAACGACCATAACGAAAACCGGCAATACCATTTCCGGCGGTACGCGTTTGCCCACGCGTTTTCCCGAAAATACCGGCAGGCGAGACACCATCAAAAACGCGATCAGCAACGTGTAGAGGAAGGTAAGCCATACCGCAATGAGACCGACCGATACGCCGAGAAAACTAAGGTAGATCGGCAGCAACACGGTGATGGCTCCCGCCGGAGCCGGAATGCCAGTGAAGAAATTCCCCGCCCATATCGGCTTATTGGGGTCGTCAATCATCACGTTGAAGCGCGCCAGCCGCAAGCCTGCGCAAATCGCAAAAACCAAGGCGGCGATCCAGCCGGCCGATTTGAGTTCGTGCAAACCCCAGAAATACAAGATCAATGCCGGTGCGACGCCGAAATTGACGAAATCGGCAAGGCTGTCGAGCTCCGCACCGAAGCGCGAGGTACCTTTGAGCATGCGCGCAATGCGCCCGTCGATCCCATCGAGCAGAGCGGCAAAGACGATTGCGGCCAACGCCAGGTCGAGCTTGTCTTCCACCGCCACGCGGATCGCAGTCAGACCTGCGCATAAGGCGAGCAAGGTGATGAGATTGGGAAGCAGAGTGCGAACCGGAATCGCCTTGAAGCGGCGGCGGAACGGTGGCGGCGCAGGGTCAAACGGCGGAAATACCATGGTGACGAGTATAGCCTGTTGCTGCACACAAGGCAGATGAGACTGTTGGCATAGTAAGCAGATCGTCGCGCCGAAATTGTGGGCATAGCCGATACAGCACGCATCGGCGACAACCCTTCCGCGCTCATCTCCTTAATTTTATACGTAATTTCAAATAGATCGCCGCCCGTGGGTTTCAACCCATCCGATATGCTCGGGCATCGCCTGCCCCGCGTAAATCTGCGAGCACGGTTTCGCCGGCTATCGATGTCTGTCCCACCGCCACAAGCGGCGGCATACCTTCCGGAAGATAGACATCGACCCGTGAACCAAAGCGGATCATGCCGATACGTTGTCCCGTGTTGATGGAGTCGCCGTTCCGCACGAAGCAGACGATCCGCCGGGCAACAAGACCGGCGATTTGGACAACGGCGATGCGCGCGCCTGCCGTCGCGATCACCAGCGAGTTACGCTCATTGTCAACGCTCGCTTTATCGAGATCGGCGTTAAAGAATTTGCCCGGCTGATAGACGATCTTCTCGATCTTACCAGCGACCGGGCTTCGGTTTACGTGGCAGTCGAATACGCTCATGAAAATAGAGATGCGCGGCAATGGTTTGTTGCCAAGTCCGAGATCCTGCGGCGGCGCAGCACTGGTGACCTGGCTTACGCGGCCATCGGCCGGCGCTACCACCAGTCCGTCGCGTACAGGCGTTACCCGCGGCGGATCGCGAAAAAAATAAGCGCACCAGATCGTCGCCAGCGTGCCGAGCCATCCCAGCGGGCTCCACAGCCAAAACAAAACAAGGCTGACAAACGCAAAGGCGCCGATGAAAGGGTATCCCTCCGGCGTGACCGGAACGATTTGCGAGCGAATCGAATCGTAGATCGACATGCGAGTATATTACTCCGCCGCGTCGGCGGGCGCTTCGAACGATGTCACAGGCGCCGCAGCAACAGCGCTAATGGCATCCTCGACAGGCGGCGGATTGCGGTTGGGCGCGTCCTGGTCCTCACCGGCCAGGGCAAGCTTCTCGCGTGCTTCTTCGGCCTCGCGCTGGCGATTCCACATACTGGCATAGAGGCCATTCGCGGCGAGCAACGCATAGTGTGTACCGCGTTCGACGACCTCGCCCTGGTCGAGCACGATGATCTCATCGGCTCCCACAATGGTCGAAAGCCGATGCGCGATCACCAATGTAGTGCGGTTGCGTGAGACTCGCTCAAGCGCGTCCTGAATTTCTCTTTCGGTATGGCTGTCGAGCGCCGATGTCGCTTCGTCGAGGACTAGAATGGGCGGCGCTTTGAGAATGGTACGCGCGATCGCGACCCGTTGCTTCTCACCGCCCGAGAGCTTGAGCCCGCGCTCGCCGACCTCGGTGTCGTAGCCCTTGGGGGCAATTCGGATGAGAGGATCGATCTGTGCCAGCTTCGCCGCCTCCTCCACTTCAGCATCGGTCGCTTCCCAGCGTCCATAGCGAATGTTGTAGCGGATCGTATCATTGAACAGCACTGTGTCCTGCGGGACCATACCGATCGCCTGGCGTAGCGACTTCTGCGAGACCTTGGAAATATCTTGGCGGTCGATTGAAATGCGCCCACCGGACAAATCGTAGAATCGAAACAAGAGCCGCGAAATCGTCGACTTGCCGGCGCCGGATGGGCCCACTACTGCAACTGTTTTTCCCGCCGGCACCTCGAAGCTAATACCTTTGAGAATACGGCGCGTCGGCTCATAGGCAAAGCTGACATTCTCAAACCGTATGGTGCCGGTGTCGACCTTTAGTGGCGGCGCGCCCGGTATGTCCTTGATTTCTGGCTCCCGCCCTAGAATCGAGAACATGATCTCGATGTCGATTACCGCCTGCTTGATCTCTCGGTAGACCATGCCCATGAAATTGAGCGGCTGGTATAGTTGAATCATCATGGCATTGATCAGCACGAAATCACCGACAGTCTTGCTGCCGGCACGGATCTCGAATGCACACATCACCATGACAGCACCCAGCCCAGCAGTGAAGATGACCGCTTGTCCGGCATTGAGCACGGCGAGCGAGGTATACGCGCGCACGCTGGCGTCCTCGTAACGAGCCATGGCGCGGTCGTAGCGCGCAGCCTCGCGCTCCTCAGCGGAAAAATATTTCACTGTTTCATAGTTGAGCAGTGAGTCGATTGCCTTGACGTTGGCGTCGGTGTCACTGTCATTCATCTTGCGGCGTATGCCGATGCGCCATTCGGTAGCGTGGTAGGTATAGGTCATATAGACCACGACCGTGGCCATGATCGCCGCTACGTAGCGCCAATCAAATTGCCACATCAGAACCACGACGATAAACGCGAGCTCGATGATCGTCGGCGACAATTGCAGAATGACCATGCGTACGATGGTTTCGATGCCGTTGCGGCCACGCTCGAGCACACGCGTCAGCCCACCGGTCTTGCGCTCGAGATGGAAGCGTAACGAGAGTTCATGCATGTGCACGAAGGTGCGGTAAGCCAGCCTGCGCACCGCGTTCATCGCGACCTTGGCAAACAATCCGTCGCGCAGTTGGGTGAGCGCCGCCATAAGGATGCGCATGCCGCCATACGCGATCGTCATCGCGATGGGTGCGGCCATTGCCCATAGCAGCCAGTCGGACGCCGCGACCGGTGCTGTGCCGTGGCCGGCAAGCGCATCAGTGGCCCATTTGAATGTGAATGGCACCGCCATGGTTGCGAGCTTCGCAGCCAGCAACAGCACGAGAGATCCCATCACCCGCAACTTCAGGTCACGGCGATCGGAAGGCCAGATATAGGGCCAGAGGTGGATGATGGTCGTGAACAAGGCGCCGCGGTCTGCGGACACACGTGATTCGTTTCCAGATGCCCGGTGATGGTGATGGTCGCTCATTCAGGCTCTCATATAGGGGGATTCTGGCCGGTATTCACCCTACCCGCCGGTTTTCGGGCGCCGCCTTGACGATGCCGCAAGCGCAATGCACATGCATAGCTATGAACAGAAGCGAAAAATCCAGCAAAATCCGAAAAATTTGCGTCTATTGCGGCTCCGGACCCGGCACAGATCCGGCCTTCGTCGAGAGCGCCCGCGCTTTCGGCGCTATCCTCGCCAAGAGCAGCATCGGCCTGGTTTTCGGCGGAGGTTCCGTCGGCATGATGGGCACAATCTCCAAGTCAGTGCTTCAGCACGGCGGTCACGTTACTGGCATCATCCCCGAATTCTTGGTCGCGCGCGAACACGCCATGCGCGGCGCCGACAACCTGATTGTCACCCACGACATGCATGAGCGAAAGCGCAAGATGTTCGAGATGGCGGACGCCTTCGTGGCTATGCCGGGCGGCATTGGGACGCTCGAAGAAGTGGTGGAACAGATCACCTGGGTGCAGCTCGGCCGTCACCGCAAGCCAATCCTTCTTGCCAACATCAAGGGCTTTTGGGACCCACTTTGTGCTCTCATCGACCACATGAAGAGACTTGAGTTCATCCGCGGCGATCTTAATTTCGATCTGCTCGTCGCCGACAAAGTCCCAGATATTCTTCCGATGCTGCAAAAAGCGGCGTCGGCGATACCGGAGTCAGCCAAGAGGATGTCGGCCGCAGATGTCGACCAGCTGTAGCTTTATTTTCCGTCGGTAAACGTCACCGCTTCGATACGGTTGCCGTCAGGATCGCGGATGAAGGCGGCGTAGTAGCCCTCACCGTGTTGAGGCCGCAGGCCGGGCGCGCCGTCGCTCGAGCCGCCAGCCGCAAGTGCCGCCGCGTGGAAAGCGTCGATGAGTTCGGTTGACCGCGCACGGAAACAGACATGTGCACCGCTTTCCTGTGACACCGGAATATGAACGGCGCGCAAGTTGATCCAGAATTCCGGATAAGTTTTACCGAAGCCGACTGTTGCCGGTCGCTCCTCCAGTTTGACAATCCCGATTGTGGTGAGCAGCGCCTCATAAAAGCGCGTTGCCGCAGCGATGTCGCGTACCGCGACAGAGACGTGATCGATCACGCCGGAGCGCCCGATTTCACCAGTTTAAAAACGATGGAATCCATCAAGGCCTGGAACGAGGCGTCAATAATGTTCGGCGACACACCAACCGTCGTCCAGCGTTCGCCTTTTTTGTCTTCGCTCTCGATCAGAACGCGGGTCACCGCCTCGGTACCGGCGTTGAGAATGCGCACGCGATAGTCTGTGAGTTTAAGGTCAGCAATGTATTTCTGGTATTTGCCAAGATCCTTCCGCAGCGCAAGATCGAGCGCATTGACCGGACCATTGCCTTCCGCCGCCGAAATCATGTTGTCGTCGCCAACCTTGACTTTTACGACAGCCATCGTGACGGTGACACGCTCGCCCTTGGCATTGTTGCGCTGCTCGACATTGACGTCGAACTGGGTCACGTCGAAATAGTTCGGCACCTTTCCAAGAGTGCGCCGGGCCAGCAGCTCGAACGAGGCATCCGCGGCCTCGTAGGCATACCCGATAGCTTCGCGCTCCTTGACGATTTCAAGCAGCCGTCCCACGCGCGGATCGTCCCTGTCGGCCTTGATTCCGACTCGCTCAAGTTCGGCCAGTACGTTGGATTTTCCGGCCTGTTCCGACACAAGCACTTTGCGGCGATTGCCAATGGTCTCAGGCGCGACGTGTTCGTAGGTCGCCGGGTCCTTCATGATAGCGGAAGCATGGATGCCGGCTTTGGTAGCAAAGGCGCTCTCGCCGACGTAGGGCGCGTGCCGATTAGGTGCACGGTTAAGCCGCTCATCAAGAGCATGCGAGACATGAACGAGCTTCTTTAGCGCCGCATCGGTCACGCCGATATCGAAGCGCTGCGAAAATTCCGGTTTGAGTTTGAGGGTCGGGATGATGGAAACGAGGTTCGCGTTGCCGCAGCGCTCGCCCAGCCCGTTGAGCGTTCCCTGGATCTGCCGCGCGCCGGCGCGCACTGCGGCAAAGGAATTGGCCACCGCTTGATCGGTGTCATTATGGGCATGAATACCAACGTGATCCCCAGGGATGACCTTCACCACGTCGCCGACGATCTTCTCAACCTCGTCGGGCAAAGTGCCGCCATTGGTGTCGCACAGGACAACCCAGCGTGCGCCTTCGTCATAGGCGGTTTTTGCACAAGCGAGCGCATATTTCGGGTTGGCCTTGTAGCCGTCAAAGAAATGCTCGCAATCAAGGAGCACCTCCCTGCCCTTCGCCTTGGCCGCGCGCACGCTGTCGCGGATTGAGGCGAGGTTTTCCTCGCCCGTCGTCTCCAGGGCGACTCTTACGTGGTAGTCCCACGATTTGGCGACAAAACAAATGGCATCGGCTTTGGCATCCAGTAATGCGGCCAGACCGGGATCATTGGAGGTCGACCGGCCAGGCCGCCGCGTCATGCCGAATGCCGTGAAGGTCGTATCAAGCTTACGATCTTTGGCGAACAGCTCGGTGTCGGTCGGGTTGGCTCCCGGATAGCCGCCTTCGACGTAGTCGATACCGATTTCGTCGAGCATGCCGGCAATCGCCAGCTTGTCGGCCAGCGTAAAATCGACCCCGTTGGTCTGCGCGCCGTCGCGCAACGTGGTATCGAAGAGGTAGAGGCGTTCACGAGCCATTACCATCACCACAGGTAGTAGTTCGCCGCCAACGCCACCGCGACGACAATGGCGATCACGCCGAGCACGATATGGTGGCGCTGGAATTCCATCACGTCATCCGGTAGCCAACATAGAGCGCGAGCGCGATTGCGGCCGCGATCACCGCGTATTTGAGTACGATGTAATAGAGCCAATGACGTGGAAACGGCGTGTCGGGCTTTGTCATGAAGCCTCCCGTTTGGCGGCAAGCTGCTTTTGCAGCGTGGTGTTGGCGAGCCATTCGTCGCCAACCGAAACTGTGTTGCGCTGCTGGGCAACATATCCACGTTTTTCGAAAAAACCGCGCGCGCTGTCGCTGGCGTCAACGTTGAGCTTCGCCGCTCCACGCGAGCCCGCAAGTTTCTCCAGTGCGTCGATGAGCATGGCGGCAACCCCCTGTCCGGTCGCGGCGGGGTGTACGTAGAGCATATCGATCTTGTCTTTGCCTTCAAGTGAGGCGAAGCCGACCGGAGAGCCCTCCAGCGTTGCGACCAGCGTCAGCTGCCCGGAAAGTTTCTCGCGGAAATCATTGACATCATCTGCGGCAGAAGCCCAAGCCTCCTGCTGTGCCTCGGTGTAGTCGTCGGCGGTCAATTCCTCAATGCTGTCGCGGAAGATTTCGCGCAGTAGCAGGGCATCGGCCGGCAGAAACGGCCGCAACCCGAGCTTGGGATGCGCAACAGCCATCATCGCGCGATCTCCCAGGTGGTCCCATCTTTTGAGTCTTTCAACACGACACCCATTGCAGCGAGTTCGTCGCGGATGCGATCGGACTCCTTGAAGTTTTTCGCAGCGCGCGCGGCGGTTCTGGCCTCGATCAGAGTTACAACCTTGCTTTCATCAATTGAAACTGACGCAGGGCGGAATGCCGTCCATTTGCTCGCCGGCAATTTTAGCAAGCCGAGTAGTTGTGCGCTCGCTTTTAAACAGGCCGCCGCCGGTTTGGCGCCCTTAGCGGCTTCGCCGCGCAATTCATGTAAGGCAGCAAAAGCCTTTGGCGTATTGAGGTCGTCTAGCAAAGCATCAACAGCGTCCGCGCATAGGTAACCTGGCTGCGTATTGGCGGTCAGCTCGTACCAGTGATCGAGATTTTTTTGCGATTCACGCAGCCCAGCGACTGTCCAATTTATTGGTTGCCGGTATTGCGTTTGTAACATCGTGAATCGCACCACCTCCCCCGGCCACTCGGCGAGCAATTCATGAATCGTCACGAAATTGCCGAGACTCTTGCTCATCTTCTCGCCTTCGACCTGCAGGAAACCATTGTGCATCCAGAAATTCGCCATCACCGGCGTATGAAATGCGCAGCGCGATTGCGCGATCTCGTTTTCGTGGTGCGGGAAGACAAGATCGATGCCACCGCCGTGGATGTCAAAGGTCTCGCCCAGATGTTTCCATGACATCGCCGAGCATTCGATGTGCCAGCCGGGACGGCCAGGCGCCTTGACTCCGGCAGGCGATGGCCATGCGGGCTCGCCCGGCTTCGACGGCTTCCACAAAACGAAATCCTGCGGGTCCTTTTTGTATGGCGCGACCTCGACGCGCGCGCCGGCGATCATTTCGTCAAGCGAGCGATTAGAAAGCTTGCCGTAATCCTTCATCGACGGCACGTGGAACAATACATTGTCTTCCGCCACGTAAGCATGGCCGGACTTTACCAGCCGTTCGATCAACTCTTTCATCGGCTCAATGTAATCGGTCGCACGAGGCTCAAATGTCGGATCGAGGCAGCCGAGCGCCTGCACGTCGCTGTGAAAAATCTCGTAGGTTTCTTTCGTCAGCTGCCCAATGGAGATTCCGCGTTCCGCCGCCCGAGCATTGATCTTGTCGTCAACATCGGTGACATTGCGGACATAAGTGACATGATCGGACCCGTAGATGTGACGCAGCAGGCGGAACAGCACATCAAACACGATAACGGGGCGCGCGTTCCCGATATGGGCGAAGTCGTAGACCGTCGGCCCGCACACATACATGCGTACGCGTGATGGATCGAGCGGAGTGAACACCCGCTTTTCACGCGTCAGCGTATCGTAGAGTCTGAGTTCCATAGCAAATAACACCTGTCGGCCCCGCTGGCCGGGCGTCCTGCTATCTCAACCTTGAGAAAAGACGGCCGTGACCAGCGCGGATAGCGCTAGCGAATAATCTCCCGGCAAATGCCGCAGATATGGTTAAGGCCGTTCATTGCCGCACAATGATTTGTCGCGTCTCTATCGTCAAGGTCCTGACCCAAGTCGTATGAAATACAGCAAAAAATCGATAACCAGGGCCGACCGCGAGGTTAAGCGGCGCTTAACGATTTTGCTCACATTCTCGGAATCGGCGCGGGGCTTCGGCTCGACGCCTCCATGTTCAGGGCACTTCGCCATGCGCACAGCTCTGGTCGCTCTCGCCACTTTGGCCTGTTTGTCCACCACTACGCTGGCCGAGAGGCGCATGTTCGTCATCGCCAACGATGCCGACGGCTATGGCATCGATCGGTGCCTCGCCACCGGAGAAAAGTGCGGTGAGGCGGTCGCCAACGCCTATTGCAAAACACAGGCTTTTGCGCAGGCTTCCGCCTATCACAAGGTAGATCGCGGCGATATCACGAGCGGATCTCCGGGCGTCGTCTCCGACGGCTGCCCCGACAACAACTGCAACGCCGTCGCTATCATCTGCACACGTTAGTCGCGTTCAACCCTGTAAAGCGGCCCACATTTCCCGATCGCGCTCGGCAGTCCAGATGACTGGCCACTCGATACCACGCGCCTCGTCATAGGCACGTGACACGCTAAATGGCAAACAATGCTCATAGATTGAGAAGCCCTTGAACTTTGGGTCCATGGTCAGACGCGCGAAGTCAAAGGCCTCTTTCAATGAACGACCTTTGGCGACGCTCTCTTGCACTGAACCAAAAAGCGTCGAGATAAAATCGCTGGTGAGCTCTATTCCTTCCTTGACCATGTCGGATGTTGTGAGCGCTGTACCGCGCCCCGGTACCAGCGCACTGGCCTGGAGTTCGGCGAGATGATCAAGCGTCGCGAGCCAGTCGGTGAAGTGGGCATCGCCGCAGTAACAAGCCGACCTGTACTCAACGAGATCTCCGGAAAACACAACGCCGGCGTCAGGAACGATCGCTATTACATCGCCCGCGGTGTGCCCGCGCCCTATATGCATGATCCGAACTTCGCGCCGCCCTAACCAAACCGACGTCTGATCGGGAAACGTGATCGTCGGCCAGGTCAGACCAGCAATGGTTTCGGCCCCACGAAAAAGTCGCGGAAAACGAGCGATCTCCGAATCCATGTCCTCCTTGCCGCGCTCCGCGATCAGGCCGCGTGTCGCATCCGATGCGAGGATCTCCGCGCCCTTGAAGGCCGAGGCACCAAGCGCCCGCACCGCATGAAAGTGGCTTAGCAGGACATACTTAATCGGCTTGTCGGTGATTTTCGCAACGCGCGCGATGACATCGTCCGCCATTGCGGGCGTTGCCTGCGCATCGATGACCATCACACCGTCATCACCAATGATAACGCCTGAATTCGGGTCTCCCTCTGCGGTATAGGCGTAAAGCCCGGTTCCGATCTGTTCGAACGAAACTTTTTTTTCGCCGAGATCTTCGGTGGAAGCGAATGCAGTCACCGCGTCACACCTCGCATCCGATTAAGGCGTCTATCGACCATGGGCCCCCTCCCCTTATGAGGAAATGGAAAACAACGATTGCCCAAAAAAGAGGATATTCGATGCCTCGGTTTTCCCAGGCGAAACCGAATTGCCAATGATAGGTGACGATGGCGACCAGTAGAAAGCCGATAATCGGCGCGGCCACCACCCGGGTGAGAAATCCAAGGGCAAGACAAATACCGCAAACGAACTCAACCACACCGACGATATATGCCCAGAACAGCGCGTTTTCGAAGCCGACGCTCTCGAGAAATTTTGCGGCAGCGTCGGTATGTCCGAACAAAATAGGAAATCCATGGATCGCAAGCGAACTACCAGCGACCAGCCGGATCAGCGGCTCCGTGATCGGTGCAAACGCCCGATAGACATTGCCGAGTGCCGGCATCAGCAGGCGTGGTTGTTCCATAGCGGCCCTCACTACAGCAATTGTACTGTAGCATGCACAGCTTGGACCGTATCGCCAACGGACAATGTCCCGGTTAGATTGCGGTAGTGCAATCTGAGGTCAACCTGTGAAGCTGTATTCCTATTTTCGCTCCTCTGCCGCCTACCGGGTGCGCATCGCGCTCAATCTCAAAGGTCTCCCTTATGAGATGGTGCCTATCCATCTGACGAAGGATGGCGGGCGCCAGCACACATCGGAATTTCGTGCGATCAACCCGCAGGCACGCGTGCCCGCTTTGGAACTATCGAGTGGCGAGATCCTAACCCAATCGCTGGCTATCATCGAATATCTCGATGAAATTCATCCCGAACCGCCGCTACTGCCAGCTGACGCGCTCGGGCGCGCCAAATCGCGAGCCCTTGCACAAATGATCGCGTGTGATATTCACCCACTCAACAATCTCATCGCGTTGCAATATCTGAGGCGGCAGCTCAAGCATGAGCAAGCCGACATTGATGCTTGGTATCACTACTGGATCATCGAGGGCTTTGCCGCGCTGGAGACGATGCTCGTGCCCGGACCCTACGCCTGCGGAACTCATGTAACACTCGCCGACATTTGTCTGGTACCGCAAGTCGCAAATGCGCGGCGCCTCAAAGTGCCACTCGACAAATTCCCAAAAATCGTCGGGGTGGACGCGGCGTGCATGAAGCTCCCAGCCTTCGACAAGGCGAGGCCTGAACATCAGCCTGACACCGAATGACGGCGGCCCGGTCGCCTCCTAGACCACCGAACCGAAACCCGCATCCCTCCGGCCTTTTCCTATCAACGGACAGCACGTGATCGACAGCAAAATCGCACGCGTCATCCTCTGGATGGTCGGCGCGCTGCTCTCGTTTTCGGTAATGGCGGTCTCGATCCGCGAGCTGTCCCGCGCCGGACTGAGCATTTTCGAAATCCTTGCAATCCGTAGCGGCGTTGCTCTTCTGGTCCTTTTTGTACTCTTAGCAGTGCGCCCCGATCTGCGTGTACATGCGCTGCCGCGGCGCATGGGGCTCAACATTTTCCGCAACACCGTACACTACGCTTCGCAGTACTCTTGGGCGCTCAGCCTCACCATGCTGCCACTTGCCACAGTGTTCGCGTTGGAATTCACAATGCCAGCGTGGACAGCGCTGCTTGCGGTTTGGTTTCTGCACGAGCGCCTGACCCCAAGCCGTCTCGGGGTCATCATCCTTGGATTGATCGGCGTGCTGGTAATCTTGCGGCCAGGCATCGCCGGTTTCAATCCGGCCGCACTGTTGGTTCTACTGGCGGCGTTTGGCTACGCCATTACTATGATTACAACTAAAAAGTTGACAATGACCGAGACCACTTTTGGAATCGTATTCTGGATGGCGGTGATTCAGTTCCCGCTCTCTCTTATCGGTAGTGATTCGACCGCGTTCTTGCAGTTCGGCACGCGTCACATTTTGCCCGCAATTGGCGTCGGTACCGCCGGACTTACTTCACACTATTGTCTGAGCAATGCCTTCCGCTCCGGGGACGCCACTCTTGTAGTGCCACTTGATTTCATGCGTATTCCGCTCATCGCGGTGGTTGGTTGGGCGCTTTATGGTGAACGACTCGATATTTTCGTGCTACTCGGAGCACTGATCATCGTTTCCGGCGTCCTCTGGAACCTGCGTTCTGAAGTCGCAGGCGCGCACTGACAACAAGGCTCGCCCCACCGTGCTTTTCAGACTAAAGTCCTCGCGCATGAAGGGGTTACCCCGCAAATTCGCGGCTGCTGTAGCCGCGACTATTTCGAGCTTTGCGGTGGCGCACGCGCAATCGGCAAATCCTGCCTGCCAGCGACTCGAAACCCAACTCGCAACCCTTGATCGGGGCAACGCCGATCCGGCACGCGCCGACCAAATTCGCCGCACGGAGGAGGCGCTCAATCGCCAGCAATTCGAAGTCGACCGGCTGGTGGCACAATCGCGCCGTATGGGCTGCGAAAGCTCAGGCTTCTTCTCGATTTTCAGCAACCCTCCGGCGCAGTGCGGCGGACTGATCCGGCAGACCGATCAGCAGCGCAACACGCTCCAACGTATGCGGAACGATCTGGAACGGCTTAATGGCGGCACCACCGAACGCGCCGCGCAACGTCGCGGGCTGTTGATTGCGCTTGGCGACAACGGATGCGGGTCGCAATATCGTTCTGCGGCGCTAGCCGCACAGCAAGGTGGATTCTGGGACCGGCTTTTTGGCGACAACGGTGGCGGCAGCGTGGTGACAACTCCGCTCGGGCCAATGGGCGGGACCTTCCGTACCGTCTGCGTGCGGACGTGCGACGGCTTCTATTTTCCGATTTCCTATTCAACCTCGTCGGATCGTTTCCGCGACGACGAGCAGACGTGCCAACGCATGTGTCCGGCGGCAGAGGTGTCACTCTACACCTACCACAATCCTGGCGAGGAAATGTCTCAGGCCGTCTCGCTGAATGGTCGCCAATACACCGAATTGCCAAACGCGTTCCAGTACCGGAAATCCATGAGTCCCGAATGTAGCTGCCGCCGGCCGGGTGAAAGCTGGGCGCAAACGCTCAAGATGATCGGCCCTGACGACACGGTCGCGCCGGGCGACGTCGTCGTCACGGAGCAGAATTCCAAGCAACTTTCGCAACCGCGCATTGGTGCGGATGGCAAACCGATACGCGCTGATCAGCGTACGCCAGCAACTGTGCCGACACCCGTGGCTCCAGCGCCAACTGCAGAATCGCCAAGCCAAACCGAGCCGACCAAACGCAGCGTGCGGACGGTCGGTCCGACATTCCTGCCAACCCGATAGAAAACAACTGAGTTGTTAGAAATCGAATGCTTCTGACTTTGTCGGCTTGCCTGTGACCAAAGAGACATCGGGTGCCGGCATCGGCGTTCCAGGATCACGGAAACGGTTGGTAATGGGGTAGCGGCGGTCGCGGCCGAAATTCTTGAGTGTGACCTTAACGCCGGGCGCCGCCTGGCGGCGTTTATACTCAGCAAGATGGATCATGCGTTCGACTCGCATCACGGTATCGCGATCGAACCCCGCCTCAACAATAGCGGATATTGGTTCCTCGCGCTCGACCAGCCGCTCGAGAATTGGATCAAGCAGAGCATAAGCCGGCAGCGAATCTTCGTCCTTTTGATTCTCGCGTAATTCTGCGGTCGGCGGCCGCGTAATAATATTCTCCGGGATCACGCGTCCGTCAGGCCCTTTGGCGCCGTCAGGCTTCCAGTCATTGCGCAACCGAGCAAGACGAAATACCTCGGTTTTGTAAAGGTCCTTGATCGGGTTGAAGCCGCCATTCATATCGCCATAAAGCGTAGCATAGCCCACCGACATCTCAGATTTGTTTCCCGTCGTCACCACCATAAGATTGAATTTGTTAGATATCGCCATGAGGATGGTGCCGCGCGCGCGCGCCTGCAGATTTTCCTCGGTGACATCGCGCGGCAGTCCAGAAAAAACCGGCGCAAGCACCGCTTCAAATCCTTCGACAGCCGGCGCGATCGGCAATGTCTCGTAACGCACGCCAAGCATCTTCGCGCAGGCGGCGGCATCGTCAAGCGACTCTTGCGACGTGAACTTGTAGGGCAACATGATACAGCGTACGCGCTCCGCACCTAGCGCATCGACCGCCATCACCGCGCATAACGCTGAATCGATACCGCCGGACAGGCCCAGCACAACGCCGGGGAATCCGTTTTTGTTGACGTAGTCGCGCAGACCTAACATACACGCCGTGTAGTCGGCGCGGTCCGCCTCGACGGTCGCAACTATTGGACCATTTTCACAGCGCCATGTGCCATTGCGGCGGGCCCAATGCGTCGTAACGATCGTCTCCTGAAATGCGGGAAGCTGGAATGCCAGCGAGCAGTCAGCATGCAGGCCAAATGAAATGCCATCAAATACCAGCTCGTCCTGACCCCCGACCTGATTGACGTAGACTGTTGGAAGTCCTTGCTCGGTTATGCGTGCCAGCGCGATATTGAGGCGCACATCGCCCTTCTGGCGCCAATAAGGCGAGCCGTTCGGTACCACGAGCATCTCGGCGCCGGTTTCTGCCAGACACTCGACAACTTCCGCACCCCAGATGTCCTCGCAAATCGGGAACCCCACACGCACACCGCGAAAGTTCACCGGGCCTGGCATCGGTCCTGGCGCGAAGACCCGCTTTTCGTCGAACACACCGTAGTTCGGAAGATCGACTTTGTAGCGTAAGGCGGTGATTGCGCCGCCTTCCAGCAGCGCGACTGCGTTGTAGAGCTTGCCTCCGTCGAGCCACGGGGTACCAAGCAGCAAGGCGGGGCCTCCGGAGGCGGTTTCTCTTGCGAGTGTTTCGACCGCCGATCGACAGGCGATCTGGAACGCCGGCTTGAGCACCAGATCCTCGGGCGGATAACCGGCGATGAATAACTCTGGAAAAACGACCAGATCGGCGCCTTGCTCGGCTGCGGTTACGCGTGCACTTTTTGCCTTCTCAACGTTGCCGGCAATATCCCCGACGGTCGAATTGAGTTGTGCGACGGCAATGGCCAGCTTGTCAGCAGAACGAGCGCTCATGGCAAAGCTCTACCGCCTTGGCGTCCCAGCCGGCAATGGGTTGATTGCATCGCTGACCCGCGACGATGGATACCGCGCTGACATAAGCGGTAATCCAATTGTTTCGCCTATTTTGCTGCCGTTCGTAATCCGGCACCGCCACCGCTGAGAGCCACAGTTCCGGCCGGTTTCAGAGTGTGGCCGTCGAATCGAAATGCCTGCAGGTTCTTCTCAACCATGCACTCGATCACCACGGTCTTGTTATTTTTGCTAAACGCCGCGCCTTGACACCAATGCCCAACCTTGGCCTGAGCGACTTTTGTAAGATTGGTGCCTTTGATCGAATAGATTTGTAACAAGCCGTAGTCGTTGAATGCCGGATGGCTTTTCGGCCTGTTGGAGCCGTTCATTACGGTGACGGCCACATATGAGCCATCGGCTGACATAGCAACGCCTTCGGGTGTTTGCCCGACACTGATCGTGTCAACGACGCGCGGCGGTTTTGACTTGAGGTCAATGACAGTAATGGTGTCGATATCGCCCTGCCCGCCCCCCTGATTGCTGACCACCGCGACATTGCCCTTCGAGCTGATCTCAAGGCTGTATGGACGGACGCCACCCACCATGAACATCTTGCTGTCTTCTACTTTGTTGCCATCCACCGACAAAATTGAAATCCTGTGGTCCCCATCGCGAGTCACCAAGGCGCGCTTGCCATCAGGCGTGAATGCGACATGGCTGGGGCCGGACTTGGAATCGCCGAGTTGAATTTTTCCAGCCGGCGCGAGCTTGTTGCCGGCGATCGTAAATACCGAAACCGTACCTTCATTTCGGTTGGCGACCAACGCCAGAGTACCGGAGGAATTGATTGATACGCCCGCTGCACCGAGGCCGGCTTCTAATGTGGCAACCACGCCGGGCGGCTTGGCTTTAAGATCGATCACGGAGAGCTTGTTATCGGGGATAGCTTTTTTCCGATCAGCCGGGTCAACTTTGAAAGCTCCGGTCACCAGCGCAAAGCTTACGTCGGGTGATATCGCAACACTCTGCGGCGGACCAACGACGCTGGCTGGCGCCTTAACTTCGCCGATCACTTTTGGCGGCGTGGCACCTAGGTCGATAATGCTGACAGTGTCGGCCGCTGCGTTGTCAGGCACAACATTGACGCCATCGGCTAGAACCGCCTTGTTATCGTTTGCGGAAAGTGCGATCTGCGCTCCAGCATCAAATGCGCACAGCTGCAACACGGACAGTGCGAAGGCAAGTTTCGCCGGCCGCAAAAATTGGCGTTTCATAGAATCTCCCCGGCTCGGGTGTCATTGTTGCAGAAGCCCAAGCCGCGCCGAGCCCGCAGCTTGCCAGCTAACATTAACACCAATCCGGAAGGATTGCTTCCTGCCTCAGAGGCCGGCGACTGCAGGCACCTGCTCGCCTTGGCCAGACCGCTCCTTTTTGAGGAGTTCGGCAAGCAGAAAAGCGAGGTCGATTGCCTGCTCCGCATTGAGCCGCGGATCGCAAGCAGTGTGATAACGATCGTTGAGATCGGCTTCCGTGATGGCGCGGGCGCCGCCCGTGCATTCGGTAACGTTCTGCCCCGTCATCTCAAGATGTACGCCACCGGCATAGGTGCCTTCAGCCTGGTGCACTTCAAAGAAGCTGCGGACTTCCTTCAAGATGAGGTCGAACGGCCGGGTCTTGTATCCGGTGGCAGAGGTGATGGTGTTGCCGTGCATTGGATCACATGACCAAAGTACCACCCTGCCTTCGCGTTTAACCGCGCGGATGAGTGGCGGGAGTAGCTCGCCGACCTTGTCGGCACCAAAGCGGCCAATAAGTGTGAGTCGGCCCGGCTCGTTCTCTGGATTGAGAATGTCGATCAGACGGAGCAAATCGTCGGCCTTGCTGGAAGGACCACATTTAAGTCCAAGCGGATTCTTGATACCGCGCGCGTATTCGATATGTGCATGATCGTGTTGCCGCGTACGATCGCCGATCCACAACATGTGACCCGATGTGGCGTACCAGTCGCCGGTGGTCGAATCCACTCGCGTCAATGCTTCCTCGAATCCAAGCAGCAGGGCTTCGTGACTTGTATAGAACTCGGTCGTCCGCAGTTCCGGATGGCTTTCGAGATCGAGGCCGCAGGCCTGCATGAAGCCAAGCGCCTCGGAAATGCGATCCGCTAATTCAACATAGCGACGCGACTGCGGGCTATCCTTGACAAAGCCGAGCATCCATTGTCGCACGCTGCCAAGATTGGCATAGCCACCTTGCGCGAAAGCGCGCAGCAGATTAAGCGTTGCCGCCGATTGTCGATAAGCTTCGATCTGACGGCGCGGATCCGGACGACGCGCCTCCTCGGTGAAAGCGATGTCATTGATAATGTCGCCGCGGTAACTGGGCAGTTCCTTGCCGTCGCGTTTTTCACTCGGCGAGGAACGAGGTTTGGCGAATTGGCCCGCAATCCGGCCGACCTTCACCACCGGCGAAGCCGCGGCATAGGTCAACACCACCGCCATTTGCAAAAACATCCGAAAGAAGTCGCGAATATTGTTCGCACCATGTTCAGCGAAGCTTTCCGCGCAGTCTCCGCCTTGCAGCAGAAAAGCTTCACCTTTCGCGACGCGCGCCAGATATTTCTTCAGATTGCGCGCCTCACCGGCGAATACCAGCGGCGGGAACGTCGCAAGCTGCTTTTCGACATCAGCCAACGCCTGCCGGTCCGGATAAACCGGAACCTGCTGAATAGGCTTCTTGCGCCAGCTATCCGGCGTCCAACGTTCAGCCATTACGTAATTACTCCGGCGTTTGGCGGGCGTTATACACGACGGCACCCCGTAAAAGCCAGTTTTTCCAACGCGTTCGGTTAGTTTAGGCTTTATTCGGCCGCTGCCTGGCCATAGGTCAGTGCTTTTTCCCGCATCGTGACCAGTTCTTCGGCCACGGTCGGATGTACCGCCATAGTGGCATCGAAGTCAGCCTTGGTCGCACCCATTTTCACCGCGATCCCGACGATCTGGATCAATTCGGCCGCGTCGGCCCCAATGATGTGGCATCCGACGACCTTGTCGGTGCCGCCATCCACTACGAGCTTCATGAACACGCGTGTATCACGTCCAGACAGTGTCGCCTTCATCGGGCGAAAGCTCGTCTTGTAGATGTCAACCTTCGCAAATCTTGCGACCGCCTGCGTTTCGGTAAGCCCTACGACACCAACTTCAGGCTCCGAGAACACCGCAGTAGGAACATTGGAGTGATCGACCTCGGTCGGCTTGTCGCCGAAAACGGTATCCGCAAAGGCGTGACCCTCGCGGATTGCGACCGGTGTCAAGTTGATGCGGTCGGTGACATCGCCGACCGCATAGATATTCGGTACCGAAGTTCTCGAAAAAGTGTCAACTTTGATTCCGTGGCGCTCGGAGATCTTCACTCCAGCTGCCTCGAGACCAAGCCCTTCTATATTTGGTCGCCGTCCGGTCGCGAACATTACTAGATCAACTACGAGCTGCTCGTTGTCTGAAAGTACAACATCGAAACCATGATTGACCTTCTCGACTGCCTTCACAATCTTTTGGGTAAGTACCTTGATGCCACGTAGCCCGAGTTCGCGCGTCAGATGCTCGCGTACGTCATCGTCGAATCCGCGCAGAATTTTCTCCCCGCGATAGACCAGAGTCACTTCGCTGCCAAGGCCGTTGAAAATTCCGGCGAACTCAACTGCAATGTAGCCGCCACCCTGGATCAGGATACGTTTCGGTAATTTTTTCAAATGAAACGCTTCGTTCGACGAAATAACGTGCTTCTCGCCTGCGATTGGCGTGCCGTGATGCGGCCGCGCACCGGTTGCAATGAGAACCGTCTCGGCCCGAATGCGTGCGCCGGTCGCCAGACGTACTGTATGCGTGTCTTCAAACACAGCACGGCTTTTTATAATCCCGACGTTGTGGCGTTCGAGCGTTGTCACATAGGCGGCTTCCAATCGAGCGATTTCTCGATCTTTGTTGGCGACCAGCGTGGCCCAGTCAAACTTGGTCTTGCCTAACGACCAACCGTATCCAGCAGCGTCTTCAAACTCATCCGAAAATCGCGAAGCATAGACCAGGAGCTTTTTGGGGACGCAACCACGGATGACACAAGTACCGCCAACGCGATATTCCTCGGCGATCATCACACGCGCGCCATAACTTGCGGCAACTCGCGCAGCCCTTACACCACCCGAGCCCGCTCCAATGACAAAAAGATCGACGTCGTGATCGGCCATCAGCACCCCATCACTTTAATAAGGGAAGCCGAACGATTGCGAACATCGAGGTGTCAAAGCGCGTGACCCCGTTTTTTCAGTTCATCGCGCATTTTTACAATTATCTCATCGGAAAGGTTGTTTGCCCACGTTTGCGCAAATTTCAGGCCCTCTTCTCCGACCTTCGGCTGCTCGGTAATCAGTTTGGTACCAACCGGTGTCTTGTAAAATGCCAGAAGTTCTTTGAGCTCTGCCTCGGTAAAATGGTTAGCGTAAAGCTTGGCGACCTCGGAAGTCAGCTCGCCGAAACGCGGCGCCAGATCAGCACGCATTTTGGCGGTGATCTCATTTAGATCCTTAGCCAGACCTGGGTCCTGTTGAAGGAACAGATTTTTCGCTTGTTCGACGACACCGGGGATCAACGGGTTGAATAGCGCCATAGCCCCAGTGACATTTACGATTTCCTTGGCCGTCTGAATGGCCGCCGGCGTCGCTTGCTGCGCGTTGGCGGAAGGGCTGAGCGCGATCAGCATTACGGCGATCGCTGCTGGCCTGAAAGCGCCTCTTATCATTTTAGAAACTCCATCTAGCTCGAGATTTTAGGGCCTTTGACGATTTCCACACCGTCCGGCCCACCGATAATGGCCATGTGCGCGAGGCCAATGAACAGACCATGCTCTACTACGCCCGGAACACCCGAAAGCGCATGCGCCAACGCGGTCGGCTCGTCAACCCGGCCGAGTGCGGCGTCGATGACCCAGTGGCCGCTATCCGTGACTAAAACATGGCCGTCTTTGTCTCGCCGCAGCGTTAGCGGGCCAGACCGTTGGACCGCACCAATGGCTTTTTCAATTGCGCGTTGGGTCGCTGCGAGGCCAAATGGCACCACTTCGATTGGCAGTGGAAAGTGTCCAAGCGTAGACACTAACTTGCTGCGATCAGCGATCACAATCATACGCGCAGAGGCCGTCGCAACAATCTTTTCCCGCAGCAATGCCCCACCGCCCCCCTTGATCAAACAAAGCTCGGGACCGATCTCGTCGGCGCCATCGACAGTCAGATCAAGTTCAGGCGTTTCATCCAATGTTGTAAGCGTAATGCCGCAACGTTTTGCGTCGGCCAGTGTTGCTTCGGACGTCGGCACCGCCACGATGTTAAGGCCCGAGCGGACACGCTCGCCGATAAGTTCGACAAAGTGCCGCGCGGTCGATCCTGTGCCGAGACCCAGCCGCATGCCCGGGTTGACAAACTCAACAGCGCGAGCGGCGGCTGCACGTTTTTGGGCGTCGGCGTTCATTGGTACCGGCTGGGCAATCGATCAGCCTATCTAGCCCTGATCGTCCCGCCTGAATAGCCGAAATCTGACCGGTCAGCAGCAGCCTTTCAATCCTCCTTGCAACAATGTCGAACGAAGGCTAGCGATCCCACCATGGCGTCTTCTACTATTGTTTTTGACCTCGACGGCACCCTGATTGACACGGCTCCCGACCTCGTCGAGACGCTTAATGTAATATTCGCGCGCGAAGGTTTGGCACCATTGCCTTATGACACTGCCCGCAATTTGGTAGGGGGCGGTACTAAGGCAATGATAGTTCGTGGCGTAGAAGCCGAAGGCTGCATTCTTTCCCCGGCCAAGCTCGATCAAATGTTTGCGGATTTCATCGCCTACTATTCCGACCACATCGCCGATCGATCGCGGCCTTTTCCGGGGGTGAAAGACGCGCTCGACTCGCTCACTGCACGCGGTTGTCAGTTTGCCGTCTGCACGAACAAGCTTGAACGGTTGTCAATGCTTTTGCTTAAGCAACTCGATCTCGCTGATCGGTTTGTGGCAATCTGCGGCCCAGACACTTTCGGCATTCAGAAACCTGATCCGGAAATCCTGCGACGTACCGTTGCGTCCGCGGGCGGAACAATGCAGCGCACGATCATGATCGGGGATTCCAATACCGATATTTGCACTGCCCGTGCGGCCGGCGTCCCAATAATCGCCGTCGAATTTGGCTACAGCGAACGCCCGGTTGCCGAATTTGCGCCAGACCGGACCATTGGTCATTTCGAGCAGTTGCCGGCGTCAATTGCCGCTATTTTCTCTGGAATCTGACGGTCGTGTAGGAAATTATGGATAATTTTGGTAAGGTCCGCCGGGGCTCGATGTTGCACCGGCGTGACTGCAACCGTATCCTAGTAAGGGGCGAGCGGCTTAGAAGTCGCTCGAGTGGGATGGCTAATATGATGTACCGAGTTTTCGCGATTGTGGGCACCGCGTTTGTGCTTGGGGCATGTTCATCAAGCCCAGATTGGATGAATCTTGATGCCCTCAAACCGGGGCCTTCTTTAGACACCGTAAGTCTGGAATCCGAACCGCCTGGCGCCGAAGCCAAGGCATCCAATGGCCAAACTTGCCGTACGCCCTGCGCGCTTGCGCTGCCGGTTGATGCCGCCTCCTCGGTGACCTTCACGCTCAATGGCTACCAGCCGGAGACAGAAAGACTTGAAGTGATCCAAACGACCGGGGAGCCAACGAGACTACGCCCTAATCCAGTTGTTGTTGAACTCTCGCCGGCCGCACCATCGACGGCAAAAAAGCCAACAAAAAAACCTCCGGCGAAACGGGCTGCGCAATCCAGGCCTGCAGCGACTACGCCAGCGCCCGCACCGATGACGGCGTCACCGGCACCGCAGGCACAATCGCCTTGGCCGACAAACCCACCGCCTGTGCGGCAATAGCGACCAACACGCCGGGCTAACCGTGCGGCTCGCCTGAATGCGCCCCAGTTTCTGAACGCTATGGCCAACATCGGTGAGTAGTCCTATATGGGACGAATAAGGCGATGGGCCCCCGCGCTGGTATGGACGATGGCATTGGCCAACGACACCACCGTAGTTGAACTTAATCGCGGCGAGCGAAAGCCGAGCGCATTGGTCGACCCGTTCCAGCGCGCGATTACCTATTTGCGCGTATCAGTCACCGATCGGTGCGATTTCCGTTGCGTCTATTGCATGGCGGAACACATGACGTTCCTCCCGAAGGCAGAGATTCTGAGCCTTGAAGAACTGGATCGTCTGTGCAGTGCATTTGTCGCGAAAGGCGTAACCAAATTGCGCCTGACCGGCGGCGAACCATTGGTCAGACGAGGCGTCATGACTTTGGTTTCGTCTTTGTCTCGCCACCTTACGAGCGGCGCGCTTAAAGAGCTCACGCTAACGACCAACGGCTCGCAACTACAGAAATACGCCTCAGAGCTTGCCGCGAACGGCGTCAAACGCGTCAATATTTCGCTCGATACCCTCAACGCCGAAAAGTTCAGCGCCGTTACACGCTGGGGCGATCTCAGCAAGGTGATTGCTGGCATCGATGCAGCCCAAGCGGCAGGACTGCAAATCAAGATCAATGCTGTCGCGCTGAAGGGCGTGAACGAAGAAGAGATCGTAGACTTACTCGAATGGGCTCACGGGCGCGGCATGGATTTCACCATAATCGAGGTCATGCCACTCGGCGACGTCGATGAGTCACGTCTCGACCAGTATCTGCCGCTGTCCATTGTTCGGGCGCGCCTCGCCGAACGATACACGCTCGAAGATACCGATTATCATACGGGCGGACCGGCGCGTTACGTACGTGTTAAGGAAACGGGCGGACGATTGGGCTTCATTACGCCGCTCACTCATAACTTCTGCGAATCTTGCAATCGAGTCCGGATCACCTGCACCGGTACACTGTACATGTGCCTCGGTCAAAACGACGCTGCCGACCTGCGTAGTCCGCTCCGCGCATCGGAAAGCGACGACCTTTTACTTGCCGCGATCGATGAGGCGATCGAACGCAAGCCTAAAGGGCATGATTTCGTGATCGACCGCCGCCATCAAAGCACTTCATTGACGCGGCATATGAGTGTGACCGGCGGCTAGGCCCAGGCCGCTCAACCCTGCCGGCCCAATACATTTGTTGACGCTGACCGGGTTACCCCCTTACAGGCAGCTTTTTGCGGCTCATCCTGACAAGCAAATGTCTTTAGACCAAATTCTCCATTGACTGCGGATAGAGGCATCGGATTAAGGTGGGAGGCTTGGCTCCGCCCCGCGTGCGGGGTGGAGGTCCGAGAGGGGAAACGTGTTGGGGCCCGGACAAGGTCCTGGGCCTCCGTGGGGAGAGGGTGTGAAGGCTCTGCTTACGCTCAGTCGTGGGATCGACTGGTTCAATACCCAATTGGCCGTCGTTGCGAACTGGCTGGTTTTGTTGGCAGCCGTTATCAGCGCCGGAAATGCCGCGAGCCGCTATATTTTTAGCGAAAGCTCGAACGGCTGGCTGGAAATCCAGTGGTACATGTTCGCCGGCATGGTGCTGCTCGGGGCACCCTACACGCTGAAAATGAACGAGCATGTGCGCGTCGATCTCTTTTACGGCATGTTTGCATCGGAACGCACGCAAATCTGGATTGATATCATCGGCGGTATTTTCTTTCTGCTGCCGATCTGCGTGATCCTTACTTATTTCACGTGGCCGTGGTTCGTTGAATCCTGGACCATCAACGAAGCGTCCTCGAATGCGGGCGGCTTGATCCGGTGGCCGGTGAAACTCCTGCTGCCGGTCGGATTCTGCCTGATGGCGTTGCAAGGCATTTCGGAAATCATCAAGCGCATCGCCGCGCTTGAACATGTCATCGACATCGAATTCAAATACGAAAAGCCCTTGCAATGACTTGGATCGGCGAAAATCTCGCGCCGTTGATGTTCGCGGGCATGGTCATCTTCATGCTCATCGGATACCCGGCGGCATTCTCGCTGGCGGCGACCGGCCTGTTCTTCGGATTTCTCGGTATCGAATTCGGCCTGATCCGCCCTGACTTTCTTGGCAACCTGACATACCAGTTGTTCGGCATTGTCTCGAACGATCTGTTGCTGGCGATTCCGTTCTTCACCTTTATGGGCGCAATTCTTGAAAGATGCGGCCTCGCCGAAGACTTGCTCGACTCGTTTGGTCAGCTTTTCGGACCCGTGCGTGGCGGTCTTTCTTATGCCGTGATTTTCGTCGGCGCCATTCTCGGCGCCATCACCGGGACGGTTGCAGCTTCGGTCATCGCAATGGGCGTAATCTCGATGACGCCGATGCTCAAATATAACTACTCGGTCCGCCATACCATGGGTGTGATCGCAGCGTCAGGCACCATTACACAGCTTATTCCGCCCTCACTTGTACTTATCGTATTGGCCGACCAAATGGGACGATCGGTCGGCGACATGTACGCCGGCGCGATTGGCCCGAGCATAATTCAGGTTCTGTTGTTCTGCGGTTGGGTCTTGACCGTCAGCATAATTTGGCCAGCCGACGTGCCGGCGCTTCCAAAAGAGGCTCGTACGCTCCAAGGCTGGCAGCTGTGGAAGCGGTGCATGCGGGGCATGATCCCCTCACTCGGCCTGATCTTCCTGGTGCTGGGAACGATCTTTATGGGCCTCGCAACGCCGACCGAGGCCGGCGCCATGGGCGTCATAGGTGCGATCGGGCTCGCCTGGTTCTATGGTTCGCTAACATGGCCGCTGCTCTATCAGGGCATGGCGTCCACCATGCGTCTCACCGCCATGGTGGTTTATATTCTCATCGGCGCACGTGTCTTCAGTCTGGTTTTCCAGGGCGTCGGGGGCAAAGTATGGATTGAAGATCTTCTGACCTCATTGCCGGGAGGGTCGATCGGTTTCCTGATCTTTGCAAATGCCTTCATTTTCGTGATCGCATTCTTTCTCGACTTCTTTGAAATCGCCTTCATCATTATTCCGCTGCTGGCGCCAGCCGCCGAAAAACTCGGCATCGATCTCATCTGGTTCGGTGTTCTCATCTGCGCGAATATTCAAACGAGCTTTATGCATCCGCCTTTCGGCTTCGCTTTGTTCTATTTGAGGGGTATCGCACCGAAATCGATCAAGACGTCGGATATCTATTGGGGAGCAATTCCCTGGATTGGAACAATGGTTATCCTCGTAGCTATTGTTATTTTCTGGCCGGCGTCGGTAACCTATTGGATCGAGAGGTCTACGAAAGTGGATCCATCCAAGGTCAAGATCGAAATCCAGATGCCGGAGATGCCGCCTCTTAATTTCAAATAGAAAGTCGACGGCTACGAAATAAGATTGAGGCCCCGGGGCGCGGTTCCGGGGCCTCATTCGCATTTGCTCGACGCTTAGCCGCGCGCGCGCGCGCGGATCTGATAGCTATCGTAGCTATATTCCGCGACCTGCCACCACAGGTACTGATCGTTGCGAAAAGCGATCATCGCTTCCAACACTTTCTTGAAGTCGGGATTGGTTGCTGCAACTTCGTTGTGCAGTTCAATCGACGCCTTGTAACAAGCATCCATGATTTGCGGTGAGAACGGCTTGAGTTGCGCGCCGCCAGCAACAAGACGCTTTAGCGCTTGCGGATTGGCGGCATCGTATTTCGCCATCGACCAGGTGTTGGCGTAATGCCCGGCCGCGATCAGGGCTGCCTGATAGGGCTTCGGTAGCGAATTCCATTTATCGAGGTTGATGAAGGCAAAAATCATCGAGCCGCCTTCCCACCAGCCCGGGTAGTAGTAGTGTGGGGCGATCTTGAAGAAGCCAAGCTTCTCGTCGTCGTACGGACCGACCCACTCCGCCGCGTCGAT
>Ga0335084_10000933_pt1 | contig 26231 bp, 26 predicted proteins | sample Lox_Sample_44_FD_206721 | JGI IMG/M metagenome (GOLD analysis project Ga0335084, IMG submission 206721) | Soil microbial communities from Loxahatchee National Wildlife Refuge, Florida, United States - Lox_Sample_4.4 | ecosystem: Environmental > Terrestrial > Soil > Wetlands | place: USA... | reverse complement strand
AGCTCAACCGCCGGCCACGCAAACGGCTCGGCTACCGGACACCGGAGGAATGCTATGCGGGATGACGCTCAGTGTTGCAGTTCAAAGTTGATATCAAACGGCGGGTTAGGGATTGACGGTGACGGTTTGCTCAATCCCCGGTCCCTGAAAGACGAACAGCGCCACGCAGCCCCCGCCTTCGGTCTTGAAGGTGACGATTGCGGAATCTGTCGCGCGCGCGGGGGACGGCGTGATGGAGAGGTTATGGATGGCACCGACACCATCTTTCACGCTGGTGCCCGGATCCAAGCCTGAACTGCAGACAGCGAGGCTGAGGGCCAAGCCAATCGAGGAAACTTCGTAAGACGTCCGGGCCGGAATTGCGCTCAAGCTGCGAGCGCCAAAGCTTGTACTGCCGCTAGCCCGACTTGGCGAGGCGGGTCACGTCGAACCCCTGCGTCGTCGCCGTGGCCAAGAGCCGCTGGTAGGTTGCCTCATCGAGCTGCGGCGTACGGGCCAGGATCCAGAGATACTCCCGGCTCGGCGTACCCACCAGGGCCGCGCCGTAGTCGTCGGTGAGGTCGAGGACCCAATAATCTCCCCACACCATGGGAAGAAACGAAAGGAAACCGGGTGCGAAACGCACCTTGAGTCTCGACGTGGGACCGTTGCGGTCCGCCAATTTGGCCCGTCCCTCGGCGCGGATCACCTGTCCGTCCGCACGCCGACACGAGTTCACCACCCGGATGTCCCCACTGGGGAGTAATTCGTATTCCGCGGTCGTCTCCTTGGCGCATTTCCGCTGGAAACTGTTGGGGAGGCGCGCGATCTCGTACCAGCGGCCGACGTAGCGTCGGAGGTCTACCGAGGGAACGCTCCGAACCGGCCCTGGGCTCCCCTCCTGCATCCCCACCATTCCCAAGATCAGCATCGCCACCCAACCTTTCATTGCGTCCCCTTGTTTCGTGGCCCTTGCTCACTCAGCGGTCCGGGCGCGACGTACGGCAGCCGTGTGGCCTTGGTGTGGACGCCGAGAAACCATGGTGCGTTCCTTCTTCTATGGTAATATGAAAACCGCCGCCTAACGGACCGCGTATGAGCCGCGCGCTCCGCTGTTGAACGATAGTTCGTGCCCGCCAGGGCACAACGCTCCGTTTCCATTGAAACGATCGCGCCCCGGCGGCTCCATGCGCTTGTTAGGCGGCCGACGCGCATGCGCCGCGCTGGCCACCTAACCCGCCTACAGAACGACACGTGACATGGCTTGGCGTTGATGGTGCACACCGACTGCGGACTGCCTCAACGATCTCTCGCGCCTGACCGTCCCATCGCGCCCGGTCGTCCTTTGGGGGAGTAGCATACCCCATGTAAGCATAGGAGACTCTGATCCAGGTGCTGTCTCCCGTCCCGCCAAATGCCGCAACGCCTTCCCAATCCCCGTGGGTGGAGTCGCGCACCATGATGCGGTAGGCAGCAAGTACGCCGCGCTCGTGGTAACTCGTGTCCAAAGTAACGCGAGCAATCCGAAACGAGCTCTTCAGCACCGAGTCGACGCACGTACCACGAGGTGCCGGTGACAACGCTTGACGGTGCTGTGTTGTGAAGAGGGGATCGCAAGCACCGACCGCCAGGCCTAGGACGAGGACAGCGACCAGAATGGCGACTATCGTAGCCACGGTGCGAGGCGGGACAGTGTTTCTCTCAATGCGTGCGAGTATGTGGCCGCCTAACTACCAATTGTACCGGTCACCTTTGTCCTCGCGAACCCCAGCCAGGCGCTAGACTCACTTGAGAACCCTCCGGTGTTACGTCGCGACCCTTGCAGCATAGTACAGGGGTAGCGGGGACCTGGCTGGCGCTGTACGCCTCTTTCAGCTGTCACACACTGCCGTGCGCCGCGGCCGCCTCGTGATACTTCCGGCGGATGTCCTTCAGGTCCACGGTGGGCTGGGGGGTCTTCATGCCGAGCGACTCGAGCGTCTCAATCACGATATGCGAGATCGCCAGATTGCGATACCACTTGCGGTCCGCGGGAATGATGTACCACGGGGCATGCGGCGTGCTCGTCCGCGCGAATACCTCCTCGTACGCGTGGCGGTACGCGGGCCACAGGGCGCGGTCCGCGTAGTCGGTCTCGCTGATCTTCCAGCGGCGCGCGGGATCGTCCAGCCGATCCTTGAACCGCTCCAGCTGCTCCTCGGGACTGATGTGGAGGTAGAACTTGAGGATCGTGGTTCCTCCCTCGGCGAGCGCGCGCTCGAACGCGTTGATCAGGTCGTAGCGCTGCGACCACACTGCCTTCGGAACGATCTCGTGCACGCGCACGACCAGCACGTCCTCGTTGTACGACCGGTTGAACACGACGACCTCGCCGCGCGCCGGCACCTGCCGGTGCGCGCGCCACAGGAAGTCGTGCGCCGCTTCTTCGGGGGTGGGGACCTTGAACGCGTGCACCCGCGTCCCCTGCGGATTCATGGCGCCGAGCACGTGCGTGATGGTGCCGTCCTTCCCGGAAGCATCGAGCCCCTGCAGGCAGATCAGCACCGAGCGACGGTCCTCGGCGTAGAGCAGGTACTGGAGGTCCCGCAGCGCCGTGCTCAATGCCACGAGCTTTCGCTCGGCTTCCTCCTTGGTCACTTCCTCGTCCTTGTGATCTGGGTCGATGTCTGCGAGCCTGACCTCGCGGCCAGGCGTGACCCGGAAGCGTTCGCTATACGCCATCGCTCAACCTCCCATCAGCCCAGGAGCCGCGTGACCGTGTAGATCGCTAGCCCCACCAGGCCGCCCACCAGCGTTCCGTTGATACGCACGAACTGCAGATCACGTCCGACGGCCAGCTCGAAGCGCTGCGAGGTCGCGGCCGGATCCCAGCCGGCCACGGTTTGCGCCACGAGGTCGCCGATCTCGTGCCGGTACCGCTCGACGACGGCGGCCGTGGTGTCGATCACCAGCGAGTCGATCTCGCTGAGCAGCGCCGCATTCTCCAGCAAGGCAACGCCGAACGCGGAGAGGCCGCGCTCGAGCGGCCCCGGCGCGCCGCCATCCGCGCGCGTCGCATACCCGATGATGGCGCGGCGCGTCGCTTCCCACAGGCGCGCGGACAGCTCGGCGACAGACGGGTCCGACAGCCAGTCCTCCTTGATCGCCTCGGCCCTGGCGATCACGTCGGGCGCGTGCTGAAGGCGATCCACGAAGTCGCGGAGCGCGGCGTCGAAGGTGGTGCGCAGCGGGTGCGCCGGATTGGCGGCGATGTCCCGCAGTAGGCCCTCCACGGTCCCGATGATGCGCTCAAAGATCTTGTCGTCCACCACGCCGGGCACCCACCAGGGGCTTTCGGCCCGCACCTTCTCACGGATCACGTCCCGGTTGTCGCGCACCGCGCCCGCCGCGAGGCGCACGGCTTCGTCGAGCAGGGCGTGATGGCGATTGTCGGCGAGGACGAGCGCGAGGGTCTTCCCGAGCGCCGGGGCCACCCGTGTGGCGCGCAGCCGCGCGCTCACCACCTGGCGCACGAGCTCCTGCACGTCGCCGTCGGGGAGCGTTTCGAGCGTCTTGGCGACGCCGCCCGCCACCTGCTGTGCGACCCGGTGGGCGTGCTCAGGCTCGGAGAGCCAGCGCGCGGCGTGCTCGGCGGGGTGCACCGCGCGCAGATTGGCGGCGACCACGTCGCGCGACAGGAAGTGACTCTGGACGAACGTGCCGAGGATGCGCCCGATGCGTTCCTTGCGGGTCGCGACGATGGCGGTGTGAGGAATGGGCAGGCCGAGGGGATGGCGGAACAGCGCGGTCACGGCGAACCAGTCGGCGAGCCCCCCGACGAGGGACGCCTCGGCCGTGGCGCGGATGTAGCCGAGCCAGGGGTAGCGTCCCTCGAACGCGTATGCCGCGACGAAAATCGCGGCCGCGACCCCCAGCAGGCCCGTGGCCCGCCGTTTCATCGCGTCGAGCCGGGCCTGGCGCGTCGCGTCGTCCGGGCGCGCCCATGCCGGCGTCTGGGCCATGTCAGCCGCCATTACCGCGCAAGATAACCGCGATCTGTCCGATCCGTCCCGCGCTCGGTATAGTAGGTCCCGTGAAACTCACGGCTATCGACTGGGCGATCGTCGCCCTGTATTTCCTGCTCAACCTCGGCATCGGGCTCTATTACCGCGCACGGGCGGGAAAGAGCGTGGGCGAGTACTTCCTGTCCGGCCGGAACGTCCCCTGGTGGCTCGCCGGCACCTCGATGGTCGCGACCACGTTCGCGGCGGATACGCCCCTCGCCGTGACCGGCATGGTGGCCCGGAACGGCATTGCGGGCAACTGGCTGTGGTGGACGTTCGTGGCGAGCGGGATGCTGACGGTGTTCTTCTACGCCCGCCTGTGGCGCCGCGCCGGCGTCACCACCGACATCGAATTCTCCGAGATCCGCTACGGCGGGCGGCCCGCCGCGTTCCTGCGCGGCTTCCGCGCGCTCTATCTCGGCATTCCCATCAACTGCATCATCCTCGGCTGGGTGAATCTCGCGATGGTGAAGATCCTGGAGTTGATCTTCGGCGTCACCAAGCCCGAGGCACTGGTCCTCGTCGTCGCCCTCATCGTCGTCACCTCGCTCATCTCGACGCTCTCAGGCCTGTGGGGTGTGCTCTGGACCGACCTCGTCCAGTTCGTCATCAAGATGGGGATGGTCATCGTGCTGGCCGTGGTGGCCGTGCGCGCGGTGGGCGGCATGTCCGCGATGAGGACGCAGCTCACCGCGAGCGGACGGGGGTCGGTGCTGAACTTCCTTCCGGACCTGCATTCCGCCTGGATGCCGCTCATCACCTTCCTCGTCTACATCTCCCTCAACTGGTGGGCGACGTGGTATCCCGGGGCCGAGCCGGGAGGCGGCGGGTACGTGGCGCAGCGCATGTTGTCCGCGAAGGACGAGAAGAACTCGCTCCTGGCGACGCTCTGGTTCAACATCGCGCACTATGCCATCCGTCCCTGGCCCTGGATTCTCGTGGCGCTGGCGTCGCTCATCCTCTATCCGGGACTCGCGGATCCCGAGACGGGCTACATCCGCGTCATGATCGACCATCTGCCACCGTCGCTCCGGGGGCTGATGGTCGCGGCCTTCGCCGCCGCGTACATGTCCACGATCGCCACGCAGCTCAACTGGGGCGCGAGCTACGTTGTCAACGATTTCTACCGCCGGTTCATCCGGCGCGGCGCCGACGAGCGGCACTACGTGGTCGCGTCGCGGTGGGCGACCGTACTGCTGACCCTGATCTCCGTGGCCGTGACCTTCCGGATGGACTCGATCGCCGGCGCGTGGAAGCTGTTGATCGTCACGGGCGCCGGAACGGGAGCTGTCCTGCTGCTGCGCTGGTATTGGTGGCGCATCAACGCGTGGAGCGAGCTCGCGGCGATGATCTCGGCCTTTGTCGTCTCCGTGCTGTTGCAGACGGCGGGCGGCCTGAACTCCGACCAGCCCGTGGACTTCGCCTGGATCATGATCATCACCGTGGCCATCACGACCCTCGTGTGGCTGGCGGTCACGTTCCTGACGCGCCCCGAGTCTCCGGAGACGCTCGTGGCGTTCTATCGCCGCACCCGCCCGTCGCTGGCGGGGTGGCGGCCGGTCGCGGCGCAGGCGCCGGAGGTAAAGCCGGCAGGCGGCGGGCTGCACGACCTGGTCGACTGGATCGCGGGCTGCGTGCTCATCTACGGGGTGCTGTTCGGCGTCGGGAAACTGCTGCTCCAGGAGACCGTGCTGGGCCTCCTGCTCCTGGGCCTGGGTCTCTCGGCCGGCGCGGTGATCTACCGGGATCTCACGCGGCGCGGCTGGGCCGTGGTCGTCGACTAAGAGTCAGGCCGCCCGCGCCTCCTCGGCGCGCAGCGTGAACTCGCCCTCCCACCGCGCCATCACCACCGTCGCGAGACAGTTTCCCACCAGGTTCACCATCGTCCGCGCCATGTCCATCAGCTCGTCCACGCCCAGGATCACGGCCACCCCTTCGAGGGGGAGTCCGAACGTCGCGAGCGTGCCCGTCAGGATGACGAGCGACGCGCGCGGCACCGCGGCCACGCCTTTGCTGGTCAGCATGAGCGTCAGCATCATCAGCAGCTGCTGGCCCAGAGTCAGGTCGACCCCGGCCGCCTGCGCCACGAACATGGCCGCGAGCGCCAAATAGAGCGTCGAGCCGTCGAGGTTGAACGAGTAGCCCGTCGGCAGCACGAAGGCCACGATGCGGCGTGGCACACCGAGCTTCTCCATGTTCTCCATCGCCTTCGGCAGCGCCGCCTCGGATGACGTGGTGGCGAACGCGATCAACGCCGGTTCCCTCACGAGGCGGAGAAACGCCTTGAGGGGCACCCGGGCGATCAGGGCCACCGGCAGGAGCGCGACCAGTGCGAACACGATGAGGGCGGCGTACAGGGTCAGCACCAGCTTTCCCAGGTTCACGAGCACGCCGAGGCCCGAGTGGCTCACCGTCACCGCGATCGCGGCGCCGATGCCGATCGGTGCGAAGTTCATGACGATCGCCGTGAACTTGAACATCGTCTGTGTGAGACCTTCGCAGACCTCCAGCATGGCGTCCTTGGGACGACCCCGTACCTGGGAGAGGGCGACGGCGAAGATGATGGAGAAGAAGACGACCTGAAGCACTTCGTTGTGCGTTGCGGCCTCGAAGAAGCTCTGCGGCACGATATGCTCGAGCACCTGGGCGAACGTGAGTCCGCTCTGGCCCGGCACGCCGGCGGGCGGCGCTCCGCCGGCGGCGGGCGGCAGGACGACCCCCACGCCCGGCTTCGTCAGCTGCACGGCGCCCAGGCCTATGAACAGCGCCACGGTGGTCAGGATCTCGAAGTAGATGATCGCCTTGAGCGCCAGGCGGCCGACGCGCTTCATGTCGTCGCCGTGGCCGGCGATGCCGACGATCAGGCTGCCCACGATGATCGGCACCACGATCGACTTGATCATCCGCAGGAACACGGTCGACAGCGGCTTCAGGTCGGCGCCCACCTGTGGCGCGAGCCAACCGATCAGGGCCCCGATCACCATCGCGATCATGATCCACTGCGTGAGCGAGATCCGCTTGAGGCGTGTCCACATCCGGCGCCGGCGTCCTTGTCGGGGGCGCCCGAGATTAGCTGGAAGCGGGGCACCGTGCAACGCGACTCCGCTATTTTGTGGTGTCCCGGGATGCGAGGAGACTTTGATTCGCGAGTTGTGGCAGCGCGCAGGAACGTGGCTGGCCCGTCTCGTCGGCCTCGGACGGCGGCGTCGCAAACCGGCGCTGCGGTTACCTGCGTGGGCGCAGGTGCGCCGCAAGCGGCACGCGCACATCCGCCGCGTCGCGGCGCTGGTCGAGGAGTGGGCGGAAGCCATGCAGGTATCGCAGCGCGAGCGCCGTCGCTGGCTCACGGCGGTCTGGCTGCACGACGCGCTGCGCGATGCCCGCCTGCCCGCGGGGGCGAGCCACGGCGCCGCCGCCGCCGAGCGTGCCGCGCAGGACGGCGAAGCGGACCGCGGGGTGCTCGACGCCGTCCGCTACCACAGCGTGGGGTACGCGGACTGGGACGATGTCGGCAAGATGCTTTATCTCGCGGACTACCTGGAGCCGGGACGCCGGGGGCGGCAGAAGGAGCGCGGGAAGCTCGCCGAACGCGTGCCACGCGAGCGGGATGACGTGCTACGGGAAGTGGTCGCGCGGGACATGGAGGAGCGGCTGCGTGATGGGCGACCCATCGACCCGCTCACGATCGCGTTCTGGAACTCCCTGACCAGGCGCTGACCACGTGCTCACGAGCCTCAGCCGCGACTATCCCAGCCGGTTCGGCGCCCCGGTCATCTCGCGCGTGGATCGCGCGATCTTCCGCCTCCGATACTTCACCCACTGCATGCAGTGCGGGTTTTGCGCCGATGCGTGCTGCTTCCACGGCGTGGATGTCGACGTCGCCAACGCGGAACGCATCCTGGCGCATGCTCCCGCGCTCGAGCGCCACGTGGGGCGCCCGGCGCGGGAATGGTTCACGGGGCAGGTCGAGCGCGACGCCGAGTTTCCGGGAGGCGCCTACACGCGCACGCAGGTGCGGGACGGCGCCTGCGTGTTTCTCAGCCGCAGGGGGGGCGACCGGGGTTGCCAGCTGCACAGCTACGCCTTGCGCGCGGGCCTCGACTATCACGACTTGAAGCCCATCGTGAGCGCGCTCTTTCCGATCACGTTCGGCGGCGGCGTCCTGCACGCCGCGGACGAGGTCGAGGACGGGAGCCTCGTGTGCGCTGGCGCGGGACCCACGCTGTACGAGGGTCTCCGGGATGAGCTCCGCTACTACTTCGGCCTCAACTTCGTGGAAGAGCTGGACCGGCTCGCTACTTTGCCCCCGCAAGCGCCGTGACTGTGGCCGCGACGGTGCGCACCTTGGCGCCGTCGGCCGCGGTCTCGGCATCGGTGCGCAGGCGGGTGGCGACCGCCGTCAGCGCCTGCTGTCGCGCCGCGCCCGTGATCCCCTCCGCGCGGGCCAGCTCGTCCCGCGCCGCGGCCACCTCCTCCGCCGCCAGGCCCTGCGTCCGGGCGAGCTGGTCCAGATAGGCGCGTGCCAGCACGAAGCTCGGCGCCCACACGAACCGCTGCTGGTCCTGCACGTTGAGCAAGTCCACCCGGGCGAGCTTTGCCGCATCGATCTCGTTCTGCGAGAGCTGCGCGCCGGGGGTCAGCTCCAGCACGTCGAGCCCGCGCGCGATCTCCGAGCTGACGATGTATCCGTTGTACCAGTAGGCGGACCACGATCCCGCGCCTTGCAGCTCGGTTGAATCCATCGGGCCGCGGTCGAAGTAGGCAATTTCCTTGGGGTGGGCGGGGTCGGTCCAGTCGAACACCGAGATCCCTCCCTGGTACCAGCCCTGCACCATGACGTCGCGTCCGGGGATGGGGATCGGCGATCCGTTGTGAGCGACGCAGTTCTCGAACGAGGACTGCGGCGCCGGCAGCTTGTAGTAGCTCACGAAGGTCAGGGTGCTGTCCTTCCGCGTGAAGATGGCGTCCGCCCCCCACTCGGGCTTGTCGGTCTTGCGGCAGCGTGGCTGCAGACCTCCACCCCATTCGTCGCTGAACAGCAGCTTGGTCCCGTCGTCGCTGAACGTGGCGGAATGCCAGTATGAGAAGTTCGAGTCGGACACGGCGGCGATGCGCCGGGGGTTGGCGGGGTTGCGAATGTCGAGGAGCAGGCCGTACCCCGCGCACGCGCCGGCCGCGAGGCCGATCGCCGGATAGACCGTGATGTCGTGGCACTGCACCGGCCCGGGGCGGACGCCATTCGGACCAGGCGGGGTAGCCACGATGCTGTCCACGATCGCCTGGATGTTCTTCCGCAGGGTGGCGCTGTCCGCTTTCGTCGGCGGGCCTCCGCCGCCACGCACGCGCACCAGGCTGTCGAGCAGCATGTCGACGAACCTGGGCGGCAGGACGTATTCGAGGCCCTCGATCGTCGCCGTATAGGCGCCCCGGGCGCGCGCTTCGGCCGCGACGCGCGCCGCTGCGGCGATGTCCTCGGCTGCCTCGCCATGCTCCGGCGCTTGAACGAGGCCGGTGAGGATCGGCGGCTTGTTGATGACGCGGGCCTGCTCGGGGTGGGCGAGAGGCACCCGAATCACCTCGATGCGGAACTGGTCGCTGTTCGGGTCCTGCTCCGGCGCGCGCCCCGAGCAGCCCTTGAGCTCAGTGGGCGAGCGGACGGGGGCCCCGCCCGAAACGTAGAGGTAGACGACGGTCGTGTCCCGCGGATCGGTCACGAGCGTGTGCGTGTGCGAGCCGCGGCAGGTCTGCACGCTGGCCACGCGTTTGGGATGGGCCGCGTCGCTGATGTCGAAGATCCGGACCCCGCGCATCCGGTCCGGGCTCGTCGAGTCGGGCACCCCCTGCCCGCCGCAGTCCAGGCGCCCGTTCAGCGATTCCACCGAGACGAACAACAGGCGGCGATAGACCGACACGTCGTTCTGCGACCCGGGGCACTCGTATGCCGTGACCAGCGTGGGGTGCGCCGCCTGCGAGATGTCCCAGATCTGAAAGCCGTGGAAGTTGCCCTGGATCACATAGGAGCCCACGAACGCGAGGTCGGAGTTGATGAACTTCTCGTCGGGCGTGGTCGGATCCATGAACTGCGGCGATGGCGGTGTCGTGGAGACGAGGCGGAGGTTCCAGACCGCTTGACCCGCGTTCATCCATCCCGCTCGCAGACCAACGCGCGGGTCGGGGGCATCCTGCGGGATCCTGGGCGGCGTGGGCATCGGAATCGAGGCGCTGGCCTTCGGCTTGGCACACGCGGCGGCATACAGCACGAGGATCGTCCCTGCGAGGAGCCGGACGAGCGGCACGGGAGCCTCCCTGTGATTGGTCGGGGTCATCAGCGCGGGTCGCTGCCGGGCAGCGCCGCCAGCATGCGGCGCATTCGGTCGATCTCGGCGGACTGATCGGCGCTCACGCCGGTCGCGAACTGGAAGACGAAGATGTCTTGGGCGGCGCCCGGCGTGGCCAGCAGCTGCTGCACCATCGTCAGGGCTCCCTGATGATGCTGGATCATGAAGGTTAGAAACAGCCGGTCGAACGTCGGCCCCCTCGCGCTGTCCAGGGCCGCTAGCTGGGACGCCGTCAGCATCCCCGGCATGAGCATGGGACCCGTCATTCCGGGCATTGGTTGCATCGGCGCGGCCCCTGTGTCCGGGACGGTTTCATGGTGCTCCCGGAGCCAGCGCTCGAGCAGCGCGATCTCGTCACGTTGCGACACGTCGATCCGCTCGCACAGGAGCTGGACGGTAGAGCTTGCGCCATGGGACCGGGCCCAGCCGGCGATCAATACCGCCTGCTGGTGGTGGACGATCATGCCGGACATGAAGCGCACGTCGGCCGCCGTTGGCGGCAGCGTCAGGGTGACGCTCAGGGCGACGCCCGCCGCCATCCACCGCGATTCAGGTCTCAACCCTGTCCCCCGATGCCCCCGTCCCCGGTCTGCCCGTGCACTACGCCTCCCCTGGTTCGCGGTTTCAAGCGATCTGACGGAAGTAATACCGAAGGCGCTCCGGCGGCCAGGGAGCGCATTCTGCGACCTAGAAACACAGCAGCCGCACATCGCTAGCTGACGTGCGGCTGCTGCTCCTCCCCCCTCTCAACAAGGCTCACCGGATTTGTGCGTGCCGTGGCGATTGTGCAACTCGACTGTTACACTGGTGCCACACCCGGTGTTGCCCGGCGTTCCTTGGCGCTAGGAGGCGGCGGTGGACCCGTTCGACCCGCCGTTGCCGTTCATCTTCGACCGCCCGCCGGTGACGGCGAGCCACCGCTTGCGCAGTGCAATCAACTCGTCAAGCTGGCCACGCAGGGACGCGATCTCAGCGTCCAAGTTCTGCAGCCGCCAGTCGATATACTGCTCGGTCTGCTCCGGCGACCAGTCGGTCGAGCCAGTCGACAGCGTCTGCTCGGCCAGGTTCACCTGGGCCTTGCTCTCCTCGTGCCCGTTCCCGTTCATGGCCTCCAGCACCTCGGCCCTGGGGCCGAACACGCCTAACTTCCGCGCCATGCATCCTCCTCGCCTGTGAAAGTCACGATCCACGCCTCGCGGCGTGGCTCGACTGGGCGCGCCCCTGGTCGTCGCAAGAGGTGGGCCAGCCCTTTGTGAGCGCCGTCACGCGATGTTACTGGCTGGATTGTGGCGCCGGCGGGGGGGGGCGGCAGCGGATGTGGCGATTCCCTGTAAGCGCCGCATCATGCTAGGATTCGACACCGCGGGGTCGCGCGTCGGGACCCAAGGCGGCAGATTACGGCCTGCGTTACACTGTCCAACCCACGTCTTGCACCGGGAGAGCCACACCGTGCTTCGCATCTCCGCGGCCGCGCTGGTCGGCCTGGTTGCCATCTTTGCCGGCGCCGCAGAAGCGCAGTCGCGCTGGACAGTCGACAAGAAGGTCAGCCTGGTGTGGTGGCAGGTCAGCCCGCACCTGAATCATCTCTGGGCGACGACCTGTCCCAACGAGCCCTCCTGGCGCCCTGGGGACAATCGCAGCCCCGGTTGGTCCATCAGGCCGGACTTGAAACTGCCCTCAGGGGGCTTCAACAACGACGACGACACCATCCACGTTCCACTCTGGCCGCGAGACCGGCCCCACCCCCTGTGCACGGAGGCGGTCCAGGGATTGCTCGTCCTCCCGGACACCCTGACGTGGCGCGGCGCGACGGGGCAAGTCAAAGTACTGGCCGAGGCGCTCGTCACGGGCGAGGGAATGCGCGACATCCTCATGCACGCCTGCCTGGAGACGAAGTCGTTCCCGGAAATCACGTTCGTGCTGGACAGTCTCGTGGGCATGACGAGGAAGGGCAACGAGATCACGGGCACCGCCATGGGCTCGCTCCACATCCGGGGTATGCTGAAGCCGGTGGTCGCGTCGGTTCGAGCCTTTCCCGACGCAAGCGGCGGGACGCGGGTGCTGGTCAAGTGGAGCATCGATGCCCATGACCTCTCGGTCGACTGGACGCCGAGACTCAAGCACCTCGGGCTGGGCGCCAAGACCAACCTGTGGCACTACTTCTTCATGGGCGCGGACCTCGTGTTCCATCCCGAACCCATCGGCGCCAACTAGACACGTGTAGCCAGAGGTCATATCCTTGCACTCCACCATGACGCGCACACCTATGCTGAGAACCTTCGTCGCCGGCGTGTTGATCATCACCCTGTCGGCCTGCACGAGGTGGGAGCCGGTCGGGCCAAATCCGGAGCGATACGTCGGATCCAAGACGCCGGAATCGGTTCACGTGCGGCTGAAGGACGGATCGATGGTGGTGCTCGGGCGGCCAAACATCATTCGGGATACCCTGAAGGGCGTCGATGGCGGCGCGTATCGCTACATCCCGATGACCGACGTGACGGAGATGCTGGCACCGGTACCCGATATGACGAAGACCGTGCTCCTGGCCACCCTGGGCGTGGTAGCCTTCGCGGGTACGATCTGGGTCGCCATAGCCTCGGACAACGTCCAGGAGTGACCGCGAGCCTCACGGCCTAGTCCCGCTGTGAGGCTCGCTCCTCAGGCGGTCGCAGACTCACGAATCCCCGATACAACAGCAGGTCGTAGACGATCTTGAGCGTGCCGGCGAGGTAGAACGGCACGCTCGCGAGGGGACCGCTCGCATACAGGAATCCCGCGAATAGCGGGGCCACCGCGGCGCCCGTGGTGCGCGCCACCCCCGTAATCCCCGCGGCTGCCGAGCGCTCCTCGGGGTTCACCACAGCGATCGTGTAGGACTGTCTGGTCGGGACGTCCATCTGGCTGATGCTGAAGCGGAGCAGCAGCACGACGATCGCGAGCGAATACGTCGGCATCAGCGGCACGAGGATGAGCAGGAGGTTGGACGGGAGGTGTGTGAACACCATCGTCCGGACCAGGCCCCACTGCGTCGCGAGCCGCGACGCGAGCAGCGCCGAGACGCCCGCCAACAGGTTCGCCCCGAAAAAAATCCCGCCCAGGGCCGCCGGGTCCGCGCCGAAGCGGACGTGGAACCAGTAGGCGGCAAAACTCTGCACGACGAACCCACCGGCGAACGCGTCCAGTGCGAACAGGCTCGAGAGCTTCAGCACGACCTTCCGCGAGCTCGGGCTCAAGCCATGGGCCGCCCTTGCCCCCACGGGCCCGACTTCGACGGCCGGGGACAACCGCGTGAATACGACCGCCGCGACGATACCGAGGATCGCGTAGAGCAGCACGACGCCGCGGTAGCTCCCCGACAGCTGTGCGAGCGTGCCGCCGAACAGCGCCCCGCCGGCGGTGGCAAGCGCACCCGCCATCGTGTACCAGGCCAGGATCACAGTACGCGCGGACCCGGGAACGACGTGCGCGAGGGAGGCTTGCTCGATCGACAGGAAGGGGCCGACTTCACCGCCGCTGGGACTGATCACGCCGATCGTCGCCGCGGCCACCAGCCAGAACACATCGCGCGTGGACGCGAAGACGAATCCCGCCGCCGCCATAAGGGCCGCGCCCACGATGAGCATGCGGCGGCGGCCGAAACGATCGGCGCGCGTGGTGAGGAAGAGCGACACGGCCGTGTCGCCGGCGAGCGTGAGGGCCAGGAGGCCCCCGGTCTGCGACGTGGTGAACCCGAGGTCCGTCAGGTAGAGGACCAGGACCACCGACAGCGATCCATAGGCGAACAGGCGAATGCATCGCGTCAGCACGAGCAGCCACCCATCGCGCGTCAGAGCCCGCAGCGCCGTCGGCATCTCAGCTACAGTATGTTACCGCGATGTCGGGAGCCACGGATCAGATGCTCGGCCGCGTCGCGCGAGCCCTGGCGGACCGCTACCGGGTCGACTACCCGGTCTGGTCGCCCGACGGCAAGTGGGTGCTGTTCGACCGGTTTCGCCCGCAGGGCGGCGACATCTGGGTGATCGACGGCGTCGAGTGACGCTGTCTACGGAAAGACCTCCCGCAGCAACTTGAGCATCGCCGCCCAGGACTCACGGTCCGCCGTCGAGTCGTAGGCGAGCTGCGGCATCCCGTAGGTGCCCGCGGCCGGGTTCGTGAAGCCGTGCTTGGCGCCGGGATAGCTCACCACCTCGAACCGCGCGCCCGCCGCCTGCATCTCCCGCTTGAACGCCTCTACCTGCTCGGGTGGGACGAATGGGTCCGCGCCTCCCGCGAGCACGAGGATGCGCGCCTTCACCGCCCCGGCCTGCGCCGGGGTCTTGGTCGCCAGCATACCGTGGAACGCCGCGACGGCAGCGAGGTCGGCACCCGCGCGCGCCATGCCCAGCACGACGCCGCCTCCGAAACAGTAGCCGATGGCGGCGAGGCGCGTCGTATCGACGTGCGGGTCCCGCTTGAGCTGCTCGAGCGCGGCGTTGAACCGGGCCGCCATCGCCGCCGGATCCTTGGTCGCCTCGGCCACGAACGCCTGGGCATCCTGCGGGTGGGTCGCGACCTTGCCGTCCCCGAACATGTCGAGCGCGAATCCGACGTAGCCCGCTTCGGCCAGGCGCCGCGCCTGCGCGCGGATGTTGTCATTCAGACCCCACCACTCGTGAACGATGAGGACGCCGGGCCGCTTGCCCGTTGCCGCGTCGTCCCAGGCGATCATGCCGCGCAGCGCCTGCCCGCCAGCGCTGTACGTCACATCACGGGTCTTGACCGCCCCGGTCCACGGGGTCGGGACGAGCAGCATGGCGGCGAGCGCCAGACCGGCCGGCAGGCGAGTGGAGCGACGTGTCAGAGCCACGAGTGCCTCGCAGTCTTACGGAAGGTAGGTCGAGAACACGAACTGGTGATCCTTTTGCGGCGCGTGGCAGTTGAAGCACTGGGTGACGGCGTTCTTCACGACCGGCTTTGTCGAGTCGCCGCCTGCCCAGGCCTGAAATCCCCAGCCGCCGGTGGCCGCGTACTCCTTCGGGTCCTTGACCATGACGGCCACCGCGGCGCGCGCGCCTTCGTTGTAGACGTGGTCCGACACCGTCACGGTGTGGATGTCATCCACGAAGATGGTGCCGGCGGGGTAGGGCGCGCCCGTTTGGAGCGCCGCCTGTCCCACGGGGTTCACATAGATGTTGTGCAGGCCGCCCAGGATCTTGAACAGCCCGCTGGCGGAATCGACGAGCGATGAATTCACGTGAAACCACGTGCGGTACCCGGTCGGGGGCGTGAGGTCGGCGCCGGCGCGCGGGGCCGGCGCCGAAGCGCCGGCGACGAGGGCGACGGTTCCCGCGAGCATGACGAATCGCGTGCGCACTGATGGATCTCCTCGAGCGAGAAGCGCGAATCATGCGCTAATCGGTCACGACGCGCTAGACTTGTGGGACGATGCCCGGAATGGCGGACGCGCTCTCCCACCACCCCATCGCGGCGGCGGTCACGCTGTTCGGTGCGGGGCTCCTGACGAGCCTGACGCCGTGCATCTATCCGATGATCCCGATCACGGTGGGCGTGATCGCGGGGGGCAGCGGGCCGGCGCCGTCGCGGCGCCGCGTCGCACAGCTCACACTGGTGTACGCCCTCGGCCTCGCGTTGTTCTACGCGATCCTCGGCCTGATAGCCGGCCTCAGCGGTTCGCTGTTCGGGACGGTCTCGTCGCATCCCGCGGCGCTCTTCATCATGGGCAACCTGCTTCTCGTGTTTGCCCTCGCGATGCTCGACGTGGTGCCGGTGACGCTGCCCCAGCGCCTCGCGGCATGGGCGGGCCATCTGTCGGGCGGCTCCATTCCGGCGGTGTTCCTGCTCGGCGCGAGCTCGGGAATCGTCGCGGCGCCGTGCGGCGCCCCCGCGTTCGCCGCGGTGCTGACGTGGGTGGCCGCCACGCGCAGCGCGCTGCTCGGCTTTGTCTACCTGTTCATCTTCTCGCTCGGAATGACGGCGGTGCTCGTCACGGTGGGGTTGTTCTCGGGAACGCTGGCCGCGCTGCCGCGGGCAGGGGCGTGGATGACGTGGATCAAGCGAGCGGCCGGCGTGGTACTGCTGGGGGTGGCTGAGTACTACTTCATTCAGATTGGGAAGGTGCTGTGATTGGCGGACGGATGATGCTCGGGGTGATCGTGTTGTCAGCCTGTGCGGCGGTACGCCTCTCCGCCCAGGATGACGATGCCGGTATCGGGCTCGGGCACACGCCGCCACCGGTGACGATTGAAGATCTCGACGGCAGGACGGTCGAGCTGGCGCGATTCATCGGGCAGCGGCCCGCGCTGATCGAGTTCTGGGCCACCTGGTGTCCCATCTGCCGCGCGCTCCAGCCGAAACTCGACTCGGCGCACGCGCGCTACGGGGCGCGGGTGCAGTTCATCGCCGTGGCCGTGGCCGTGAATGAGACGCCCGCAGCGGTGCGCCGGCACCTCGCGCAGCATCCCAAGCCGTACCCCTTTCTCTGGGACACGAATGGCAACGCCGTCCGCGCGTTCCAGGCGCCGACGACCTCGTATGTGGTGGCGCTCGACCCGCATGGCAAGGTCGTGTACACCGGGGTGGGGGAAGATCAGAATCTCGAAGCGGCCCTGGCGCGCGCGGTCGCGGTGAACTAGCGCGCGAGGATCTTGTCGAGCGCCGCGGCGAGCTCGGTGTAGGCGGTTGGATCGATTTCGCGGAATGGCACCTGCCGGTACGCGATGCGCCCGTCCGGTCCCACGACGAACAGGTTGCGGTTGTCCATCCCGTACTTCGACGCGAAGGCGCCGTACAACCGTCCCGCGACGGCACCGCTATCGCTCCCGAACAGGAACTGGAACTGGTCGTCCCGCGCCCAGGCGGCGAGGGTGTCCACCGGGTCCGTGCTGATCGCGATCAGGACTACGTTTTGTCCGTTTCTGAAGAGCGTCGCGTACTGATCACGGTACGCGTGCATTTGGATGGTTCAGCCTTTGGTGCGTGCCTTGAAGAAGAAGGTGACGACGACCGTCTTCCCTTTGAAATCGCTGAGGTGAATGGGCCGCGCGAGTACGCCGTAGCGGGTGGCGCCGGGCATGGCGAAGTCGGGTGCGACGGATCCCACGGCGAGCGGCTCGGGCGCCTGCTGCGCCCGACCAGGCAGGGGCGCGGCGAGGAGAATGCCGGCGAGCAGAATCGCCATCGGGAGTCGCATGCGTTGCAATATAGCTGCCGGGACGGGTGGGCGGGCTATCGGAGGCAGTGCCGCGCGCGCACCTTGGAGAGCACACGTTCCAAGGAGCGCCGATGGACGCCTTTCCCGCCACGCTCGAGATCGACTACCCGGATCGAGAGCTGAATCGGCTCACGACCGCCTTCCGCATGTTCACCGTCATCCCCATCGGCGTGATTCTGGGGCTCGTCAGCGGATCGGGATCGGGTGGAGTCCTGTGCGGGGCGGCCTCGCTGATGCTGGCGTTTCGTCAGAAGTATCCCCGTTGGTGGTTCGACTGGAACCTGGCGTTGATCCGGTTCAGCATGCGAGTCTCGGCCTACACGGCCCTGCTGCGCGACGAGTACCCCTCCACGGACGACGAGCAGGCGGTGCACATCGCGATTCGTTATCCGGACGCGGCGCGCGACCTCGATCGCTGGAAGCCGCTCTACAAGTGGTTCCTCGCGATCCCTCACTACGTCGTGCTCGCCTGTCTCGCGGTGGCGGTGTGCGCATGCGTCGTGCTCGCCTGGTTCGCGATCCTGTTCACGGGCCGCTATCCACGCGGGTTGTTCGACTTCGTGGTTGGGGTGTTCCGCTGGGCGCTGCGGGTGTCGGCATACGCGTTCCTGCTGACGACGGATCAATATCCGCCGTTCAGCCTGTCTTCCTGATGGCTACTGGGAGGGTGCTGCAGGCGCTGCCACGTCCCGCGCCGTGACGTAAAAGCGGTCGTCCACCCGAAAATCCGCCGCGCGCGGCAAGCGCAGCGGCACCGTCTGCCAGTCCGTGGTGGGATACAGGCGGGCGTACTGCTGTGGGTCGGTGAGCGTGACGCGCACGGGCATCGCAAAACCCGGCACCACGTTCGCCCAGCGGTACGACAACGTCGCGCCGACGATGCGGTACTCGAAGACCGGAATCATGGTCGTACGGAGATACTGCGTGAACACCGGCCCGAGATCCACGCGGGCCTGCTGGCTGATGTAGGCCTCGATCTCGACGCCGCGGACGGTGCGGTGACGGAATTTCTCCTGAAGGCCGCGCAGGATGCCGCGCCAGGTCGAATCATTGTCCACGATTTGCTGAATCGTGAACAACATGTTCGAGCCCTTGTAGTAGCGGTCCTGCGACTTGGGCACGTCGAACACGCCGTACTGGCCCACGATGGGCACGTCGTTCTTCACACGGCCCCGCAGACCGACCAGGTAGCGCTCGCCGGCCGGCTGTCCCTGCTGGCATGCGGTGTACAGCCCCTCGGCGTACATCGCGAAGCTCTCGTGCAGCCACATCTCGGTGTGGTCCTGCGCGCTGAGGCTGTTGCCCCACCATTCGTGCGCGCTCTCGTGCACGATGATGAAGTCCCACCGCATGCCGATGCCCGTGCCCGAGAGATCGCGCCCGAGATAGCCGGCGAGATACTTGTTGCCGTACGCGATCCCGCTTTGGTGCTCCATGCCGAGGTAGGGCGTCTCGATCAGCTTGTAGCCGTCTGCGTACCAGGGATACGCGCCGAACCAGTGCTCGAAACAGGCCAGCATCGGCTGCGCCTGCTGGAACTGGGCCCTCGCAGTATCGAGGTGGTAGGAGAGGGGCCAGAAGTCGAGCGTCAGCTCGCCGCCCTCGCCCTGGTAGCGGCCGTCGAAATGCACGTAGCGCGGGCTCGCGTTGATGGTGACGTCGTATCCGTTGATGGGCTCCGTCACGAACCACTCGAAGGTGGTGGTGCTGTCGGCGTTGTGCGTGGTGCGGCGCAATCGCCCATTCGACACGTCGATCATCGGGTCGGGTACGGTGACGGCGATGCGCTGGCTGTCGGGCTCGTCGGCGGGGTAGTCCTTGAGCGGCCAGAGACTGCTCGCGCCGATCTCCTCGTCGGAGGTCGCGATCCAGGGATCGCCGAGACTGTCCGTCGCCCAAATGAAGGGCCCGCGCCGGCCAGGATCGGTCGCCGTGAACCGTCCGTGGTAGAACGCGACGACAGTGCCGCGGTCGCCCGCGCGTTGGCGCCGGTTCAGCGTCGCGAACCACGCGTTGCCCTCCCGCCGGATCGCGAGATGCCTGCCATCCTGCATCACGCTGTCCAGCGCGAGGGGGGCCTGGAGATCGATCTGCATTTCGCGCGTCGGCGGGGTCGCCATCACCGCGTACGTGATCCCGTTGCTGCCCTGGACCCCCGAGTCGCGCGGGGTCACGCGCACGTGGAGGTCGTAGAACACCACGTCCCACCAGGCGCGCTCCGGGGTGTTCGACCCGCGCAGCGTATCGGCGCGGGTAAAGGCGCGCGGCTCCTGCGCGCCCGCGGCGAGCGGAGCAAGGAGCAAGATGAGGAGTGGCGCGGGCGGACGCATGGTGGATAATACCGCGCCGCCGCGGTCTAGGGCTGTGGGGGCTCGGGTGCGGCGTCCAGCAGCTCGCGCACCTTGCGCGCCAGGCCGTCGGGGGTGAACGGCTTCTGGAGGAAGGCGAGGCCTGGGACGAGCACACCGTGGTGCACGATGGACTCGTCGGCGTAGCCGGAGAGGTACAGGACCTTGAGCTGGGGCCGTGCGGCGGTGAGGAGCCGCCCGACCTCGTGGCCGCTCATTTGCGGCATCACGACGTCGGCCACGAGCAGGTCGATCGAACCCGTGTGCTGCTCGGCAAGGCGCAGGGCTTCCGGACCGTCCGCGGCCACGAGCACCGCATACCCGCGTGACCTGAGAACCTTTTCGGTGAGGCGGCGCACCTCGGCCTGATCCTCGACGACCAGGAGCGTTTCCGAGCCGCCGGGTATGTCCGGAGCGTCTGGCAGGGCCGTGGCGGCCGCCACCGGCTCGGTGCCGCTGTCCACCTGCGGCAAATAGACCTTGAACGTCGATCCCCGCCCCGGCTCGCTGAACACCCAGATGTAGCCGCCGCTCTGCTTCACGATCCCGTAGACGGTCGAGAGGCCGAGGCCCGTTCCCTGGCCCTGGGCCTTGGTTGTGAAGAACGGCTCGAACAGGCGGGCCTGCGTCCGCCCGTCCATGCCGATCCCCGTGTCCCTCACCGAGAGCAACACGTGGTGTCCGCGCGCCACCGGGACGTGCTCCGTGGCGAACGCCTCGTCCAGCTCCACGTTGGCGGTCTCGATCGTCAACGTCCCCCCTCGGGGCATCGCGTCCCGCGCGTTGACCACGAGGTTCATGATCACCTGCTCGATCTGGCCGGGGTCGGCGCGCACCATGCCCAGGTTCGGGGTGAGGACGCAGCGAAACTCGATGTCCTCGCCGATCAGGCGGCGCAGCATCTTGTTCATCCCGGCGACGACCTTGTTGAGATGCAGCACCTGGGGCGCGAGAATCTGCCGGCGGCTGAACGCCAGCAGCTGCCGGGTCAGGTCGGCGGCACGCAGGGCGGCAGCCCGGATCTCGTCCACTTCCACGCGCTCGGGGTGATTGGGGGACAGGCGCTCCCGCAGCAGGTCGGCGGACCCGATGATCGCCGTCAGCAGGTTGTTGAAGTCGTGCGCCACGCCCCCGGCCAGCCGTCCCACGGCGTCCATCTTTTGCGCCTGCATGAGCTGTTCCTCGAGCCGCTGGCGCTCGGTGATGTCCAGGACCGTGCCCACCATACGGACCGGGCGCCCCGCGCCGTCGCGCAGCACGGTCGAGCGCTCCTCGACCATGCGCTCCGTGCCGTCGGGCCGGATCACGCAGTGCCGGATGAAGTAGGCCGCGCCCTCGCGCAGGGAGCGCTGCATCGCCTCCCGGATGCGGGGCGCGTCCGCGGGCGGCACCGAGTTGAAAAACAGTTCGTTGGAGACGGCAACCTCGCCGGGGAGGTAGCCGAAGATCCGGTACGCCTCGTCCGACCACCACAGAGGATTCTGATTCACGTCCTCGAGGTTGGTCAGGTTCAACTCCCAGGAGCCGAGGTGGGCGGTCTCCTGCGCGCGCGCGAGGCGGGCCTCGCTTTCGCGGAGCGCCACCTCCGCTCGCTTGCGTTCGATGGCCATCGCCACCTGCCGCGAGACGAACTCGAGGATGCGCTTCTCGGCGTCGCCATATCGCACGCCTTCCGTGTACGTCTGGACGACGAGCACGCCGATGGTCGTGTCCTCGATCTTGAGCGGCACGCCGAGCCATTGGATGGAGGGGGCACCGATCAGGTCGGCTTCGCCGCGTTCCTGCAGGTCCCGATGCACCTTTTCGTCGGCAAGCAGGGGCCGGCCGGTCCGGAGCACGTACTCGGTCAGGCCCCGCCCGACCGGTTTCGTGGGCTGGGGCGGATCGTACTCGTCGACGAAATAGGGAAAGCTCAGCATCTCCGCGCCCGCGTCGTGCAGCGCGATGTAGAAATTCCGCGCCGGCATGAGCTCCCCGACGACCTGATGGATCTCTCGGTAGAGGTCCTGGAGAGTCGCGGCAGTCTGCGCCGCCTCGGAAATTCGGTAGGTCGCGAGCTGAATCTGCTCGGCGCGCTTGTGCCCGCTCGAGCGACGGTCGCCCGCCTGGTTCGATCGGGAGGAGCGTTTGGGCCTCTGGTTCGCCACCTGTCCAGCATCCGGGGGTGAGGGGAGACAAACCTACAACTCCGGTGCTGGCCGCAACCCACCCGTTCAGGGCGGTAGGGCGCGTTGCGGCCGCGAACGAATGCGCCCGGGTCGCTCCCTTACGCATCTCATCCTTCCAGGGGCTCGTGAGCGACCAATTCAGGCGACAGGGGGGGTGGCATGCGACGCGTCGGCGTGGTGGTAGTGACGCTGGTGGTGGCAGCTGGACCTCGGGCGGCGTGGGGACAGTTTGGCGGGTTCGGGGGGCGCGGCGGCGGCGGGCGCGGCGGACGGGGCGGCGGCGAGATGGGCGCTGCCGCGTTCCCCACGCCCAAGTTGCCCGGTGCGGAGCTCGAAGGTCCGCCCGACTCGGCGGCCGCTCAGGCGGTGCTTACCCTCAACGACGAACAGGCCGACCGGTACGCCCAGGCGTACGACTCCTTCATGACCGCCACCCGTCCGCAACGCGACAGTGCCACGGTCGTTACCGAAAAGATGCACGATCGCCTGGCCAGCGGTGACCGTGCGGCGGCGATGTTCTACGCCGATCGGCTGCGCGAATTCGGTGACTTTCTCAAGGACCAGCAGGAGAAGTTCGAGGGCACCCTGCGCCACTTCCTGACCGGCGACCAGATGAAGGCGTACCGCCGCTGGAAGGCAGATCAGGACCGCAGATACGAGGAAAAGAACCGGGAGGAGGCGCTGCGCTGGCAGCGGCCGTCGATGGGTGAGCGCGGGGGTTTCGGCGGCGGGGGTGGCGAAGGCCGGATGGGCGAGGCGCCGGCGGATCCGCGAACCGTCTTACCCAACGCAGCCGGCGTGGCCCCTGCCGATCTGGGCGCTCAGGCGGTACGCGTGGGCCGGACGCTATACGTCACGAGCCAACTTCCACTGGACAGCGCCGGGGCGCTGCTCCTGGGGGATCTGCGCGCCCAGGCCGATCGGGCGTTCGCGAATCTGGCGGCGGTATTGCGGGGCGCGGGCGCACGGCCGCAGGACGTCGTGGCACTCACGATCTATGTTGTCGGGTACAAGCCGGACCAGCTGCCGATCGTGCGGGCTGCCGGGGCCGCCTACTTCGGGACCAGCCCGCCGACCGCCACCGTGCTGGGTGTGGAGGCGCTGTCGCGTGAGGGAGCGCTGATCGCCGTCGGCGCGACGGCGGTGATGGGAACGCCGTCCTGGTTCAGCCGCGCGGCTGGAGATCGCTAGTGACTACCACAATGTGCAGATACCGCAGAAACAGACTATCAGTTTGCAGTAGCTAAGCATATAGTAATACAATACTGCTTTGCGATTTTTGCTATTTATGCTAATATTTGTTATCATCGTGCAGGCGTTGTGGCGTCGTGTCGTGCGGCATGCAGGCAGGTAAGGCTGCAGGGATGAATTCGAGCCAGGTTCCGGTGTACCCGCGGCGTGCTGGGGAACCGGACGCAAGCCGTGGAGTCGGGCCTGGCCGTCCGTCAGATCTCTCCGCGCCGAGCCAGGTCCGCGATCCGCTCTCCCGCACGGTAGGCCAACGCCTGGATGGTGCAGGTCGGTTGTCCCCGTCCCGATGTCACGAAGCTCGATCCATCGCACAGAAACAGATTCGGTACGTCGTGGGCGCGGTGATTTGCATCGATCACGGACGAGCGCGGGTCGTTGCCCATGCGGCATGTGCCCAGCAGGTGGACCGAGAAAGTCGACGATTGCACGGGTTCCGCCCACGAGCGGCGTGCGCCGGCCGCCTCGAGCATCTGGAGTGACTTGGCTTGGAGGAACCGCTGCACCGCGAGGTCGTCGGGGTGGTTCTGGTAGGTGAAGCGCAGGGCCGGCTGGCCCCAGGCGTCCTTCAGCGTGGGGTCGAGCGAGACGGCATTGGACTCGAGGGGCAGGGAAGTCGTATGGCCCGCGAGGGACATCGTGCGGGAGAACGACTCGCGTAGCAGCTGCTTGTATGCCGGCCCCCAGGTCGGGGCGTTGGGCCCGAGGCTGCCGAAGATGCCGCCGAGGGCGAAGCCGAAGGGATAGCCGGGGAAACGCGCATCGATGCCGCCGCCGCCATAGAACCCCCGCGCCGGGTCGGCGTCATAGAAGTCGTGGATCATGCGCGTGGCCGCCACGCTCTTCCATTCGTTGAGCAGGCGCTCGAAGGTCCCGCTCGCCGTGGAGTATCCGTTGAACATCAGATACTTCCCGACCAGGCCGCTCGAGTTGGCGAGCCCATGCGGGAAGCGGCTCGACGCGGACATCAAGAGCAGGCGCGGCGTTTCCGCGCCGTTCGCGCAGAGTACGACCGCGCGAGCGAGTTGCCGCTGCTCGACCTTGCGTGCGTCGAAGTAGATCACCCCGGTCGCGCGCCCCGTGCGCTGGTCCACGTCGACCGCGCGCACGTAGCTGTTGGGCCGGATCTCGCACCGTCCCGTGGCCTCGGCGACCGGGATCACCGTGTACAGCGTCGATGACTTGGCGCGGTGCTCGCACCCGAAGCCGAGGCAAAACCCGCAGTGCTGGCAGGCGTTCCGCCCCTGATACGGCTGCGACAGGATCGCGAGGGGTGTGGGCTGTGGATGCCACCCCAGCTGCTGCGCGGCGCGCTCGAACAGGACTCCCGAGGCCTTCACCGGCAGCGGCGGCAAGGGATAGGGGCGCGAGCGCGGAGGGTCGAACGGGCCGGGCGTTCCCGAGACCCCCAGCTCCCATTCGGCCTTCGTGTAGTAGGGCTCGAGGTCGGCATAGGTGATCGGCCAATCGGCGAAGCCCGTGCCGCTGATCGGCCCGTACCGGCTCGCCTCCACGAAATCGATTTCGCGAAACCGCCAGTAGTTGGCCGTGAAGTGAACGCTCCCGCCCCCGACCAGCCGCGCGTAGAGCAGCATCCCCGCGCCGCGCTTCGCGTCCTGGTTGGGGGTTGGCGCGAAGGTCTGCGGCTGGAGAGCGGGGTCGTTCGTGATTCCGGAGCGGAAGAAGTACTTGAACTCGTCGTGCTCGAACTGCTGCGGCTCGATGCGAGGGCCCTGCTCGAGCACCACGACCTTCAGGCCGCGGGTGGCCAGCTCCTTGGCGACGATGCCGCCGGCGGCTCCCGATCCCACGACGACGAAGTCGACCACGTCGTCCGGTCGATACCGCACACTGGCCCCGGGCATGGCGCGCTACGGACCCGCGTCGTAGTCGCCGAACGGTGCCTGCCAGACGAACCGATCGTCGAACCCCAGGATGCGCCAGCCCACCTTGTCGCGATTGCCGCCCCATTCTGGATCGGTGAACGTGGCAGCGACCGTGGCGAACCGCATCGCCTGGAAGAACGGCGTTCCCTCCACGGCTTGGAGCAGGGCCACTTGGCGCTCGGCGGGAAGCGTCGCGAACCGGCCCGCATCGGGCCACCGGCGGCGCGCCTCGCGATTCAGGTCACGGAGCCCGGTCGAGAGGGAGGCGCGTTGATCCGCCGCCCAGGTCGCGAGCGCATGGTCGACGAAATAGACCGCCCCGGCTTCGCGCGCGCCGGGCAGGTCATCGGTCGGGATGATCTGCGCGGCGATAGCGTCGATGTCGGCAGCGTCTTCGGGCGTGAGCGCCTGCCAGGGAGGGGCGGATGACGTGGCGCAAGCAGCCCGCGCTGCGTGGAGCAGCGACGCGCGCAGCGACGTCGGGTCGGCGGCGAGCCAAGAGGACGCGAACGCGGCCCCCGAGGCGGCGAGGAACGCGCGGCGACCTGCAGGATCATCGAGCACGGCCTCAAGTATGCCCCGGGGCCAGGCCTCTCGCTACCCGGTTTTCCGGGTGTGCGTCCCTGGAACGTAACTGCGCAACCGTGCGTGTGATCGACAGTTACGTTGCGGGCCCGCCACGCGGCGGCCCGGCGCGGTTCATGCCTTAGTGCAGCGACATGACCATGACGGTCATCATGTGGGAGACAAGGATCACGGCCGGGACGACCACTGAAGGCTATTGTCCCACCGCGAGTTAGGGCCGCGCGCGCCTGGCGCGCGCGGCACCCACTGCTTCACTTCCGGAACGTTTCCGGCGAAATTGCGTTCTGACTGCAGAACCCCGCCGCAACGGAGTCAACAAGATGAAAGAGCGCATTCGAGTCCTCACCCTGCTCCTGCTGGGCGCCGCCGCGTTGGCCCTCGCCCCCGCGCCGCGTCATGCGCCGACGGGCACCGCGACGTTCGCAG